>Ga0307966_1000183_pt1 | contig 50640 bp, 51 predicted proteins | sample OrgLakmetagen646_FD_203141 | JGI IMG/M metagenome (GOLD analysis project Ga0307966, IMG submission 203141) | Saline water microbial communities from Organic Lake, Antarctica - #646 | ecosystem: Environmental > Aquatic > Non-marine Saline and Alkaline > Saline | place: Antarctica: Organic Lake... | reverse complement strand
TCTAGATGCGCAAGGTATTGAGTTTGAAGAGGTGGAAACGGACGCGATACCACTTCGTTTCTTGAATGTAAAAACAGAGAGTGCGATCCGACTTAGCAAGCGAACGGACATTACAACACTACCTGGCTTTGCAGAAGGTTTATTCTCAGTTCAAGATCTTGCTGCACAACTTGCCGCTCAATTGTTAGATGTACAACCGGGTGATGATGTATTGGATTGTTGTGCTGCGCCGGGTGGAAAGACGGCTCACATATTAGAGAGTCAGCCTCTTCTCGGCAGTTTAGATGCCATTGATAACGACGGACAGCGCCTTGAACGTATTGAAGAAAATATGCTGCGCTTGGGCCATGATGTTAAATTTGGCGACAGACTTAACTTGTATGTAGTCGATGCTGCAAGTGAAGGCGTCATATCCCGTGTTTTGAAAGACAAGCAATATGATCGTATTTTACTCGATGCCCCCTGTTCCGCCACTGGCGTTATTCGTCGCCACCCCGATATTCGTTGGTTGAGAAAAGCCACGGATATCGACAATACAGTGGCCTTGCAAAAACGTATGTTGGCGCAAATTTGGCAGCAGGTAAAACCCGGCGGCGTTCTACTATACGCCACATGTTCCATATTAAAACAAGAAAACGAGTATCAAATCGCGGAGTTTTTAACAACGCAATCAGATGCGACACTGTTGCCAATGCACGAAAACGACACTGCCCAATGCCCAGGGCTGCAAATATTGCCCGGTCAAGCACAAATGGATGGTTTCTACTATGCAAGACTGCTAAAGTCTTGCTGAATTAAGCTCAGGAGCATGGGAATTTAAGATCGATATGTTCGAGTTACTCAGGGGGTAGGAAATAACGCAATGAAAATCATCATCATCGGCGCAGGTCAAGTTGGTGGCACGCTAGCTGAAAACTTGGTTAGCGAAAAAAACGAAATTACCATTATCGATCAAAATATGGACACGTTGCGAAACCTGCAAGATAGACTCGACTTGCAAGTTGTTTGTGGCGTGGGATCACATCCAGACGTACTCAAAAAAGCCGGTGCCACAGATGCCGACATGTTGATTGCGGTAACTAACAGCGATGAAAGTAACATGATGGCTTGCCAAGTGGCGTTTAGTCTATTTAAAACCCCAACCAAAATTGCCAGAATTCGCTCAGAACAATACATTATCTATCAAGAACAGCTGTTCAAAAACCAAGATATCCCGATCGACCACTTGATTGCACCTGAGCAATTGGTTACTCAAGCGATAAAACGACTTATCGATTACCCTGGCGCTTTGGAGGTTGTCGAATTTGCTGAAGGCAAAGCTAGCTTAGTCGCAGTGAAAGCGTATTACGGTGGCTTACTCGTTGGGCATGCACTGTCGGCACTAAAAGAACACATGCCGAATGTGGATACGCGAGTGGCAGCAATTTATCGTCGCGGTAAACCTATCCGTCCATTGGGCTCAACGGTTATTGAGGCCGACGATGAGGTCTTTTTCATCGCAGATACTAAGCATATCCGGGCGGTAATGAGCGAACTTCAAAAGTTAGAATCCAGCTATAAACGCATTATGATTGCAGGCGGCGGCCTCATTGGTGCCGGCTTAGCTAAGCGTCTTGAAAACAAACATAACGTTAAATTAATTGAATTCAATGTAGATCGAGCCAAAGAACTCTCCGCGATGCTAGGCAAAACAATTGTGTTTCATGGTGACGCCTCGGACGCTAGCTTATTGAGCGAAGAAAACGTAGAGCAGGTTGACGCTTTTATTGCCGTCACCAATGACGATGAAGCTAATATTATGTCCGCCATGCTGGCTAAACGCATGGGCGCAGCAAAAGCGATGGTGCTAATACAGCGTGGTGCCTATGTTGATTTGGTTCAAGGCGGCGAAATTGATATTGCATTTTCACCTCAACAAGCCACTATTTCGGCATTACTTACCCACATTCGTCGTGGTGATATTGTTAACGTGTATTCGCTACGACGCGGCGCAGCTGAAGCAATTGAAGCCATTGCACATGGTGATGAAAGCACGTCTAAGGTTGTCGGTAAGCAAATTCAAAATATTAAGCTCCCCCCAGGCACGACCATTGGTGCAATTGTTCGCAAGGATGAGGTTATCATTGCGCATAGCGACACTGCTATCGAAGCAAATGATCATGTTATCCTGTTTTTAGTCGACAAGAAGTTTATTTGGGATCTAGAGAAGTTGTTCCAACCAAGTGCGCTTTTCTTTGGTTAAAAAGCGCCAGTGAGTTAACTGCGCCAAAATGTTGGAGAAAATAACACCAACAGCGAGAATATTTCTAGTCGCCCGAATAACATAGCAACCACCAATAGCCACTTTCCAGCGTTGGTTACATCGGCATAGGTGTCCGTTACTGCGCCCAGTCCAGGACCTAAGTTATTGAGCGTTGCGGCTGTTGCGGTAAATGCGGTAATGTCATCCATACCGGTGGCAATTAACGCCACCATGATGACAACAAAAATAACGGCGTAAGCAGAAAAGAAACCCCACACAGCTTCAACTACTCGCTCTGGCATCGCTCTATCACCCAATTTAACCGCATATACTGCTTTGGGGTGAATGAGTCGGTCAACCTCGCGCTTTCCTTGTAAAAACAATAAAAAGACACGAATAACTTTCAGACCACCGCCGGTTGAGCCTGCGCAACCACCAATGAAGCTTGAGAATATCAAGACGATAGGCAGAAATGCTGGCCAAGCAGAAAAGTCGGTGGTAGTGAAACCAGCTGTCGTGCTAATTGAGACCGCTTGCAGTAGCGCTTGGTCGAGGGCCATTTCAGCCGTTTCATAGACCGAATGATAAACTAACGCTAAAAAACATAATGTCACTAAACTCAGCTGAATAGTGAAGAAGGCTCTGCACTCGGGATCTTTGAAGTAATTTCGAATATTTCTACCCGAAACAGCGGCATAATGAAGCGAAAAATTGAGCGCCGCTATCCAAAGGAAAACAACACATACTACATTAACCGCTGCGCTATTGAAATAACCTAAGCTTGCATCGTAGGTTGAAAACCCGCCTATTGCTATGGTTGAGAACGCATGGCAAACCGCATCAAACACGCTCATTCCCGCCAACCAATATGCACCAGAACAGGCAATAGTAAGTGACAAGTAGATGTACCATAAATGCTTTGCGGTGTCGGCAATACGCGGTGTCATTTTTGAATCTTTTACCGGACCAGGTGTTTCTGCACGATATAACTGCATGCCACCAACGCCTAAGATTGGCAAAATGGCAACTGCCAAGACAATAATACCCATACCGCCTAACCACTGCAACTGCTGTCGATAAAATTGCACCGCTTTAGGTAAGTATTCGATGCCCTCTATTACTGTTGCGCCTGTTGTGGTTAGTCCCGAAAATGCTTCGAACATTGCATCCGTAATTGTCATTTGAGGCTGTTCTAACAAAGCGAATGGTAATGCACCAAACGACGCTAGTACAGTCCAAAACAAAACCACGATTAGAAAGCCTTCCTTTGCTCTTAAGTCTGCTCGGGAACGCCGATTTGGATACCAAATAGCAATACCGGTTAGAATAGAAAGCACAAAGGCAAGTACAAATGCTAAGCCGCTGCCGTCTGCATAAATAAGAGAAATAAACGCAGGTGGGATCATCGTTACACTGAACAGAGTAACGAGCAGTCCTAAAATACGAATGATGGCGCGGTATTGCATATACACTATGCCTTTATTGTTATTACTAGCTTATTACAAGGCCACATTCGGACAACTTGATTAGGATAAGTCATTTCAAGGTAGTTTAGTGTCTTATAATGCTGTGTTTGTAGCTGCACCAATGGATAAGAATATTAGCAGCCTAAATCACTATATAAGCGCGCAATCAGCGCACTGAGTAGCTGATGTTAAATTGAATCGGACTGAGATCCAATTTATTTCTCTAAAATCTGGATAATTGCTGAGCCTGAATCACAATAATTTGAATTTGAATAACTTAAAAATCATGTTTTTTACTAACTTGTTGTTCCCATTGAACAAATAAAATAGTTGAAAATAAAACTTGGAAATACGCCAATTTGTGCTAACTTTTAGTTGTCAAACTATTGATGTTTTCTTTAGATCATCGAGCTATCCATAAGCAAAAAGTAACGAGCAAACGAAAAGTAAGAAGCAAGGAATAATAAAAAATAAAAGGATTCAGTTTTCCTCAGTCATTATTTTAGTAATACCCCTTTCGGAATGCGTTTTTCTTAAAATTAAAACGTATCAGCAGCAGTGTCCAACACATTTTAGCCACAGACTTATCCACAGGCTTTAAAAAAGCATTTTGTGGCTACACGTCAATAAATATGGCATTCTTTACTCTATAAAGTATTAACAAGAGCAAATGATGGAAAAACAATCAACAAGCCCGTTAGTCCTAGTTGACGGTTCCTCTTATTTATTCAGAGCCTTTCACGGGCTACCTCCTCTCACTAATTCGAAAGGCCAAGATACGGGCGCCATTTATGGTGTAGTGAATATGCTGCGTAGTTTAATGGCTACCTATAAACCCAGTCATATTGCGGTTATTTTTGACGCCAAAGGCAAAACCTTTCGAGACGATATTTACAAAGAATATAAAGCAAACCGTCCGCCGATGCCTGACGAGCTGCGTTCGCAAATTAAACCGTTGCACCAGATTATTAAAGCGATGGGTTTCCCTATTATCGTTGAAGATGGTGTTGAGGCCGACGACGTTATTGGTACTCTGGCTCGTCAAGCTTCTGCGCAAGGTATCGATTGCGTTATTAGCACCGGCGACAAAGACATGGCGCAACTCGTTGATAAACATGTCACGCTCATCAACACCATGACAAATACAACAATGGATATAGATGGCGTTGTAGAAAAGTTTGGTGTACCGGCAGAACTGATCATTGATTACCTTGCAATGAAAGGCGACAAGGTAGACAACATTCCGGGTATACCCGGTGTTGGCGATAAAAGCGCAGTCCCCATGCTTAAAGGTATTGGTGGGGTAAAAGATATTTACGCAAACCTAGACAAAATTGCGGCCTTGGAATTTCGTGGTGCTAAGACAATGGGCGCTAAAATAGCCCCGTATGAAGAACAAGCCATGCTGTCTTATCAATTGGCCACAATAGAATGTGCCTTGCAATTGGACTATGAGCCAACGACGCTGAACATGGGTGAAATGGATAAGCCTGAATTACGCACGCTTTTTGCTGAATATGAATTTAAACGCTGGCTAGTGGAAGTCAGTGATGGTGTTCAGGGCAATGCCAGTGCAGTGAGTAAGCCACTATCCACGGACACAGAAGCATTTACAGATGATAACCCACAGCATGAACATGCTTCTTTACAAGAAATCGATAAATCTAAATATGAAATAGTACTAACCCAGCAACAACTTAATGGGTGGATTGCTAAAATTAAAGCCGCAACTTACTACGCCCTAGACACAGAAACCACTAGCTTAGACTACATGCAAGCTGAGTTGGTTGGATTGTCGTTTGCTACTGGTGAAAACGAAGCTTGCTATATACCAGTGGCACATGATTATCCGGGTGCACCCGAACAGCTAGAGCGTGATGACGTGCTGGCGCAACTAAAACTCATTTTAGAAAACCCGTCGTCCAGGAAAATTGGGCAGCACATAAAATATGACAAAAACGTACTCGCCAATTACGGGATTAAACTTCAAGGGATTTTATCCGACACGATGCTTGCATCATATGTGCTGAACAGCGTTGCAACTCGGCATAATATGGACAGCCTGTCGCTGAAATATCTAGGTCACAATACGATTCATTTTGAAGACATTGCAGGTAAAGGTGCAAAACAAATTACCTTTAACCAAGTTGCATTAGAAGAAGCCGCTCCTTATGCTGCCGAAGATGCCGATGTAACATTGCGGTTGCACGAGGCACTGCAATTGCTGCTTAAGGATAAAGGCGAATTGCTAACTGTGTTAAATGACATTGAAGTGCCACTGTCATCCGTATTAGCAAAAATGGAACAAAACGGCGTGCTTATTGACAGCCAACTGTTAGGCCAACAGAGCCAAACATTAGCCGCGCGTATTATGGAGCTTGAAAAAGAAGTTCATGAGTTAGCGGAGGAATCGTTCAATTTAGGTTCTACTAAACAGTTACAACATATTTTGTTCGAAAAAATGAGTTTACCGGTGGTAAAGAAAACCCCAAAAGGTTCGCCATCTACGTCAGAAGAGGTGCTGCAGGAGCTCGCGCTTGAATATGAGCTTCCTAAGAAGATTATGCAGTACCGAGGCTTAACCAAGCTTAAAAACACCTACACCGACAAACTACCTAAGATGATCCACCATCGAACGGGCCGTGTGCATACTTCTTATCATCAAGCAGTCACGGCAACCGGCAGGTTGTCCTCTACTGATCCTAATTTACAAAACATTCCGATCCGAACATCTGAAGGCAGACTGGTTCGCCAAGCCTTCATTGCGCGTCCTGGTTATAGAGTGGTTGCGGCCGATTACAGTCAGATTGAACTGCGTATTATGGCCCATTTGAGTAAAGATAAAGGATTAGTAAGCGCGTTTTCATCCGGTAAAGATATTCATAGCGCTACCGCTGCCGAAGTTTTTGATGTACCACTGGAAGATGTGTCAGTAAATGAGCGACGCAGCGCCAAGGCAATTAACTTTGGCCTGATTTACGGTATGTCAGCTTTCGGATTATCGAAGCAACTTAATATCGGGCGATATGATGCCCAGCAGTATATGGATTTATATTTTGAACGCTACCCAGGCGTATTAAGCTACATGGAATCAACCAGAGAAGGCGCAAAACAAGCCGGATATGTCAGCACTGTATTTGGTCGCCGATTATACTTACCCGACATTAAAGCAAGTAATGCGATGCGTAGAAAAGGCGCTGAGCGTGCCGCCATTAATGCCCCAATGCAAGGCACTGCCGCTGATATTATTAAGAAAGCAATGATCGATGTTGATGCATGGATTAACGATATTAATGACTACGCAATTTTAATGATTATGCAAGTGCACGATGAATTAGTTTTCGAAATTAAAGAGGACTTCGTTGACGAATATGTAGCAAAAATTAGCACGTTAATGGAAAACGCCGTGCAGCTTGATGTGCCATTAATTGTGGATGTTGGTATTGGCAATAACTGGGATGAAGCCCACTAATATTCGAAGCTGACGAGCATATTTAAAGGCCACACATTGCTAACCCAAGGGCATATTGAGGTTTAAAACACGTCACACAGAGGACAAAATAATAATACATTGTGATTTTTTTCAAAGTAATCTGAACTATTTGGGAAATAACCCGTCTTAATCTGTGAACGTGTTGTTCTTCCCAAACAATTTGCCCCGTCGTTTTGATGGGGCTTTTTTTTGGCTATGATTTGTCCCGTCGGCTTTTTATACGAGCATATCCACGTCGTTTTTTATCTGTTTTTCAAGCCCTAACCATTTAAACAACATCTGTTCTAACTGAGGCAGTCCAAGTCCGTTAAGTGATGAGAAAGAATGCACCGTTACGTCACCACAAAATGCCATGGCGGCTTCGCGGACCATTAAGGTTTGTGCTTTACGCTTGCCTGATTTTAATTTATCGGCTTTGGTCAACAAAATCAGCACCGGTAGGTTAACGTCAACAGCCCAATTAATTAAGTTTTGATCGAGGTCTTTTAGCGGATGGCGAATATCCATCAGCACCACTAGGCCTTTTAGGCACTTACGCTGCTGTAAATACTCACCTAACGATTTCTGCCACTTTAATTTCATTTCAAGTGGCACTTTCGCATAGCCATAACCTGGTAAATCAACCAAACGTCGTTCGTCATCAAGCTCGAACATATTAATTAATTGCGTTCTGCCAGGTGTTTTACTGGTTCTAGCCAGACCTTTTTGTCTGGTCAGGCTGTTGAGTGCACTTGATTTTCCGGCATTAGAACGGCCAGCAAAAGCAACTTCCATTCCATCGGAATTAGTTAGATGATCGATACTGGGTGCGCTGGTTAGGAAAGTTGCTTTGGTAAAATAAGACATGTTTTCACTTTTAAACAAAGAATGTTGAATTGGATTTTTTTCAAGTAAAGCCGATATTGAGCGTATTGTAACCAAAAATTTGCGGAAATGGTTACCAATGATTTATTTTATCCATACAAAGCGTGTGGAAGAGTTTTTTTCGGCCAGTATTTGTGTACAATACCACGTTCTTCAATGCGATTTGAGAAAGATGCTTTGCTAATTACCTGTATAAAGAGATTATGTATGAAAAAACTAGGTTTGCTTGTTTGTTTAATTTTAAGTATGACTTCAGTCGCGTTTGCCAAAGGCGAAGCAGAGGCAGGAAAAGCAAAATCACTAACATGTTCAGCTTGTCATGGCGGTGATGGTAATAGTTTAATTCCGATGAACCCGAAGATTGCAGGTCAGCATAAAGGTTATTTGGTTAAGCAATTAACTGAATTTAGACTAGCATCACGTACTGGCGGCAAAGAAGGTCGTAACAATGCAGTAATGAATGGCATGGCAGCTGGATTGTCTGACCAAGATATTGCTGATTTAGCCGCATATTTTTCAAGTCAAGACCAAAAGGCAGGCGAAGCACCTGAAGATGTTATAGCAGCAGGCCAAGCGCTATATAGGGGTGGTAATGCTGAAAGAGGGATTACATCTTGTATTTCTTGCCATGGACCGAACGGAAAAGGCATGGGTTTAGCAGGCTTCCCAGTAATAAGTGGGCAACACGCCGAATACACAAGTTCGCAGTTGAAAATGTTTAGAAATGGCACAAGAGCAAACAGTCACAACGGTATGATGGCCGGTATTGCTGCAAAATTGACCGATGACGATATCGACGTTTTATCTAAGTATTTGAGTGGATTATACTAATTTACGTAAATTGTATTTTATTTGTAAATAAGTTGTAAATTTTTTTTAATAGGGTATTATCAATTCATCTTTCAGGGGCAACCCGGTTGTAGCGGTAAACTTTACTGCCAACGGATAAGCGTTGTTACTGAAATTATATAATAATAAAGCGTCAGGAAGACCTAGAACAAAGTTCGTTACTATTTTGTCAATAATAATAAAAAGAGAAAAGTAACATTATGAACAATAAGGCACATGATGTGCTATACGGGAGAGGTGTCATTAGACACTGATTAAATTAAGGTGGTGGCTTTGGCTATCACCTTTTTTCTTTCCAGAGCGCTATTGCTTGTAATGAGCGAGTAAATAATATCCCTTCTTCATAAATAAATTGTAGCCACAAATCAACAATCTATATATATAGACCGAGTATTTCTGAATAAATTCCCTGCACAAAAAAAGAATTATCAATTACCCTTATCAATACCCCCTCCTGCTCAGGTATAATGATGATAATTAATGAAACATAATCACTATGCGGTGTCGAGAATAGCGTCTTAAAACGCTATTGCAAGAGAGTAACGGCATCGCAAGTAAGAGGCAAAAATGGCTAGCAAGAAAACTAGAAAAGGCGGGCAAATAGGTACGCCGAAATCCACTATTCCGATTGTACGCACACCGTCAGATCGCACACGAAAGAAAAATGGAAACAAAGCGGGTACTAGAAATAGCGTAATAGAAGCTGCCGAAAGTGCAAGGCAAAACCAGAGAAAGGACTCTCGTTTTGGTAGTAAAATTCCTGTGGATTTATTACGCCATAAAAAGATCAGCAGTCACGCTGTTGAGAAAAAGATTACATATAGAACACCAAAGCACGAATTGGAAGCTATTGAAGCTGATGACAAATTACAAAAGCTATTGGATAAGCGAGAAACAGAGGGCTTAGCGAAGTTAGAACAAGACTATGTGAACACAAATTTGGCTCGTCATTTAGTACTTTGTGAAATGCTAGGAATTGGTACTGCAGAAGAAAATGAAGACGAAGGTGATCCTCTTGGCAGTTTAGACGCAATTAGTATAGACGACTTCAAAGATTAAGCAGAGACATGATACAAATAATACTTAGTAGTTTTGGGGCGATATTAGTTATCGCCCTGGTTATATATGCTGTTAGATTAGTTGTTTTACTTAAGCAACAAAAAACGCGCCAACAAAGTGCTGTGGACAAACGCATTGATTCTATGGTGCAAAGCATCCAAACGATTGCGTTTGCGATGCAGCAACAGCAGTGTAACTATTCAGAAGGGGCAATTAGAATATGCAGTTTGCTGAAATCACTGCCGATAGAGAATATCCCTGATTATTCATTATCGTTTCCTAAGTTGCATGCCTTGTTCGATACAATTAAAGATTATCCAACTCATGAAGAGCGCGGTGCCTTATGCAAACAAGAGAGACGTCAACAAGACAAGCAACGAGAGCAGCTTGAAAGTGAAGCTGAAAGCGGAATTCAAGAAGAAATTGTCAGATTAAAAGGCTTTAGTTGCTAATACCAGTCAGACTTGAGTCAAACTACGCTGCAACAATAGTAACTTTTCCTCCACGTAGGCTTGTTTTGCGCTTATTTCTGCGTAGCAAGGACAAGCCACTAAGTGGTCATTCACCATTCCAACTGCTTGCATAAATGCATAACAAATCGTGCTACCCACAAAACTGAAACCAGCTTTTTTTAGTGTTTTGGCCATTAGCTCGGATACCATCGATGTCGTTGCAACATCATTTTTTGTTTTGCAGTTATTTTGAATGACACGAAAGTCGGTAAACTGCCATAAATAAGCATTAAATGGCATTTTTTTTTCGATATTTATATAAGCTTGTGCATTTTTAATTATCGATTTTATTTTTAACTTGTTACGTACTATTCCCTTATTTTGCATTAGAGCCGTTACATCATATTCGTTCATTTTAATAATTTGTTGCGGATTAAACTGGTGGAAGGCTTGCTCGTAGTTGAACTGTTTTCGTAATATGGTTAACCAGCTCAATCCGGCCTGTTGACCATCCAAACAGAGTTTTGCAAACAACTGGCGGCTGTCTAAAATAGGTCTTCCCCATTGTTCATTATGATAAGCAATATATTGAGGGTCAGAGGTTTCCCAGACACACCTTGTTGCTTCCTGCGGACTACTAGTAGTCAAAATATAACTCATTGTTTACATCCTTTTTCTGTTACCGCTCAAATGGTATGCACTAGCATAGAGCTTATGCAGCATAAAACTAGTGATTTAGGCTGCACAAGACAACGATTTTATTGAAAAACATTTTTTTTACGCGCACATATTGAATATCTGAGGTGCAGGGTTACCAATTGAGTCCACTAGGCTGTATACTTTACGGCTTATTTTTTGCGTTAGTTAAGTTATATTTTTGGGCGTTGACCTCCCCGTTAATCAACCGTTAGTAGTCGTCATTAAAATGATGAGAACCCCCTAAAATGATTTACACAAACGTATTTTTGAATTTCACACATTGGGCATAGAAGAATTTATCACTTATGCAAAAATATGACAGCAAGACCTTCCAAGGTCTTATCCTTGCATTGCAAGACTATTGGGCATCTCAAGGATGCGTTATTATTCAACCTCTTGATATGGAGGTAGGCGCTGGTACATTCCATCCAATGACCTTCCTGCGTTCTCTTGGTCCAGAGCCAATAAACAGCGCTTATGTTCAGCCTTGTCGTCGACCTACTGACGGCCGCTATGGTGAAAACCCGAACCGTTTACAACAGTATTACCAATTTCAGGTAATGTTAAAGCCCTCCCCTCACAATATTCAGGAGCTCTACTTACGCTCGCTTGAAATGCTTGGCTTTGATCTTCTGGTGCACGATGTTCGTTTTGTTGAGGACAACTGGGAGTCACCTACGCTAGGCGCATGGGGCTTGGGTTGGGAAGTGTGGTTAAACGGCATGGAAGTCACTCAATTTACCTATTTTCAGCAAGTAGGAGGTCTTGAGTGTAAACCGGTTACCGGCGAAATCACCTATGGTCTTGAGCGTCTGGCTATGTATATTCAAGGCGTTGATAGCATTTATGATTTAGTTTGGACTGACGGCCCTATGGGTAGAGTCACCTACGGTGATGTATTTTTGCAGAACGAAAAAGAACAGTCCGCCTATAATTTTGAGTATGCTGATGTTGATTTTCTTTTTACAACCTTCGATGAATGTGAAAAAGCCAGTAATAAATTAATTGAGGCAAAGCTGCCATTACCCGCATATGAGCAAGTAATGAAAGCCTCGCATGCCTTTAACTTATTGGATGCGCGACATGCTATTTCTGTGACAGAAAGGCAACGTTATATTTTACGTGTTCGTGCCTTGTCAAAAGCATGTGCTGAAATTTACTATGCCACACGTGAAGCGCTCGGTTTCCCTCTTTGTAAACACATTCAGAGTGACGATGCCAACGCTAATAAACATCACAAGGAGGCCTAGCAATGACACTCACTAAAGAAAATTTATTAATTGAACTGGGTACCGAAGAATTACCGCCAAAGTCTCTCAAGAAGTTGTCTGAAAGCTTCACAAAAAACATTCAGGATGAATTAAGTAGATCTGGATTTGAATTCGATTCCATTGCGTCGTTTGCAGCGCCTAGACGGTTAGCCGTGGTTGTGAAAAACTGCACTGGGACTCAGCCTGATAGTACTGTTGAAAAGCGCGGTCCTGCGGTAACTTCGGCTTTTGACAACGACGGCAGGCCCACTAGAGCGGCTCAAGGTTGGGCGAAAGGCAATAGCATAGACGTATCCCAAGCATCAAGGCTTAAAAGCGACAAAGGAGAATGGCTACTTTATGTTGCAGAGGTTAAAGGTAAGGCATTAAATGACCTACTGCAGGATATCTTGCAAACAGCCGTTGACAAATTACCTATTCCAAAGCCAATGCGCTGGGGATCATCATCGGCGGAATTCATACGCCCAGTGCATACTTTATGTGTGATGTTCGGGAATAAAGTGCTGCCTGTCTCATTATTCGGATTAATTGCTGCAAACCAGCTATCCGGTCATCGTTTTCATGGTCAGCATCGCTTTACATTGGAGCATGCAGATAATTATGCGAGTGCGTTAAGAGCACAGTATGTAGTTGCCGATTACGCTCAACGGACCAATACCATCGAAGCGGGTCTTAAAGCTAAAGCGAAGGAACTGGGATTAATGCCAGATTATGATCGGGCTCTGTTAGAGGAGATTTCTTCTCTGGTAGAGTGGCCGGTTGTTTTGTCCGCTGAGTTTGAAGCGGATTTTTTGGATGTTCCCAAAGAAGCGCTTATTCACACCATGAAAGATGACCAAAAATATGTGCCATTATTGGACGCAGACGGCCAGCTTTCATCACAGTTTTTATTCGTATCAAACATTGAAAGTAAAGATCCTATTCAAGTGATTGAAGGAAATCAAAAAGTTATTCGCCCTCGCCTATCTGACGCCAAATTCTTCTTTGAAACGGATAAGAAGACATCACTAGCATCTAAAGCAGAAAAGTTAGCCTTAGTTCTATTTCAAAAAGAACTAGGGACCGTTGCGGAAAAAACCGCACGTTTGGTGGCAATAAGTCAAAGCATTGCTAAACAGTTAGATATCGATGCAACACATGTGTCGCGAGCAGCAGCTTTAGCCAAAGCGGATTTATTGAGTGACATGGTAATGGAGTTTCCAAATATTCAAGGGATCATGGGTCGGCATTATGCGTTACACGATGGCGAGCATGCAGCAGTTGCATTAGCTATTGAAGAGCAATATTTGCCGCGGTTCGCAGGGGATAAATTACCTACATCCATTGCGGGTTATGTACTGGCACTTGCCGAGAAACTTGACACATTGGTTGGTATATTCGGTATTGGTAAGCTACCAAAAGGCGACAGAGACCCATTTGCACTGCGTCGTTCTGCAATTGGTATATTACGTATTCTAGTTGAAAACAACTTACCACTTGATTTACAAAAGATGGTCGAGAGTGTTGTTGGCATCTATGCTGATAAATTGTCGAATGTACAAACAGCAACTCAAGTTCATACGTTCTTATTAGACAGATTCAAACCTTTCTATCAGGACCAAGACATTACAGGAGATGTGGTTAGTGCTGTTATGACGCAGCTACCCTCAACTGCAATTGATTTTGATGCGCGCATCAAAGCCGTCACGGCGTTTAAGCAAATGGATAGCGCGGTTGATCTAGTAGCAGCGAACAAACGAGTGGCTAATATCTTAAACAAAAATGATATCGATATGGATGCATTGCCGTCTATTGACCCAGCTTTGTTTAGCGAAGCTGCAGAGAAAGCATTGTTTTGCGCTTTGGAAAGCGCACAAAGTGACGTTACTCGGCTTATTAAGACCTTGTCGTATGACGAGGTTTTGGCATCATTGTCGGTATTAAAAATTCCGCTGAATGATTTTTTTGATGGTGTCATGATTATGGCCGATGACGAGTTGGTAAAATCAAACCGTTTAGCCCTGGTTGGCTCAGTTAGACAACTGTTCTTGTCCGTAGCCGACATTTCGATATTGGCCGTTTAAGGGCAAGTTGCTATGTATAAATTTACTAAGTTAACAATAGCGGCATTTAGTTTAATTGCGCTGAATGCTTGTTCAACTCAGTCGGCTAGACACTTGATGAGCTTTGAACCAGATAAAAACTACCAAGATATGTATTTGCGTGGCGTTTTTAACTGGTGGGAAGCAAGCGAGCAGTTTAAATTTGCCCGAGTCAGTCCCGAGTTTTATACGATTACAATTGAGTTGATTGCCGATGGTCAGCCTTATGATTTTAAAGTAGCGACTGCAAATTGGACGCCTGAGTTCAATTGTGGTTTTGAATACTCGCCGCGTAGAGTTGAATTGTATGATGCAGTTGAATTAGTTTGTGAGCAAACCAGCCAAAACATTCAATTTGTGCCAGCAAACACAGGGTTATTTACATTTGAATTTGATATCTCAAATAACAACGCGCCCGAACTTACCATTACTAAAGCAGGTAATTAAACAACTACGGCTTTATTAATGTAATTTACAGTGCGAGTGCCTGTCTTAGTTCGTTGTAATTGGTTTAGCATTAATTTTCTTAATTATCGCCACTAGTTCGAAATGCTTATGAATTGAGAATAGTGTTGTTAAGCTCATCAATCATTATTATTGCGATTGAGTATTTCAAGACAGCTTTGTATTTTTCTCTCACCTGCATACTAACTGATTGATTAATTTCAAATTTATTAAGTTTCAGGCCTATTTTATGGATATTTTTGACCACATTTTTTAGGCCAATTTGGATGTATTTATCATTTTTAAATTTTTATTTTAACAACTTCAGTTTTACGACATTACATGCGCAAAATGACATTTAACGAAAAATTCTGTAAGTTACTGATAAAAATATAGTTAGTGGGATTCTACTTCGATGGGATTTACAACATTGCATCTTATTCGATTGTCTTAAGTTTAAGGCGTATCAATTTATGGGGTTTATTTTATAAGCCTGTTTCTTATTTATTTTCTTTTTGACATAAAAAAAGGTGCTCACTTATGAACACCTTTCTGATTTCAATATTGCTATACGTCTAAGTTTTCAACATTCAAGGCATTGGTCTCAATGAAATCTCTGCGCGGCTCAACATGATCACCCATTAAGGTTGTAAATAACTGATCAGCCGAAATCGCATCTTCTATTTTCACTTGTAACATACGACGCTGCGAAGGATCCATAGTGGTTTCCCAAAGTTGCTCAGGGTTCATTTCGCCTAGGCCTTTATAACGCTGCTTATATTGGCCACGTTCTGCTTCTTTGACTAACCATAACAATGCCTCTTCAAAAGTAGATACCGCTTGTGTTTTTTCACCACGCTGAATATAAGAACCTTCCTCCATCAAACCATTAATGGTTTCGTTTAACGCTCTGATTTTCTTATATTCAGAACCTTCAATGAAACTTTGAGTAAACGAGTAGTTGTAATCAATGCCATGCATCTTCATTACGATTTCAAGTTCGTTTACGCCATTTTCAGTGGCATTAATGTTAAATGAAAAGCTCTGCCCATCATCTTCAGATGTCCCTAGTTGGTCGACCAAGGACTGGCCTATGCGACTTAATTTCTCCTTGTCGCCTAACCTTTCGGTGGTCATTACTTCTAAATAAACTAATTGTTTCAAGATCGAACTTGGCATTCTACGATGCATTCGGCTTATCATAGTCTGCGTACATTGAAAAAGCTTTACCATATTCTCTAAGCTGACTTCTCTAATCGGAGGTGCATCTGGACTAAAATACAGACTTGAGCCATCAACCGCGATCGATGTAATCATGTTATTGTATGCTTCGTCGTCTTTTAGATACTGCTCTTGCTTCCCTTTCTTAATCTTATACAGCGGTGGTTGTGCAATATAAATATAACCACGTTCAATAAGTTCAGGCATTTGACGGAAGAAGAAAGTTAACAAAAGCGTTCGGATGTGAGAACCATCGACATCAGCATCGGTCATTATGATAATACTGTGATAGCGCAATTTCTCTGGATCATACTCATCTCGACCAATACCACAACCGAGGGCTGTAATTAACGTAGCGACTTCTTGAGAAGACAACATTTTATCAAAACGCGCTTTTTCTACGTTAAGTATTTTACCTTTTAATGGCAGTATTGCTTGGTTTTTACGGTTACGACCTTGTTTGGCAGAACCGCCAGCAGAATCACCTTCCACTATATATAATTCCGATAGTGCAGGATCTTTTTCCTGACAATCAGCTAGCTTTCCCGGCAACCCTGCAAGATCCAAAGCGCCTTTACGACGCGTCATATCGCGAGCCTTACGCGCAGCTTCGCGAGCCCTTGCTGCGTCTATAATTTTTCCAACAATGATCCGTGCTTCACTTGGATTTTCAATTAAGTAATCACCAAGCTTCTCTCCCATCGCGCTTTCAACCGCGGTTTTTACTTCAGATGAAACTAATTTGTCTTTAGTTTGTGAAGAAAACTTAGGGTCAGGCACTTTAACCGAAATAACAGCAGTTAGACCTTCGCGGGCATCATCTCCACTAGCGTTTGTTTTGTGTTTTTTATTCATACCCTCTTTTTCGATGAAGGTATTTAGTGTCCTTGTTAATGCACCACGGAAACCAGCTAAGTGTGTGCCTCCATCTCTTTGTGGAATATTATTAGTAAAGCAAAAAACATTCTCTTGAAAACCGTCATTCCATTGCATTGCAACTTCTACTGAAATACCGTCTTCGCGGTGAAAATCAAAATAGAACGCTTTTTGATGGACTACGGTTTTATTTGTATTTAAATATTCAACGAAGGCTCTAATACCGCCCGCATACTGAAAGTGATCTTTACGGCCATCTCTTTCGTCTTCAAGAATTATAGAAACACCTGAGTTTAAGAAAGAAAGTTCGCGAATTCGTTTTGCTAATATATCGTAGTGAAATAGGATATTAGTAAATGTTTCTTCACTTGGCCAAAAACGTATAATGGTACCAGACTTATCAGTTTTACCAGTAGCAGCTAACGGCGCGCATGGCACTCCCATGTTATATTCTTGTTCGAAAATTTCGCCTCTACGACGAATATTGATGGTCAGCTTTTTTGAAAGCGCATTTACAACCGATACACCTACGCCGTGTAATCCGCCGGATACCTTATAAGAATTATCATCGAATTTCCCACCGGCGTGCAATACGGTCATAATTACTTCTGCTGCCGATACACCTTCTTCTTCGTGAATTTCTGTTGGTATACCGCGACCATCATCGCTTACCGACACGGAGTTGTCAGAATGAATTTTGATTACGATATCTTTACAATGTCCAGCTAACGCTTCATCAATTGAGTTATCAACAACTTCAAAAACCATGTGATGCAAACCAGTTCCGTCATCGGTATCACCAATGTACATACCGGGACGTTTACGTACCGCATCTAATCCCTTTAGAACCTTAATACTCGAAGAATCGTAATTCTGTTCTGACATTTCTTACTCCTCGTTCACTTGGTTATGTTCCACGTGAAACACTTTTCTATCATTATATTTATTTGTGAATTCAAATTGTGAGGTCTCAATCGCTGTAACAAACACCTGAGTGTTCGTTTCAAGTATCAAATCCAGAAAATGCTCTCGCGTTTTTAAATCCAACTCCGCAGCAATGTCGTCTACTAAATAAATAGTAGATTTATCACTTAAAGCAGAAAACATTTTCATTTGTGCAATTTGCAATATAGATACTAATATTCTAAGTTGACCCCTAGACAGATTTTCTGAAGCGCTTAGGCCATTTACTGTAAACTTAATATCGCCCTTATGTGGCCCCACCGTTGTATAACCATATTGCAAATCACGTGACTGTTTGAGCTTGAGAGAATCTTCAAGCACCATACCTTTATCCCAACCGGTATTATACCTTAGTTCTATCTTGAACTCAGGTATAAATTGACTATAAAGTGCAACAACTTCGGCATTTATTGACTCCAAATAGCTCTTTCTAGCGTCCGAAATCAAATTGCCATACCGGCACAGCGAATCAGTCCAATAATCGAACTGCTGGCTGTCTATTGCTCTTCCGGTATTGACATGATTTCTTAACAAAGCGTTACGCTGACTTAGCGTTTTTGAATATGCCATCATTAAATCTGCGTATCTGTGTTTCACGTGAAACAGCGCCCAATCAACAAAACGTCTCCTTAGCATCGGTTGACCAATTATCAAGTCGCTGCTTTGTGGCGTGAAAATTTGCATAGGAATTTTACGAACCACATCTGAGAGCTTCTTTGTTCTCTCTCCATTAATACTAAACTCGAATCCGTCAGACTTATGTCTTGTGCAACCAATCCGTTGTTCAATACCCTCTTCATCGACTAAACGACTAAAAACCGTTGCCGTCTCAGTACTGTGTTTAACTACGGAGTTTTGCCTATTTGTTCTGAACGAACGACCAAATCCTAATAGATGAATTGCCTCCAATATAGAAGACTTACCCGCACCGTTGGCACCGTGAATTATATTAAGAGATTTACAGGGGGAAAATGCAACTTGCTCAAAGTTTCTAAACTGCGCAAGTTGTACTAAAGATAAATGCATACAGGCTATGACTTGCCCTTAACAATAATTATAAACGCATCGGCATGATGACATACAACGCTGACTCATCACCTTCCGCATGGATCAACGCACTAGCATTCGCATCAGATAAGTTAAAAACAACATTTTGTGAATTCAGCACGTTTAAAACGTCAATTAGGTAAGCAACGTTAAAACCGATTTCCAAATCCTCACCTTCGTAATTTACATCAACCACTTCTTCTGCTTGTTCTTGCTCCGGGTTGTTCGCCGTTATCTTTAACTCGCCACTTGCCAAATTTAAGCGCACACCTTTGAATTTCTCATTTGACAGGATCATCGCTCGCGAAAAAGCTGCTTTAAGTATCTCCCTTGAAGACCAAACCGATTTGTCCGAACCTTTAGGTAGTACTCTTCTGTAATCCGGAAAACGACCATCAACCAACTTACTTGTAAAAATAAAGTCTGTTGAATAGATTCGAATGTGATTGCTGCCTATTTGTACTTTAATTAAAGTGTCGTTGTAATCAATTAACCGAATGATTTCCAACACACCTTTTCTAGGAATAATTACCTGACGTGCTGGTAATGCCGCCGCCAAATAATCAAGCGTTGCCAAAGCGAGTCGGTGACCATCTGTCGCCACCGTACGAATAATATTTTCCTCTGTTTCTAAGCTCATGCCATTCAGGTAGTAACGTACATCTTGCTGCGCCATTGAAAAATGGGTTTTCTCAATCAACCCTTTTAATTCTGATTGCTTCACTTCAAACTCGACCTCGCCTGCCCAATCATCAAGGTTAGGATAATCACTAGCGGACAATGTCGATAAGGTGTACTTGCCTCTACCAGACTTAATAATTGCCTTATTTTCTTCAACTTCAAAAATAATGTTACTCTCACCATTAATACCACGAATAATATCAACTAATTTTTTGGCAGGAACCGTAATCTCACCATCAGTAAAACTGCCCGAGAGCTTAACGCTTGAAATGAGTTCAACTTCTAAATCAGTACCTGTTAGCCAAAGTGTACCCTCACTAACCTTAATTAATACATTAGATAGTATGGGTAATGTGTGACGTCGCTCAACTGCGCCAGAAACAAGTTGAAGAGGTTGTAACAAACCTTCACGGCTAATGGTAAATTTCATTTATGTCGTCTCGTTAAAATTATTATGAAGAAAGCGTTCTTATTAAGTTTTTATAGTCTTCTTTTATATCATGACTTTCATTACGTAGTTGCACAACTTTTCTTACAGCATGGATAACCGTCGTATGATCTCTTCCACCAAAAGCATTACCAATTTCCGGTAAGCTGTGGTTAGTTAGCTCCTTGGCCAATGCCATAGCAACCTGTCTAGGGCGAGCAACACTTCTACTTCGTCTTTTCGACAGTATTTCAGCGACTTTAATTTTATAATAATCTGCCACTGTTTTCTGTATATTCTCAATAGTAACTAACTTGTCCTGTAAGGCAAGTAAATCCCGCAATGCATCGCGAACAAAATCTATTGTAATAGGTCTACCGGAAAAGTTCGCGTTTGCTACCACGCGATTTAACGCACCTTCCAATTCTCTCACGTTAGAGCGTAATCGTTTCGCCATGAAAAAAGCCACTTCATTTGGTAGGCGAACATTACACTCGTGAGCCTTGCGCATCAAAATTGCTACGCGAGTTTCCAATTCTGGTGGCTCAATAATAACCGTTAAACCCCAGCCGAATCGGGACTTGAGCCTGTCCTCTACGCCATCAATTTCTTTTGGATAGCGGTCCGACGTCAGAATAATTTGTTGATTACCTTCCAACAATGCATTGAAGGTATGAAAAAACTCCTCTTGAGACCGGTCTTTATTTGCAAAAAATTGTATGTCGTCAATTAGTAAGGCATCTACTGACCGATAAAATCGTTTAAATTCTTCTATCGCATTATTCTGTAAAGCCTTCACCATGTCTTGAACAAAACGCTCAGAGTGCATATACACGATTTTCGCATCTGGCTTATTGGCCAATATGCCATTTCCGACAGCGTGTGTTAAATGAGTTTTACCTAAGCCGGTACCACCGTATAAGAACAAGGGGTTATATGACTTACCCGGATTATTGGCTACTTGGATCGCTGCCGCACGAGCATATTGATTGGATTTACCCTCAACAAAATTTTCAAAGTTGTATTCTGGGTTCACGTTACTCTTATGAACATTTACAGAGCCCGCAGATGCATTACCACCATCTGCATTTTGATTCATTCCTACTCTGCTATTTTGAACTGAATATTGACTAAACCTATGTGCCTGTGAATATTCTCCTACTTTATTTGCCTGGGAGTATCCCTGCTTATTCTGCTTGTGATTACCCAAATTAATATCAATTCCGGCGCTCGCTTTTGAGGAACGCGACACCTCCTTTTGTTTATTTAAAAATGGGTTTTGATTACTATTTCCAGACGACCCTGGAGCATAACCATTATGCTCGGATTCATTATTTTGTGCCGCAGCGTCATGCGAACCACCACTGCTTTTCCCCACACTGACTTTCCTGCGGTCAAAATGAGTCCCTTCTTTGTAACCATCGCTTCCTTGAGAATGTCCATTATTTGAGTGCTTAGTTTGCAAACCGCGATTATGTACATTGTTTTGGTCGTTATTTACGGAAGCGTTATTGTCAGCAGAAGGAACTTGATTATTATTATTTTGAATATTATCGCTTTGTCTGCCATCCCGTGGTTTACCTGGCGTGTTACTTTGATTGTTAGTATGTGCTTGATTGTTGCCACTCGATAGTGCTTGTTCGCCCGCCCTATTGTGTATATCTGCGGCATTTGCATTCAGTGAATTTTCCTGCTGAACCATCGCACTTTGTTGGGCAATACTACGCACTGTGATTATTAAATTAGGCGCATCCTGACCATATAATGTCCGAAGGCTTTCGGTGATCATGCCATGATATTTGTCCCTAACCCAATCGAGAATAAAATGATTACTTGCAAATAACTCGAGAGATTCACCGTTGAATTCGGAACGGAGCGGCTTTAACCACATGTTAAATTGTTCAGAAGAAAGTTCTTCCTTTAGCAACTCGAGACAATGCTCCCAACTTATTCTCAACTGACTATCTCCATATGGGTCATCAAACTAACTACAAACCTTCGCTTCTGAAAGCCTACTTTCTTAGCTAGCCTTTTAAAAAAGGGGAATAAGAATAGGGGATTTTCATTGATTTATCCACAGATAATTGGGAATTCTTTTAGTTCAATAACCTCTAACCTACCCTAAATTGCTAAATTACTGTTATATAACAACTTTTTATGAGGATAAGCTCCTGTATTTGTTCAATTAATTGTATCAGCAACAGCATATTTGGCGATAATTAGGCTCTTTTCGAGCCATTCATACATATATATTGCTTGCCAATTAAAAAAATGTGGATAAATATCATCAATATTTGATATTTATGCACAATTTAAATAAAAAGCCCTTTACATGCTGATAAACCTTGACAATAAGTCTAAGGATCTCTACTATTCTGCGTCCATTTAAAGGCAAGGTTTCATAAAAGTTGAAACTAATGCTTCAACGCTAAATTGAAACAAGTAGAGATTAGGTCATGAAAAGAACTTTTCAACCAAGTAACTTAAAGCGCAAACGCTCACACGGATTTCGTGCTCGCATGGCCACTAAAAACGGCCGCAATATTCTTGCAAATCGCAGAGCAAAAGGAAGAAAAAAGTTATCAGCTTAATGTGTGAGTAAAGCATATTAAACCGGTAGATTACTCATTTCCCAGGGAGTCACGCTTACTGACTCCCAAAAACTTCTCCTTTGTATTTGAACAAGCCATTCCCGCAGTTTCTAATCATATCACTATCCTAGCTAGACGCAATGAACACCAAACACCTCGTTTAGGTATAACTGTGCCTAAGAAAAAAGTTAAAAATGCGACTGCTCGCAACAAAATAAAAAGAATTATTAGAGAAAGCTTCCGATTACAAAGACATCAGCTACCAAATGTTGATATTATCGTTATTGCAAAACAAGGTATTGGTCAAATGGAGAACCAAGCACTCGTTATTCAATTAGAGAAATTATGGCGAAAAATGACTCTTCGATGCAATCAACCGGCAAAATAACACCAGACCCACAGGCCTCACAGCCTCTTTCTGTGTTAACGCTGCCGTTTAGATTATTGATAAAAGTTTACCAAGTTGTTATATCTCCTATGCTAGGGCAAAATTGTCGTTTTCATCCGACTTGTTCTTGTTATGCACATCAAGCCTTAGAAAAACACGGATTAGTAGCTGGAACTTGGCTATCTGTAAAAAGAATAATAAAATGTAACCCTATGCATCCGGGTGGGTTCGATTATGTACCCGGAACAAATGACAATGACGACGCCAATTCAGAACGCCCTGAAACAGCAGAGACATCGTCAACAGCAACACCTAAAAATAAACTTTAAAATGAGAAAAATATGGAATCCCAAAGAAGTCTCTTAGTTATTGGCTTATTGTTAGTCAGTTATCTACTATGGGTTGAGTATCAGGACGCGTATGGCCCCAAGCCAATAACACCCCCTGTTCAACAAACTAGTCAAAATCAGGGCGTCCCGAGTGTTTCATCAGCCAATGGAGAAATACCGACTGACTCGTCAGTTCCAACCATCGCAGATAGCACCGCAAACGACATCCCAGTAAGTGATTCAATTGTGCCTAAGATTAGCGCTTTGGAAACCACTAGTGACCGTTATATTACGGTTACTACTGACACACTCGACCTAACAATTGATTTAGTGGGCGGCGACATAGTGCGTGCTGACTTAGTTAAATACCCTGTGACACAAGGCGGCAATGATTCCTATCAATTACTCAAGCCCGATATTGAAAGGCTGCATATTGCACAGAGCGGTTTAGTTGGTAAATCAGGTCCTGATGCAAATCCAAAAGGACGTCCTTTATACAGCACCTCAAGGGCAAGCTTTATATTGGAACGCGATACCTTAAGCGTTCCATTAACATGGTCATCAGCGCAAGGTCTTAGTGTAACTAAAACCTTCGTATTCAAACGCGATCACCATGTTGTTGACGTAAACTATGACATCAACAATAATACCAATGCCCCTGCGACGATGGCGCAATTCGCGCAGCTTAAGCAGACCACATTAGATCAGCCTGGTGGCAGTATGTTTATGCCAATTTATCGCGGTGGTGCTTACTCTACAAAAGACGATAAATATGACAAATTTGGTTTTGGTGATTTTCAAGACGATAAACTAAATATTGTTACCATTGGCGGATGGACTGCTATGATTGAGCATTATTTCGTCACTGCATGGGTGCCACCACAAGAACAGACCAATACTATTACAAGTAGAATTGTTAATAGTAACTTTGCGATAATCGGTTATACAGGACAACCTGTAACAATTCCCGTTAACGGTGCAAACACGATTTCCAGCCAATTATATATGGGCCCTAAAACACAAAGCGTTTTAGCCGCTATTGCTCCCGGACTGGACCTAACCGTAGATTACGGATTCTTATTTATGATTTCGCAACCTCTATTTTCGTTACTAATGTGGATTCAAGGTATCGTGATCAATTGGGGCTTAGCTATTATTTGTGTCACTATTGTTGTTAAAGGTGCCATGTACTGGTTAACTAAGAAGCAATATGAATCAATGGCTAAAATGCGCAACTTGCAACCCAAAATGGCACAGTTAAAAGAGCGTTTTGGAGATGATCGCCAAAAGCTATCTCAGGCCATGATGGAAATGTATAAGAAAGAAAAAGTAAACCCCATGGGCGGTTGTTTTCCTCTACTTCTACAAATGCCAATATTTTTAGCCTTATATTGGGTGTTACTGGAGAGTGTGGAATTACGTCACGCCGACTTCATATTCTGGATAACTGACCTATCAGTTGCTGATCCATATTATGTATTACCTGTTTTAACCGGCGCTAGTATGTTCTTATTGCAACGTTTACAGCCAATGACTATCACGGATCCATTACAACAAAAGATCATGACATATATGCCTGTTGCTATGAGTATTTTCTTTTTCTTCTTCCCTGCTGGATTGGTCTTGTACTGGTTAATAAGCAACGTTATTACTCTTGTTCAGGCGAAAATTATCTATGCATCGATGGAAAAAAGAGGCATAAGTAGTAAAGGACAAACAGACGTAAAATAGTAAGACTGATATGCAATTTTAATTATCTTTTTTTTAGAAGCCCGCTGATAGCGGGCTTTTTTTATCTACCACATTTCAGAATTGCTAAACACTGCAGTGGTTACAGGCTACACTGACGTAACTAACACAACCAACGCACTAAATAACTTTAGGGAGAAAGCCCATGCCTACATTTGATATTGTTTCTGAATTGAACGAAGAAGAAGTCAAGAACGCGACTGAAAATGCAAGCCGCGAATTAAGCACTCGATTTGATTTTAGAAACGTAGAAGCTTCATTTGAATTCAAAGATTCAACCGTCATTATGTCTGCTCAGGATGATTTTCAACTCAAGCAAATGATGGATATACTTCGTAATGCTTTAGTAAAACGTGGCATAAAAACATCATCTATGGACCGTAATGATAGCAGTCACACTGGCCGGACTCATCGCCAAACTATTGGATTTAAACAAGGTATTGACCAACCATTAGCAAAAAAGATAGTTAAGCTAATTAAAGACAAAAAACTAAAAGTACAAGCGGCTATTCAGGGCGAGCAGCTTCGTGTTACTGGCAAAAAGCGTGATGATCTACAAGACGTCATGGCACTGTTAAAACAAGAAGACTTAGGCCAACCATTGCAATTTAATAACTTTCGAGACTAAGCAGTATTAGTTAACCGTTATTAGCGAAAACAGGCTATTGATTAAAAATGTCATTGAATAAAGAAACTATTGTTGCACAAGCTACCGCGCCCGGTCGCGGTGGTGTTGGTATTGTGCGTGTGTCTGGTCCTAAAGCACAAGACGTTGCGCTGCGTTTATTGGGTCAATGCCCACCACTACGTCAAGCCAGCTATTTGCCATTTAAAGACCAACATAATAATGTTATTGACCAAGGCATTGCTTTGTATTTTAAAGCCCCGCATTCTTTTACAGGTGAAGATGTGTTGGAACTACAAGGCCATGGCGGTCAAATCGTAATGGAGTTGTTACTTGACGCTTGTATTGCTATCTCGGATATCCGTTTAGCACGGCCAGGTGAATTTAGTGAACAAGCATTCTTAAACGATAAATTAGATTTAACTCAAGCTGAAGCTATTGCCGACCTCATTGACGCAACCTCAAAACAAGCGGCCAAAAGTGCACTTCGTTCACTTCAAGGTGAATTTTCGCAACAAATTAACACCTTGGTTGATCAAGTTATTTACCTGCGTATGTATGTTGAGGCAGCAATTGACTTCCCCGAAGAAGAAATCGATTTTTTAGGAGATGGCAAAATTCAAGGTGACCTAATTAATATTTGTAAACAGCTCCAGGGCATTAAACATCAAGCCAAACAAGGTAGCTTAATTCGTGATGGTATGTCTGTGGTCATTGTCGGTAGACCAAATGCAGGGAAGTCGAGTTTACTTAATGCACTTTCAGGCAAAGAATCTGCAATCGTAACTCACATTGCTGGCACTACTCGTGATGTATTAAAAGAACATATTCATATTGATGGAATGCCACTGCATATTATTGACACCGCTGGACTGCGCGAAAGCAATGACGAAGTCGAAAAAATTGGCATAGCGCGAGCTTGGACTGAAATTGAAAAGGCTGACCGTATTCTATTTATGGTGGATAGCAACGAGGAAAAAGCAGACCAACCCAGTGCTATCTGGCCAGAATTTTATGCTCGCCTACCGGCTAATCCAAACATCACCGTTATTCGTAATAAGTGTGATGAAAGCGGAGAGAAGATCGGTTTATCAACCAGTGCTACTTACCCTGTATTACGCATTTCCGCCAAGCAACAGCAAGGTATAAATGAGCTTAGAGACCATTTAAAACAGTGTATGGGCTTTGAGCAAGCAGGAGAAGACCAAGTCATCGCAAGACAACGTCATATTATCGCATTACAACAAGCTGATGAGCATATTAATCTGGGCAAATCACAACTTGAGGATAATATGGCAGGGGAATTACTTGCTGAAGAGTTACGTATAGCACAACAGTATTTAAATGAAATCACCGGTGAGTTTAGTTCAGATGATTTATTAGGACAAATATTTTCATCTTTTTGCATTGGTAAATAGCCTTTGTCACATATAAGTAAACTAACTAAATATATGGTCATTGTGCGTGATTTATTTACAACGCTGCTTAGTCTCAAGAATATAGTCTTTCATATTATTGATTTACACTACAGGTAATAAATTAAACTACAACAGCGTTAATCATTAAAGGTAATTACATGCACTTCGATATCATGGTAGGTTCTGTATTAGGCGCGTCGGAATATGTTGCAGAAGCAATATTGGTCAGCATCATCGATGCTGGTCATACAGGTAAATGTCACTTTGAACCTTGCGTGTCTGCGTTAAATAAGAATAATATATTGTTAATATGTACTTCTACGCATGGTGCGGGCGACTTACCGGACAACATTGTTGCTTACGCTAAGGCACTTCAACAGCAAGACTTAAACGGTTTCAATGCCATGATTGTTGGACTTGGCGATAGCAGTTACGATACGTATTGCGGCGCTGCAATGAAAATGGAAAGCTTACTTATTGAAAAAGGAGTAACCTTGCTAAGTGAACCCTTACATATAGATGTACTGCACCATCCTATTCCTGAGGACGTTGCAGTAGACTGGTTTGTTGCACAATTAGATAAAGTAATAGGTCATTAGTTATCAGCATGAATAGCTTAGAATTAGACGCCCTTCAATTATCCATGAGCAACCATGCCAGAGCGCTCTACAGTGTATATTTAGTATCTAAAAGTAAATCCATGAAGGGTAATGTTACGCTTTCATATAAAGATATTATGCATTTTTTAAACGGTAAGGAAGAAGTGGTAACTTTAGGTCGACAAGTTAATTCATTACTTAAAGAATTAGGTAGTGTTGGGTTAATTAAAATCAGTCACGATCAATCTTACAAACGCAGTTTGAACAACCAGGTAATTCATCTACCGTTAAGTATCAGTAGAGACCTTTTTGATATCAGCACCGACAAACACCAGAGTTTTGTTAAGATGAAAGTGAGCTGGCGACCCGATGCTGATTTATTCGAGCAACTTTGTCAGCTTGTCGGCGTTATCGATAAAGGATACTCTGCTGATGAGTTGGGTGAATACATTGCTTATTGGTTAGGTTATCCTGAGAAACAATTTACTGATTATCAATGGACACAAAAATTTGTGTTAAACATAAAACAGCGCCGTCAACGACTGCCTGTTAATAAAGAACAGACCAAGGTTGGCCATCAGTGGATAACGCCACAGGCAGGTATTGAAATAGACGACAACGTTAAACAACTAGTTGAAAAATACAGCGGGAAATCATGAAAAGTCTAAACGATAGGATTAATGAATTGGCCAAGTCTTTGGGAAAAGACCCAGAGCCTGAAGCGCAATTTAACTATAAAGAGCGTCGTCAAGAATTTGATCGTTTAGCTAACCAAGATGTTCAAAAATTACAACAAAAGACCCGACTTCAGCGTGTGCAAAAAATACACGGTAAATCAGAACTAGACCCAAAGTGGACTTTTCATAATTTAATTGAAGATGCACAAGATGTTGTTGAAGCTATTAATATAGCAAAATCATTTATAGCAGCTCATGCCGATGCAAGCTGGCGCAATAGTGGCGCTCATATGATGATTTTTTACGGTGACTATGGTCGTGGTAAATCACATATTGCGGGAGCCATTGCTCACCAGTTGATTGACCAATACGAAACAACGGTAATGTATCGTCAATTACAAACACTGTTAGAAATGCGATTCTCTTCTTATGATTTTCAATCTGCCGACAGTGCTCCAGAAAAATTCCGGCAAATAAACAAACAACTACAGGAAGTTGATTTGCTCATATTAGATGAAGTTTGCGTTAATGAAACGATGCTTAAAAAAACCACTCAAAGTTGGTTAGGTAGTTTGTTGAGACAACGTCTTATTGATAATAAAAACTGTATTCTTATTACCAACCATAATTTAAAAGACCTTGAAACCGCCTTAGGTCGATACTGTTTTGAATCAATCAAAGAGTATGATACCTATAAAGTCAGATTCCAAGGTCCTAGTAGACGTAAGCAAGTCGTTCCTGACTATGCCGAACCTAACAGTGGCAATCAATACCAACCTAATCAGATACGCTAACTCAGCCTTCCCTAATGGAATGATTATTCATCATCCCTGCTAACTTAAACGCTAAAATACTAGACGCTGCCACCAAGGGTCTCCGTTTTATCCCTTTACCTGCGTTAACGCTGATTAACCTTAGCCTTATTATGGCTAGTACCATAGGCACAGTTGCATTACTTCCTAGATACATTGCAAGTGCACGACACTACAGGCAATAGATATAACCAATAAACCAGCCCTAAGTTCTGTTGTCTTTAGCCTCACTTTGTATATTATTTGTGTTTAGAGCGATTACGTTAATAGTGGTATGTCGTCATTTTACTAACAGCTTTATTATTTTTAGGTACAATTACTTATGCACCTCATGCTAATTTTAGCTGCAGTAGGTGGTTATATAGAGGCTAGTATGTCTTCTAAAAAAGCAGAAAAATGGACCATTATAGTGCCCGGCCTTACCTCTTTTTTTACTGTATTTAAAGACCAGGTTTCTGACGACTTTGCAACCGCACAAATTATTGTGCATAAGTACCCCAAGCAATAATAAGGCAATCTATGTATTCGATAAGAAGCAGTGATATAAGTCAATTAAGATTAACACAGCACGTTTTTTACAAATTCCATATACAAGTTATACACAATATCTACACCTGTTCTTCAGTATTGTGGATAAGATCGATCTTAAACTGTACGAAAGTTATGATCATTCACTGGACAATTTTAATGAATATTCTGCCTGTGGATAAAAGACATAGTTATACATAGCATATACCCAACCTACACCCTCTTGATCACAAGGTTTAAAGTGTCATAAACTATTGATTTTTATAAGAAATAACTACTTATAAACACAAAAGTACTTGCCTAATAATAATAATAATAAACTATATATCTAAGATCTTTGTTTTTACTAAGCAAAACCAAAGGCCAATTTTGGCCGTTTTTTTACACTCGTAAAAAATCCTAAAATCCAAGCTAAAAAAGTCAAAAAATATAAGCGTTGATTTGCATTACTTTTTAATTTTAACTTTTTTTCACATCACACTTTAATTCACACTTAAGCTGATACATAAAAAATGAAACCAACTTAGGTTGTGTTTGAATCATAAGGATTCCAAATAGCGTTAAACTCGTATACCATGTGAACCCCTTTTTTAGGGTTGTTTTAAATATTTTTTGTTAAGATCAAGAATAATACAAACAAATCGATCGATTCATTTGGACATTTGGACATAAATATTGCTCGCTGGGCTGTTTTTTATCGTGATTTAAATTGAGGCAATTACACATGTTTTACCAACAAGATTTTGATGTCATTGTTGTCGGTGGTGGTCATGCTGGAACTGAGGCTGCAACAGCCGCAGCTCGTATGGGTGCAAATACCTTGTTGCTCACTCACAGTATTGACACACTTGGACAAATGTCGTGTAATCCAGCCATAGGTGGCATTGGCAAAGGACATTTAGTAAAAGAAATTGATGCCCTTGGTGGTGTCATGGCCAAAGCAACCGACAAAGCGGGTATTCAGTTTCGAACATTAAATTCAAGCAAAGGACCCGCAGTGCGAGCAACACGTGCACAAGCCGATAGAAGCTTGTACCGTATGGCGGTTCGTCAGGTAATTGAGAATCAACCCAACTTAACTTTATTTCAACAATCCTGTGATGATCTTATCGTCGAGAACGATAGTGTTGTTGGCGTCGTTACACAAATGGGTTTGAAATTTAGAGCAAAAACGGTGGTGATCACCGTCGGTACTTTCCTTGGTGGTACTATTCACATTGGTATGCAAAATCACAAAGGTGGAAGAGCTGGCGATCCTCCTTCAAATGCCCTAGCAGAGAGACTTCGTGCCTTGCCATTTAGAGTTGGCAGACTTAAAACAGGTACTCCTGCACGGTTAGATACGCGTACACTTGATTATTCAAAAATGCAGGCACAGCCAGGTGATACACCCCTTCCTGTATTTTCATTCATGGGGAAAGTAGAGGATCATCCTCGTCAGATTCCTTGTTACATTACTCATACTAATGAAAAAACGCACGATATTGTTCGTTCTGGCTTAGACAGATCGCCTATGTATACTGGCGTAGTTGATGGTGTCGGACCACGATATTGTCCATCAATTGAAGATAAGATAGTCCGTTTTGCCGACAAAGCATCACATCAAATATTTGTGGAGCCTGAGGGATTAACCAGCGTTGAAGTTTATCCAAATGGAATATCAACGAGTTTACCTTTTGATATTCAAATGGCGTTAGTTCGCTCAATTAATGGATTTGAAAATGCGCATATTATTCGACCTGGTTATGCTATCGAATATGATTTCTTTGACCCACGTGATTTAAAGCAAACACTTGAGACTAAATTTATTGGTGGACTATTTTTTGCGGGTCAAATTAACGGTACTACCGGTTATGAAGAAGCTGGAGCACAAGGTTTAGTAGCAGGTGCAAATGCGGCACTTCAGTGCCAAGGAAAAGACGGTTTTGAATTGCGTCGCGATGAAGCCTATATGGGTGTTTTAATTGATGACCTCAGCACAATGGGTACCAAAGAACCGTATCGTATGTTTACTAGTAGGGCCGAGTATCGTTTGTTACTTCGAGAAGATAACGCTGATGTACGCTTAACCGAAAAGGGCAGGCAAATTGGACTTGTTGGAGATGAACAATGGGCATATTTTCAGCAAAAAATGAATAGCGTAGAGCTTGAAAAGCAGCGACTGAAATCACAATGGATACATCCTAAACATGAGTCGTTAGAGCAACTTAATGGTATGTTAAAAACCCCCATTAGCCGGGAGCATTCGCTGGAAGGGTTAATAAGGCGTCCTGAAATGACATACGCAAAACTAACCAGTATTGAAAGTTTAGGGCCAAGTATTAGCGACCCTAAAGCAGCTGAACAAGTTGAAATTCAGATAAAATACGCAGGCTACATCGAACGTCAGAAAGATGAAGTTGCAAAATCATTGAGTCATGAAAATTCACTATTACCAATTGATTTTAATTTTTCTCAAATTTCGGGTTTATCAAATGAAGTTGTTGCTAAATTAACCGACGCACGACCAGAAACTATTGGAAAAGCATCGCGTATTTCAGGTATTACTCCCGCTGCAATTTCGCTATTGGTGGTATATTTGAAAAAACACAGTAGGTTGTACAAAGCTGAGAAAAAAACGGCCTAATGAGTACAAGCAAAAATACCCCTGCCACGTTTGATACGCTGGCAGACTTGTTCGATAAGATGATGACAGATATAGATTTTGCTGTTTCAGTGCTGCAAAAAAAACAACTGATAGAGTTTGTTTTATTAATTAATAAGTGGAATAAAGCCTACAATTTAACCTCAGTTAGAGACCCCTATGATATGCTTACCAAGCATATTTTTGACTCAATTGTTGTTTCACCTCATTTACAAGGTAATCATTTTGCCGACATCGGCACTGGGGCTGGACTGCCAGGTATTCCGTTAGCTATTATGAATCCAAACAAAACCTTTTTGCTGATTGATAGTTTAGGTAAGCGCATTCGTTTTATTAAGCAAAGTTTGTATGAGCTAAAAATAAGCAATGTGACCGCTATTCAAATCCGAGTTGAAGACCTTAAATTAGAAAATCCGCTTGATGGTGTGCTCAGCAGAGCCTTTGCATCACTTAAAGATATGCTGCACTGGTGCCAATATTTAACCGATGAAAATGGAACATTTTTAGCATTAAAAGGCCAAGTTAACCAACTTGAACTTGACGAAATTCCTACAGGCTTTAAAGTGATAGATTGTATTAACCTTGGCATACCAAATTTTCATGGCGAACGGCATTTAATAAAAGTGAAAAAAACTAAGTAACTTGTTGTATTGTTTATAGGTTACTGAATTAAAAATATTATGTAACAACAATCAAACATGAAATGTGACGAAATCACAGTGGTCTTCAACTAATAACAAACGGAATACATTGTGGCGAAAGTCATCTCTATCGCGAATCAAAAAGGTGGTGTTGGTAAAACAACGACTGCGGTTAACGTCGCTGCGTCAATGGCAGCGACAAAGCGTCGGGTATTGCTGATTGATCTCGATCCACAAGGCAATGCCACTATGGGTAGTGGCGTTGATAAATACGACGTCGAAAATACATGTTACGAATTGCTCATTGAAGATGTACCTGCCAAAGAAGTTATTATTAAAAATACAGCTGGGAAATACGATCTTATTGCCGGTAATTCCGATGTCACTGCTGCCGAAATAAAATTAATGGAAGTATTTTCGCGTGAATTACGATTGCGCAGAGCACTTGAAAATGTGCAGAGTGACTACGATTATATTTTTATAGATTGTCCACCTTCGTTAAACCAACTCACCGTAAATGCAATGGCCGCTTCAGATTCAGTGCTTGTACCCATGCAATGCGAGTATTATGCATTAGAAGGGTTAACGGCATTGATGGATACTATTCAAAAATTAGCTTCAGTGGTTAATCCAAATTTAAAAATTGAGGGCGTACTAAGAACCATGTATGACCCTCGAAATAGATTAGCGAATGATGTATCAGAACAGTTGAAACGTCATTTTGGCGATCAAGTGTATCGCACTGTTATTCCACGCAATGTTAGATTGGCAGAAGCGCCAAGTTTTGGAATCCCAGCAATGTACTATGATAAATCATCAACCGGTGCTAAAGCTTACTTGGCGCTAGCGGGTGAGATATTGCGTCGACGCGTTACTTAATCATTATATTTTGGTAGGTAAACGCTTACTTTCATTGAAACATCTATTATAAATAACAAGTAGTGAGCAGACTAAAAAATAGCTCATTAAGAAATATCAGAGGTTAGGATGTCACCAAAAAATAAAGGCTTAGGTAGAGGTTTAGATGCATTACTTGCAACTAGTCGCAGTCATGCAGACAAACAACGACAGGCTGCAGAAAATGATATCGGTGAACAAAATGAACTAAAACATATTCCCATTGAGTTTATGCAACCGGGTAAATATCAGCCTAGAAAAGACATGTCATCAGAAGCGCTTGAAGAACTTGCCGCTTCGATACGCTCACAAGGCATTATACAGCCTATTGTTGTACGTCAAACTAGCACTAATAAATATGAAATCATTGCAGGAGAGCGCAGGTGGCGTGCTGCACAGTTAGCTAAATTAGATGTCATTCCGTGTTTAATAAAAGACGTTGCCGACGATGCGGCTGTGGCAATTGCATTGATTGAAAATATTCAACGTGAAGACCTGAATGCGATGGAAGAAGCACAGGCGTTAGACCGGCTTATGATTGAGTTTAACTTAACCCATCAGCAAGTTGCTGATGCAGTGGGTAAGTCACGTACGACAGTGACTAATTTACTGCGTTTAAATAGTTTACGAGATGATGTTAAGCGTTTACTTGAGTATGGCGATATTGATATGGGTCATGCGCGCGCATTGTTAGTACTTGAGGGCGATGTGCAATCAAATACCGCCAAACTTGTTGCTGATAAAGGATTAACAGTAAGAGAAACTGAAAATCTGGTGAAAAAAACGCAGTCAGAAATTGATAATCCAACACCTAAAACACCCAGTAAAGAACCGATAGTAGACCCAGACGTTAAGCGCTTAGAAACCTCATTATCAGAAAATTTTGGTACTCATGTGCAAATAGCGCACAACCGTAAAGGCAAGGGTAAGTTAGTTATCAACTTTAGTGATTTAGGACAACTGGATGGTATTTTACAGAAAATGGCAGTGAAAGAACGGTAAAAACTGATGAATAGGTCGGTTTTTTTTTGCTTGCGAATTTTTGTTACTTATTTTGCTGCTGAAATAGCACCAGTAAAGGGAAAAAGTTGCGAAGTAGTTGAATTCCTCTGTTATATAAGTATACTTCTCGCGCCTTTGAGTGGGTATGTATTTTAGGATGGAATAGTACTTGTGAATTTGGCCGATAAAGGGCGACAATTAGCGAACAAAGGAATTTTTACGCAATTTATAACTTCACTAGTGTTAATAGTGATTGTTTTTTTCGTAAAACCAGACGACACCGTGGCGGTCGTTATTGGTTCTATCACATTTATAATACCGCATAGTGTTTTTGCGTATTGGACATTCCGATACGCTGGTGCGACAAAAAATAGAATTGTCGCACAGAGTTTTAACCAAGGTTTAAAAATTAAATTGGTTCTAACTACCGTATTGTTTGCTATTGCATTTTCTCAACTAAATGCAGCACCGTTTCCTTTATTTGGTGCTTATGTAGTAGCAATGTTAAGTCAATGGTTCGCCATGGTCTTGTTAAGCCGAAAGTCTTAATGACAACGCAGTTAATTAATGCAAATATTTTTAAATTATACAAAGTAGGTTAAGCAATGGCTTATTACGAAACAACGCAAGACTACATAAATCACCATTTGACCAATGCTAGGATGTGTTCAACAGACGAAGGCATCGTTTTTAACAAAGCGTGTGAAGACGTCGGTTTTTGGGTGTGGCATATAGATACTATTGGATGGTCGGCGTTCATCGGTATTTCTTTTCTATTTTTGTTTTGGCGAATAGGTAAGAAAGCGACAATAGGAGTTCCATCAAAGACACAGGCTTTGGTTGAAATCATAGTCGAGTTTGTTGATGATAGCGTGAAAAGCTCTTTCCACGGCTCCAGTAAGCTAATTGCACCTTTAGCATTAACAATTTTCGTTTGGGTTTTACTAATGAACTTAACGGATTTACTACCTGTTGATTTATTCCCATGGATTGCCGGTTTAATCGGTCAGTATGGTTTTGGTATGGATCCTAAAGACGTGTACATGAAAATTGTACCCACCACTGACATCAATACTACGTTTGCGCTTTCTATCGGCGTATTCATACTAATTATATTTTATTCTCTTAAGATCAAGGGGATAAAGGGTTTCACTAAAGAACTAACGATGCAGCCACTCAATCACTGGGCATTTATTCCTTTTAATTTAGTGATAGAAACAGTGACTTTGCTAGCTAGACCGTTGTCACTGTCGTTACGTTTGTTTGGTAACCTCTACGCCAGCGAGCTGATATTTATACTAATTGCGACTATTGGTTATCTGCAGTTACCACTGCATTTCGCTTGGTCGGTATTCCACATTTTAGTGTTACCTTTACAAGCCTTCATATTTATGATGTTGACCATCGTATATTTGAGCCTGGCATGCGAAGAACACTAGGTTTATATTTTTACATTTTTACATTTAACTTAAATCGGAGATAACAATGATCTACATCGCAGTTGCTATAATCATCGGAATGGGTGCACTAGGCACCGCTATTGGTTTCGGAATTATGGGGGGCAAATTCTTAGAGTCTTCTGCTCGCCAACCTGAGCTTGCGCCTCAACTACAGGTCAAAATGTTTATTTTGGCTGGTCTAATTGATGCTATATCTATGATCGGTGTTGGTATAGCTCTTTACATATTATTCGTTGTTGCTCCTGGTTTAGGCGGAGTTTACTAACAATCTATTTTAGGTTAACGAATAAACAATAGGAGGAGCGGACGTGAATTTTAACGCCACTCTAATAGGTCAGCTCATCGCATTCACAGTGTTTGTAGCCTTTTGCATGAAATATGTATGGCCACCAATTATTGCTGCGATTGAGGAAAGACAAAAGAAAATAGCAGATGGTCTTGCTGCATCTGAACGTGCAGAGAAAGATCTAGAGTTAGCTCAATCAAGTGTGACAGATAAACTTCGTGAAGCCAAAGATGACGCCAGCAAGATTATTGATCAGGCGAAAAGGCGAGCATCTCAGATTATAGACGATGAGACTCAACGAGGACATACCGAACGCGAAAAGATAATAGCTCAAGGCTATGTTGAAATTGAAGCTGAAAAAAATCGTGTTAAAGAAGATTTGCGTAAGCAGATTGCTGTGTTAGCTATTTCCGGCGCTCAGAAAATTTTAGCGCGTGAAATTGATGCAAAAGCGCACAGTGACATTGTTGAAAAACTTGTCGCCGAGCTTTAGGAGAATGAGCCATGTCTGAATTGACAACAGTTGCTCGACCTTATGCTATCGCTGCGTTTGATTTCGCAGTTGAGAAGTCGACCATAGACGACTGGCAAGCGATGTTAGTTTTTGCTGCTGAAGTGTCAAAGAATGAAAGTATGCACCATTACATGTCTGGCGCTGTAGCAGCGGGACTAGTTACTGACATCTTTAACAAAGTCTGTGGTGAAGAGCTCGACCAAGATGCTAAAAGCCTAATCAAAGTGTTAGCGGAAAACCATCGCCTTACGCTGTTGCCTGAAATATCAAAAATGTTTAACAAGCTTAAAATAGAGCGTGAAAAACAAATTAACGTTGATGTTTTATCTGCAGCGATATTGAGTGACGCGCAATTGACGAAGTTGAGCGCTGCCCTAGAGAAGCGATTTGACCGTAAAGTACAGCTTAATTGTAGCGTGGATCCGACCCTTATTGCCGGCATGGTTATAAAAGCTGGCGATACCGTGATAGACGGCTCCGTAAATTCACAATTGAACCGTCTTAACGACGCGTTACAAGCATAACGGGAATATAAGTATGCAACTTAATTCTACAGAGATAGCAGAACTGATTAAAAAAAGAATTGATCAGTTTGAAGTAGTAAGTGAAGCTAGAAACGAAGGTACAATCGTTGGTGTTAGCGACGGTATCATTCGTGTAAATGGCCTTGCAGATGTAATGCAAGGTGAAATGATTGAATTGCCAGGTGGTCGCTACGCGATCGCATTGAACCTTGAGCGAGATTCGGTAGGTGCCGTTGTAATGGGTCCTTACATTGACTTGCAAGAAGGTGACAAAGTGAAGTCTTCTGGTCGTATACTGGAAGTACCCGTTGGGCCCGAACTGTTAGGTCGAGTTGTTAATACCCTTGGTGAACCAATTGATGGTAAAGGCACGATTAATGCGACTACCTTTGAACCGGTCGAGAAAATTGCTCCGGGCGTAATTGAACGTCAATCAGTTGATCAACCAGTTCAAACTGGATATAAGTCAGTTGATTCGATGATTCCAGTAGGCAAAGGTCAGCGTGAACTTATCATTGGCGATCGCCAAACCGGTAAAACAGCGCTTGCCATTGATGCAATCATTAACCAAAAAGGCACAGGCGTTAAATGCGTTTATGTGGCTATTGGTCAAAAGTCATCTACTATTGCTAACGTAGTGCGCAAGCTCGAAGAGCATGGCGCTATGAGTCATACTATTATTGTTGCTGCTTCAGCTTCTGAATCAGCCGCTCTGCAATACCTAGCGCCTTATTCTGGTTGCACAATGGGTGAATATTTCCGTGACCGTGGCGAAGACGCTTTGATTGTTTATGATGACTTGTCTAAACAAGCTGTTGCATACCGTCAGGTTTCATTGTTGTTGCGCAGGCCGCCTGGCCGTGAAGCTTATCCTGGTGATGTATTTTACTTGCATTCGCGTTTGTTAGAACGTGCTGCTCGCGTAAACGCTAATTATGTTGAAAAGTATACCAACGGTGAAGTAAAAGGGAAAACGGGTTCACTCACCGCTCTACCTATAATTGAAACTCAAGCAGGTGACGTATCAGCATTCGTTCCTACTAACGTTATTTCTATTACCGATGGTCAAATCTTCTTAGAGACTGATTTGTTTAATGCGGGTATCCGTCCTGCTGTAAACGCTGGTATATCAGTATCTCGGGTTGGTGGTGCTGCACAAACTAAGATCATTAAAAAGCTTGGTGGTGGTATACGTTTATCATTGGCACAATATCGTGAGCTGGCCGCATTTTCTCAGTTTGCATCTGACCTTGATGAAGCGACAAGAGCTCAATTGGAGCACGGTCAGCGTGTAATGGAGCTAATGAAGCAGAACCAATATGCACCGCTTTCTGTTGCTGAAATGGCTGTCTCTCTGTTTGCTGCTGAAAAAGGTTATTTGCGAGATATAGAACTTCCTAAAGTTCTCGATTTTGAATCAGCTCTACACTCATTTATGAACAGTGAGAAAAAAGAAATGATGGATACTATTAACCAAAATGGTAATTACAACGACGACATTGAAAGTCAGTTGAAAGAAGCATTTGATAATTTCAAATCAACTCAAAGCTGGTAATTACACAAACCTAATGCATGCATTAGGGACTGTCGTAGCGTAATTGGAGAAGGTTATATGGCAAGCGGAAAAGAGATTAAAGGTAAAATTGGGAGCATTAAAAACACCCAAAAAATTACCAGCGCGATGGAGATGGTTGCCGCCTCAAAAATGAAGAGAGCACAAGAGCGCATGACTTACGGCCGCCCTTATGCCAAAAGTATGAAAACGGTCATCGGACATATTGCAAATGGTAACCTAGATTTTAAGCATCCGTTCTTAGAAGAGCGAGAAGTTAAGAATGTTGGCTTCATTGTAATATCAACTGACAGAGGTTTGTGCGGTGGCCTAAACACAAATGAGTTTAAAGCTGTTTCTAAGCGCATTAAAGCTTATCAAGACGAAGATGTGGGACTCTACTTTGCGGCGTTAGGTGCTAAAGCGGTGAGTTTCTTTTCACGCTTTGGCGGCAATGTATTGGCGGCGGAGTCTGGATTGGGTGATAAGCCTAGTTTAAGCGAAGTTATCGGTACAGTAAGAGTCATTCTTGATGCGTATGAGAGCGGTAAAATAGATAAAGTTTATTTGGTAAACAATCGTTTTGTAAATACGATGACCCAAGAGCCTGTGATTAGTGAGTTGTTACCTCTTCCCAAAGATGAAGAGGCGCAGCGTCGGCATAGCTGGGACTATATTTATGAGCCTGATGCTGATGAGATCCTTACCGCGTTACTGGGTAGATATATTGAAACAGTAGTTTACCAAGGTGTCGTTGAAAACGTAGCGTCAGAACAAGCTGCGCGCATGGTTGCAATGAAGGCAGCTACAGACAACGCCGGTGACCTTATTGATGATTTGCAATTAATATACAACAAGGCTCGCCAAGCGGCGATTACACAAGAAATCAGTGAAATCGTTTCGGGTGCCGCTGCTGTTTAAGCGCATTGTGGGCTACTTAGGTAAAGCAAAATTTTTAGGAATTAAGAGGACAAATTATGAGTCAAGGCAAGGTCGTCCAAATCATTGGTGCTGTCGTGGATATCGAATTTCCACAGGATTCAGTTCCAAGAGTATATGACGCACTAAAAGTAACCGAAGGTGACTTAATGGGCTTAACTCTCGAAGTACAGCAACAATTGGGTGGTGGCGTAGTGCGCACCATTGCGATGGGTAGTACTGACGGTTTACGTCGTAACTTAGCGGTAGAGAACAGCGGTGAAGGGATCCAAGTACCTGTAGGTGTAGCAACTTTGGGTCGTATCATGGATGTACTCGGTAACCCTATTGATGAAGCTGGTCCCATCGGTGAAGAAGAGTGTATGTCTATTCACCGTGAAGCGCCGAGTTACGAAGAGCAATCAATTTCTGTTGAACTACTAGAGACGGGCATTAAGGTAATAGATCTTGTTTGTCCATTCGCTAAGGGTGGTAAAGTAGGTCTATTCGGTGGTGCTGGTGTTGGTAAAACAGTAAACATGATGGAACTCATTCGTAACATCGCTATCGAACACAGTGGTTTCTCAGTATTTGCTGGTGTTGGTGAGCGTACTCGTGAAGGTAACGATTTCTATCACGAAATGAACGAGTCAAATGTACTTGATAAAGTGTCGCTTGTTTACGGTCAGATGAACGAGCCTCCGGGTAACCGCTTGCGTGTTGCTTTGACCGGTTTGACAATGGCTGAAAAGTTTCGAGACGAAGGTCGAGACGTACTTTTCTTCGTTGACAATATTTATCGTTATACACTAGCCGGTACTGAAGTGTCAGCACTCCTTGGTCGTATGCCATCAGCAGTAGGTTACCAGCCTACCTTAGCTGAAGAAATGGGTGTGTTACAAGAACGTATTACCTCAACAAAGACAGGTTCAATCACTTCTATCCAGGCGGTATATGTACCTGCAGATGATTTGACGGATCCATCACCGGCAACTACCTTTGCTCACTTAGATGCAACGGTCGTGTTGTCACGTGATATCGCTTCGTTAGGTATTTATCCGGCTGTTGACCCACTAGATTCTACATCACGTCAGCTTGACCCTTTGGTCATTGGTCAAGAACACTATGATGTTGCTCGTGGTGTTAAGACGGTACTTCAGCGTTATAAAGAATTGAAAGACATCATTGCCATCCTAGGTATGGATGAGCTATCTGAAGAAGATAGGCAAGTGGTATCACGCGCTCGTAAGATACAGCGTTTCTTGTCACAGCCTTTCTTCGTAGCAGAAGTCTTTACTGGTTCTCCTGGAAAGTATGTTTCATTGAAAGAAACCATCATAGGCTTTAAAGGTATCTTGGATGGCGAGCACGATAGCCTCCCAGAGCAAGCTTTCTATATGGTTGGAACCATTGACGAAGCAATTGCAAAAGCGAAGAAGTAATTTTCTAGCTTAATACTTATAGTGCAGTGAAAACTGCCTTAAAGGAGGCCACATGGCAATGACAGTACATTTGGACGTAGTTAGCGCAGAAACAGAAATTTTTTCTGGACTCGTTCAAACCGTTCAAGTTACCGGTATCGAGGGTGAACTAGGTATTTATCCTGGTCACGCCCCCTTAATCACTAGCTTACAACCTGGCATGGTTAGAGTTGTTAAGCAATTTGGTGCTGAAGAATTAATTTATGTAGCTGGCGGCATACTAGAAGTGCAACCAAGTCATGTGACGGTTCTTGCTGATACAGCCATTCGCGCAGAGGATCTGGACGAAAAAGCGGCTGAAGACGCTAAAAAGCATGCAGAAGAAATTATCGCCAAAGGCGGCGGTGCAGATTTCGATTACGCTGAAGCGGCTATTGAGCTTTCCGAAGCTATCGCACAATTGAGATTGATTCAAAAACTGCGTAAGTAGGTTAGCAAAAAAAATATAAAAAGCCAGCTTACGGTATGACATTAAGCTGGCTTTTTTTTACCTAAAAAAGATGACAGAATAATACCAATTATTGCAATCCCTTTACAAAATCCGACTATTTGTGTTGAGCTTTAACCAGAGCTGAATTCCTATTTTTAAGATTGATTGCTGGTTTCATGTGAAACATTTGGGTAGCTAACATAACGCACTGCGGCTTATTTTGGTGTTATATTTTAGGAGTAAGTCAGCATGAGTTTTGTGACAGATATCTTTGCGTGGTTATTCATCGAAACTATATTTAGTTTTGTTAATCTACTGGCTGTTTAGCCCAAAAATTAATTACCTTCGGCCAGTTAAAAATTGAGTTTAAGTATTTGGCCTCTTTTAAGGGGAGTAAATCTAAAAAGGTCAATTTAATTTGTGTCTTGGGAATATCTATTATGTATCATTAATTGTAATAATAGAGTATTTAAATAATTAAAATATAATAAGTTGCTTAAACGGAAAATTAACAGTTGGCAAAGCGTTATGTTTTAGTTGAAACAGACTGTAGCTTTAAATGCTGAGTGAAAGGAATAAAATCACGATCTGTAAAAAGCAATGGAAGCCGATTTTCGATGCAAAATGTTGCAATTATGACATCCGCTGACTTTCTAATTGTAATGCCCTGTTTTTTGAGCGTTCGATAATTTTCAGCTGAACAAATGGCTAAATCAGTCGTAAGCAAATCGAATTGATGGAGCGCATTAAGATGGTTTTTTGCGGTTAAATAATCTTTGTCAGATCGAAATCCTTGCAGTATCTCAAGTAGTATTAAATCTCCGATTGCAACTTCATTGTTGCCTAAAGCAAGGTCTAGTAGGTGTGTCTCACGGGTATCTAAACCATTGAAAAAGTCTATCCAAACACCAGTGTCCACTAGTATCATTTGTCTGTTCTCATATCTTCTAAATCACCTTCCCAGCTTAGTTTACCCCTGAGGTTTCGAATATCAGCTTGTTTTTTTAGCTTTATCAGCGCTTTTAAACCTTCCTCAACAGCTTCTTTTTTTGTCCGTAGTCCGGTAGCGCTAAGTGCCTCGGCCATTAATTTATCGTCAATTACAATATTCGTCCTCATGCTGCACCTATGTGTATTTTTTATATAATCCATACACATTATGACTTGATTTAGAAAACATAACAATTCATTGTATCTAAAGCTCATTCTTTAAAGAGTGACTCTCAAAGATTTTTAATTAACTAACTTCGGGTTCGCGAGCATTCGTTATATGATTTTTGCCAATCCAATCCAATCCAATCCAATCCAATTCAGTTCAGTTGTTGTTTTGAGTTCAAACGAATATTTTTTTATCTAAATGGTTAACCCAAGGAGACATGGATTGTTGTATCCACACCGTAAAAAATGGGGCAGAATAACAAACTCGTTAACTCAACCGCTGCGACAAATTTAGGCGTATATTTAGCGCAGTTGAAAACTGCGCCCATAAACTGCCCTTTATGTGGAATGTTGGGCTTTAAAAGGAGGTTGATTAATGAATAGACTAAAAGTCATTGTGATAGCTATTTTTCTAGGTGTTTTATACGCGTACTTATCGATTTATATAATAGGTATTGGGGCCGCTATAGCCATTCCAGCTAGCATTTTGACGCCTGTCGTAAAAGCATATCCGACTGTCGCATTTGCAATGGTAGATCTCATTACCATTGGTTTGCCACTAGTTGCCGCTTCCTTTATATTTTTAGTGGCCGTTCGATATTTTAATCCGCGAAAGAGCTATTTTCCGTATTTAGTATTACTTGTTCCCTTTTGTATTCAGCATATTTATTTTTCCATCATCATGGGGCAACCTCAAGATTGGGTAATTACTTTAGGTACTGTACTTCCAAGGTACATTGCAATTTTGGCTTTTGCGTATTATTTTGCTAAACAAGCAGTTAATCATGCTAAAGCCGTCCTTTTTTAAACCTAATAACGCAATTAAACACGGATATGTCGTGACGGTCAGTTATCATAATAAAATTCAATTGTTAATAGCTAAACATAAGTTCTATATGTATAAGAAAGAAATAAACAAAATAAACGACCACCTAAAAGCTATCCTGGCATTGGCTTAATATCTGGCACGGGTATCGGCATTACTTTTGGTCCCGCTTTATTTTACTCGTACCATCGACTAAAATTTAGAAAATCTTAATCAACCCAAGGAATGTTTCTCTATGCCATTTGCATCTTTAGGTTTGTGTAATGCGCTTTTGAAAAGCGTTGCAGAACAAGGTTACACAAGCCCATCGTCAATACAGATTGAGGCTATACCAGTCGTGCTTAGTCAACGTGATGTTATGGCGGTGGCAAACACGGGCACGGGTAAAACGGCTAGTTTTACGCTGCCTATGGTGCAGCTATTGTCTGGTGGTGTTAGTCTCCAGCCTCAAAGTGTGCGGGCGTTGGTCATTACGCCGACACGTGAACTCGCAGCGCAGGTTGCCGCTAGTATCGAAAACTACAGTCGGTATATGAATATTCGCTCTGGTGCAGTGTTTGGTGGCGTGAGGATTGAGCCGCAGATATCCGAGCTGCAAGGTGGTTTGGATGTGCTGGTTGCTACGCCGGGTCGTTTGATTGATCTTTATAATCAACAGGCGATTAACTTTGATCGACTTGAGATATTGGTTTTAGATGAGGCTGATCGCATGTTGGATTTGGGGTTTATCGAAGATATACGTCGTATCCAAATGCTGCTGCCTAGCAAACGTCAAACCTTGATGTTCTCAGCGACGTTTTCTAAAGAGATCAAGTCGCTTGCTAAAGGGATGTTAAATAATCCACTTTTAATTGAAGTGGATACCGCTAACAGCTCTGTCGATAAGATTAAGCAGCAATTACATCCTGTAGACAAAGAACGAAAGAGTGAGGTGCTAACCCACCTGATTAAAAAGAACAAGTGGCATCAAGTTTTGGTATTTACTCGCACCAAGCTTGGTGCCGACAGTTTAGTGGTCCAGTTGGAAAAAGCACGTATTAGTGCCGCTTCAATCCATTCGAATAGAACCCAACATGCTCGCACACTGGCTTTAGATGGTTTTAGAAACGGCAAGGTTAAGGTATTGGTTGCCACTGATATCGCTTCTCGGGGCATTGATGTAAATCAACTCGCTTGCGTGGTTAACTTCGAGCTTCCCTACGTACCAGAAGACTATGTGCATCGCATTGGTCGCACTGGCCGTGCTGGCACTTTCGGTTTAGCTGTTTCATTGTTCAGTGAGGATGAATTAAAACAGTTAAACTCTATTGAACGTGTCATTGGTCGTAAATTTGAGCGCGAGATAATTCCGGGCTTTGCGCCCAGAGTGAAGGCGTCAGCAGTTTTATCGGAAGATGATGAATATGGTAATTTTGAGGCAGACTCTGCGCCCCGACGTCGAGGCAAATCCCAGGCGCGCAGAGGCCGCGGCGGCAAATAATCTAACATCAAATTATAAAGTAATAAGGATCCAGTGAAAAACGTAAACGAAATCGTCAATTCAAGCTTCCGTTTCTTTAGTTTAAATAAACTTCAAGCATTTACTCTGGAGCGTCAAGTTTCCGAGGGTTCACAACAAAAACACCTTAAGAAAGACGGTTGTTTAGGCTGTGCAACCCTAAAGAGTGATAACTTAAAGGATAAATTTGACTTTTTTCCTTGAAAGCCCTTTACGACAGTTCTCAAGGAAAAAAGACGGATATACTTTACAATAAAAAAAGGCATAGGGAGTAGAAATGCAGAGCGCTATTTCAATTCACATTAGTTATTTTTTGGGGTATTAAAATCATAAATTTTAGCTATAGATATACTACTTTATTTATCCTTTTTTATTATGCGGAGTCTTAGTCTGTATGCATAAAACGAAACTGGAGCGAACTTTTGAGTTTTTTAAAGCGATTATATTCGGCAACTTAGTTGGCAGTTTAGCGTCTTTTATAATCGCATTAATTATCTTCTTTGTTTGGAAAAATCAAGGAACGAGTGGGCAACAATCTGTGTTTAATGATGCCCTTAACGTCAGTATATTCTTATTCCCTGTCGGTTTGATATATAGCCTTGTTGTTATTAGCCCAATTGCAATTTTGTTGCAAAATCGAAAGCGAGCATTTCAAATTTGCGGATTTTTTGCTGCAGTTATCCCAAGCCTTTTACTAATAGGAAATGGCTACTGGGATGTGCTTGCACTCAGTTACGCAATAGCAACAATGGTAATGTTTTTGAGGATGTATTCAACTGATCAAAGCTAACCAATGTATAAACTCACTGCCTTCATTCGAACAACTTTCTGGGCGTCTTCAGTTGTCTCTAAAAGTGACTGCCGTAAACGTTCCTATTTTACGCGGAGTGCTCTTTTTCTAGGTTGATTTTGACCTCCAATGTAATTACACTTTCGTGATGCATGGTATGTATTTCCAGTGGCTTCCCGTTAAATTAAAAGCGAGTTAAATCGGTTTATACTTGACCCGAAAGTTTTCAAGAAATATCCGGATTTTGGTCATGTGAGAACATCATGAATGTACAAAAAGGTAAGTATTAATGATTAATACCAAAATATATAAGACCGTCTATCACCTAGCTGAAAAGTTAATGGAAGCTGCTGATGAAGACAATCAAGAGGCATTTGACTCGGTCTTTGCAGACCTAAAGGCCGTTTGCATCGACAACGAAAACACCGACAAAGATCACCCGGAGCAATGGGAAACACTGGCTGACTTTACCGAAGAGTTAGAGGATGCAATTGTAGGATATGCAAAAGCCTTAGAAAAAGCAGCTGCGATTAACTCTAAAGATCATCTGTCTTCGATCGCATTTTCGATGGCTACGTTACAAGTTGAGTTAGGTCAGACTGACGCTGCTATTAAAAATCTTCAGGACGCCAAAATCAGCGCTACTAAAATAGAAGATAGAGGGCTTAAAGTTGAAATAGATGAGCTACTTGAAAAGTTATTAGCAAATTAATTAAACGGATAAAAGGATAGATAACGTGCCCACCTTCGGGCATATTGTATGGGTTGTTAATTATCAAAATTAATATTGAAAGGAGTTTAAATAATGTCTGAAGCATTGCTTAACAATGGCTCATTTTTTGTCGGTTGGGGCACATTAGCCTTAATAAATGCAGGACTAGCGCAAGGTAAAGGGCGAGGAGGACTTAACTGGTTCTTAATTTCGATACTTTTAGGACCCCTCGCGACGTTTCTTTTAGTTGTGCTATCGGACCTTCGTTGGAATTCTTAATTAGATTGGTAATTGAGTCGCCGGTATTGGTTTGACTCATAATGAATAAAATAAACCCCAAAAAATTACTTAACAGTAAGTGGACCGCGGTAACACCGGTTAACAAAGAAAAACACTTTATCATTTCTAAGATGCAGTTTGATGAGGAAGGTATTGTTGTTAACTGCTGCATAGAGGCTGTCATGTCAAAACATGTCATGGCGATTAATTGGCTAGACTTAAAAGATGAGAGTTATTGGTTGCAAGGCTGGAAATAGTCACTGAATAACCGATGTTCTTTTTGTTGATCCCCCCCTTCTCCCTGCTATATTGGTAATATGCGCTGTTCTCATATTACCCAGTATGATGAACATCGTGGTAAGCTAAAAATTAACCTAGGTCAGTGGCACATCCAAAAAAATTACCGATTGAGGGAATAATGAGTCTTTTTACTTTGTTAGGACAAAAGTTAATTGAATTTAAGTATCAATATTATGGGCTCAATATTATTCAGGAGGTGTCAGAAGAACGATTCCATCAGATTATTTCTCAGTACGTGGAGCGCGGTTGGGAATTAAGCGGCGAGTATAACGAATTAGGATCTAGAATTAGCCTGTGGTCATGCAAACTTAGAAAAGGCACAAGCACGCTGCAATGCGAATGGGATGAAGCGATTAAAGGTAACTTCATTGGTCCAGAGAGGATTATTTTTGGTTTGGGTAAAGAATATGGCTTTACAGCAAACAAAGCGCCGCAATAGCCAAATCGTTCTTTCTCAGCGTCTGTGACAAATAAGGAAAGTGACAAATAGGGACTGCGGCAACTAAGGACTGCTACAAACAATGCTGAGTCGATTGGACTGCTGGATTCCAGCGTACATATTTTCGGTTGCGGTGAAGATGTTTTTGCCAACCCAAGTCGGGTTTTACCTCGCATTAGCGATGCCTAATTCAACGTAATAAATAAGAGAGAGCAGATTGCAAATAACAGAAAAAGGTAAGCTATCGTTGACTGTACGCATTATTGTAGGTGTGCTCGCTACGCCATCATTACTGCTTGCTTTTATGCTGATTTCAGACGCAATTAAGGGCAATTTTGATGGCATTGGTGCATTTGAAATTATTTATGCTTTAGTCGGTTTCTTTGCCGTTTATATTGCACTCACAGGTAAGAAGTTTTTCTAGTTTGTTTAGCCAAAAACTAAATCAATTAGAAAGATGGCCAATCAGGTTGTCAAGCAGGTTACGAGGAAGGGTAAATATAAAGTGGAATTAGCTGTAAATGTAATAATGATAATAATGATAGGGCTCGGCGCGGCATTGTTTTTTGTCGGTTCGCTCATTGTTGTAGTAACTGCATTTGGCAACAAACAATATACGTATGGCGTGCTGTCGCTGTTATTTTTTCCCTTAAGCATTGCCTACTGTTTGCAGCACAGAAAGGAAGGCGCTTATGCATCCAAGTATCTTATTAGTGGTGCACTGTTGGTTGTCGTTACCTTTGGTTTAGCAAACTTGTTCTATCAATTTTAAGGTCCACCTATAATGCCCAATTTTAATAACTATTCAGCCATACGTTGACGCGCTACTGATGTATAAGGGGCTGGCTAATAAAACTTATTTTTTCTGATAGAATGACAAAAAGTACACATTTTGACTGGGATTAACTGTGCATGAATATACGCGGTATTAACAGTGTTTTGCTTGTTCTCATATTTGCCTTTTCTGCTTCACTCAAAGCCGAGTGGTATTCCCAGAGTGCAGGCATTATGGGGACCAATATATACGTTGAGGTTTGGGCTGAAACGCCGGTTCAAGGTGAGTTGGCGTTGACAGCTGTAATGGCAGAAATGGAGCGTATTAACCAACTAATGAGCCCTTACATTGATTCCAGCGAGCTAAGCGTTATCAACGCAAAGGCAGGTCGACAGCCAGTGGTGATCAGTGATGAAATGTTTGAGCTGTTGGATAAATCAGTCAACATTTCAGAGCTTACAAAGGGAGCGTTTGATATTACCTTTGCGAGTGTGGGTTACTTGTATAATTATAAGGCGAATCAACGTCCAGACGAGGCAACTATTGCTTCATTATTAGCCGCAATTAGCTACAAACACATCAAACTTAATAAATATAATAAGAGCGTTGCTTTTACGCATGAAAAAGTCAAAGTTGACTTAGGTGGCATTGCGAAGGGTCATGCCGTAGATAACTCAATTTCATTGCTCGAACGCATGGGCATTATGCATGGCTTAGTAACTGCAGGTGGCGATACTCGTTTAATTGGTGACCGTCGCGGCAAGCCTTGGATTGTCGGTATACGTGATCCTAGAGACAAAGAAAAACAAGCAGTGGTTATGCCATTGCAAGACTCCGCCATGTCGACTTCAGGTGATTATGAACGATACTTTGAAGAAGATGGCAAACGCTATCATCATATCTTGTCACCAAAAACGGGTAAGTCGACTTACGATGTGCAGTCGGTATCAATTATTGGTCCGAGTAGCACTTATAATGATGCATTGTCGACAGCCATTTTTGTTATGGGTTTACGAGAAGGTCTGGGTATGATTAATCGAATTGACGGTTACGATGCAGTGGTGATGGATAATCAACGTAAAATGCATTATTCGAATGGCCTGCAACAATAAGAGGTTTGCAAACAACGATCTTTATTCGCAAGGTTATCGATGTAGCTAGTCAATTGACCATTCAACTACAGATAAATAAATTCAAAATTGAATTTTCTATACCAAGTGGTAACATAGGAAGCAGTAATATAAATAATGCAAAATTAAACAAGTTGATATAACTTCAGGGGTATTCACATTGTCTAGTGGTCGTAAACGCGAGTTTGATTATGAGTTAGCACTTAATGCTGCAATGCATGTTTTTTGGCAGAAGGGCTACAGCGGTACTTCAATGAGTGACCTTATTGAAAGGATGAATATCAATAAGCCCAGTATATATCGCGCTTTTGGTAATAAAGAAGACCTGTTTATTAAAGCAACTGAGCGCTACCTCGAAACCAAAATGAATCCTCATATGGGATTGCTATTCGAGGAGGGAGTCACGTTAAAAGACCGCTTTAAAAAACACATGATGTCGATTGTTGATATGCAATGCAGCACTTCTGATGCTAAAGGCTGTTATTTAGTTTTATGTCAATCAGAGTTGATTGGTGGTGGCATACCGATGCAAG
>Ga0307966_1000182_pt1 | contig 50667 bp, 41 predicted proteins | sample OrgLakmetagen646_FD_203141 | JGI IMG/M metagenome (GOLD analysis project Ga0307966, IMG submission 203141) | Saline water microbial communities from Organic Lake, Antarctica - #646 | ecosystem: Environmental > Aquatic > Non-marine Saline and Alkaline > Saline | place: Antarctica: Organic Lake... | reverse complement strand
AACCGTACATCACTACAATGGACTATTTACGGTCAAATCCCCCTCAAAATGACTGAATCGCACATTGAATCCCGAAAATATCTGAAATATTGGCTAAAGTTGGCAAGTTGGGTTAAGCTTAGCAACTTATTGTCTTCCTTTTTGGACAGCCTTATGAGGATTTCAATTTCGCGCTCCAAGCGAAGCAATTCCCACGCAGTGATAACAATGAAATGTGGCAAAAGCACGGTTTTGTGCCGCAGGCATCACGTTGGGGCAAATCCCCCATCAAGAGGGTTTGACTCGAATGACGTAAAAAAAGCTGCTAAAAGTTGAACTTGGCACCGATCTTGAGAGATGTATCCATCGTGTTATATCCATACACTTCCGTAAAATCGCTGTTCAGCAGATTTCTCACATCCCCAAACAGGGTCATTTGTTTATTGAATAGACGGTACTCAGCATAGAGATTGACCAGAAAGTATGGATCCAGCGTTACATCTTCGGCCATGAAATTATTGGCAGGGTTGAAATACAGATCTGTTCTTTCACCGTTGTATTCTCCGTTCATGCGTAAATAGAGATTTTCAAACGCCTGAAGGCCTGCACTGAATCCAAAACTATTGGCTGGCCGGCGAATGAGGTTACTTACCGTCATCTCCCCTCCCTCTTCTTGTGTCGTTATCTCGCCATTGAGGTAGTTATACCAGCCACCCAGTGTAAGGCTGCTGCTCACAATCCAGTCAGCCGACAGTTCAATACCCCGGTCGTTTTGACGATCCCTGTTGATAAAGCCGGCCGATGCGTAGATGATCAGATCATCAATTTCACGATTGAAATATTGTGCACTCAGCTTTAACGACTGCTGTAAAAAATAGGACTCTATACCAGCACTGGTGTAGATACTTTTTTGCGGATCCAGTTCAGGATTTGCACCAAACGGGCCATAGAGTTCATCCAGAGTTGGGGCTTTAAAACCGGTTGTGACAGACGCAAAAAGTTTTACCCGATCTGTCAGGTTGTAAGAGGGCGCAAAACTATATGTGGAATTGTTTCCATACTCTGAATGGTTGTTAAGCCGGTACCCCAATTCAGAACTAAAACCGGCAATATCTTTAAGATAAAGAGTTGCATAGGGACTCCCTATTGATGCGTTCGGTGTAGATTCATTCTGTGAGGCAGGGATTAAATAATCCTGATAATTCACACCAGCCAATATCTTGATATAGTCGTTGATGCTGTAGTTTCCATAGAGATCAACATTGTGAAAACGCCCCTCAAATGCGTTTTCGCCAAACGTATTCGAAAATGTACGTTCGGTACGCGTGTAATTATAATCTGCATTGATTCTGAATTGAGCCGCGTTGTATTCGAGCTTTACACGAGGGCTGAACATCGTCAGGTCAAACTCATTATCTGAATCTGTAAAAGCGCCCCCATCATAATCTCCCATGTAAGTAGAATACTGAATATGCGGGCTGATGGTAAAGCCCTCAATTGGAGAGAGGTCTACACGTCCAAAAAAAGAATCCATCGTGAAACCATCTTTTCCAAACGATTCGGTATCTCCCGGATTTTCAGCCGCACTAATTCCTTCGCTTGAACCACGGCTGTAGTTAACGCTGTAGCGAACATCCGGGGAAACGGCACCATTGAGCCCTACATTCCCGCTAAACGTATCGAATGATCCGTATGATAGCCTGCCGGTACCGCTGATCAGGTCATCGCCACCTTTTCGTGTAATAATGTTGATGACGCCCGCAATGGCATCAGTGCCGTAAAGTGTTGACTGGCTTCCTTTTATAATCTCAATTCGTTCAATGTTGTCTGTAGATAGCAACCGGAGATCGAATAGTCCGCCGGTGCCGGACGGATCACTGATGGCTTGGCCGTCAACCAGGATGAGTGTGTTTGTAGCGGCAGCACCCTGCATATACAGTATCCGGCCGTTTGATGGTGCACCGAACGAATCGTTTACCCGAATACCGCTCTGCTGATTTAAGATCTGTGACAAATCCCGGCCCGCATTCTTCTCTATTTCGGCGCGATCTATGATCTGTACCGGTTTCGTTGTTTCACGCTGGGATTGAGGGATTTTAGAGGCTGTAATCACCACCCGGTCAAGTTCCAGTGAGTCAGCAGCTGCCTGCTCTGATGATTGCGCGTTTGCTGTAAATGAAACTAATGAAGCAATGCAGAGTGCTCCAACAATCTGTGTTAGGTATAGTTTGCTCATGGTTATTTATGAATTTGAAGATTAAAACCAATGAGCTTTCGTAAATGAGAAAAGTTGGGGTGAACCATTCGATACACTGATCATACAGATATCGCAAGGGATCATTCCCGGCCTTTCCACCGAAAGCCTGAATCATGTGCTATCAGGCAGGTCTTCTGACTTACTCCACCCCGGCGGCCTTCCCATTCTTTAATTAAGAACAGTGGCAAATGTGTACCGGAGCGTTTTGGAGCTTACAGCTACGGGGATAGTCCCGGAATTTCACCGGATTCCCTTTTCATCCATTGCGAGCGATTTTAAGATACGACGCCAATGGAACCTAACGCGTTATAATGTTACGGTCTTCAAAATCGGGAATCAACATTAAAAAAAATTTTCCTAATACAACTCAGAAAACAACCATTGTCAGTCCACTGCTATCTTTAGGAAGATATCAGTGCAACCGCGGCCTTACACGCCCCACTTTACACCCGGTGACCGGTACGCCGCCTTCTCCTATGATGGGTGTGGCAATTGCGACGATGGGCAGATAGTGGGTTATTGATGACACAGCTGTACGAAATTGATTGAAACTAAAAGTAAAAAACTTACAAAATGAACGTGTTTGTTGAACTCAACAATTTAATTAATTATTCTGCGAACAAATTAAAGAACAAAAAAGACACTTCATTAAAACCAAATCATGGAGAAGAGAAAATGAGTCTCGTAACAGATATCTTGCTAATTAGTTCCGCGGCAACATTTATAACCGGTTTTCTCGTACTTTTTGTTAAAAAATTTTAGATCAAACAAAAGAGCCGAATATATTTCCTGATTGCATTAGCTCTATTCGCTTTAGCACTTATCCTTGGATGGAGTGATTTTGTTGCTGGGTACAATGACTGCAGAAACGGGTAACAGGAACTGGCCTCTATAATATTACCTATGCATTCTCAAATGGTTTCGCTGTTTGGGATAGTGATGGTGCATCAGGTTTGGAGTAATATGCTAAAATGGAATCGAGTGAACAGACAGGCTGGCTGCTATCGATCGCATGAAAGGGCAACATTGTTTCAGTCAGAATTCAGCGATGCACCTTTCCATAAAAATCTCGCCAATAAGTCTTAGAGATCAATCAACTTTTCTACCAGTGACAGAACTGGCTTAGGGAAGAAATCGCATATCGTATATCGAAAATCTCATCAATCGAATATCCGTAACGAACCATCTGGTGGATTGATTTTCGATTGATAAGACGAAGCGATTTCCGATTTCCAATCTGAGAATGAGATACTATTTCAACTGGTGACAAATTCAACTTTCTGTCACCTTTTAAATAGTGTTGCCCCGCTCACCTACGTTAACCCCTTCGTTGAAACTTCGGGGATCGGGAAAACTTCGAAGAGCAGGCTTTTGGGCAAAATTAGTGGCTACCAGTGACAGATTGCAAATAAATAAATTTAAAGGCTTCCAAATCCCCTCTCCGAGAGGGGACAGATTAGAGAAAGATCGCAACGCGAGCCTTTCAAAAATCAGGGGAGTGTTCGCGAGGGCAAGAAACCTGGAACGGCTGCGATTCTCGATCAAAGCCACGAAGCACACCCCTTGTTAAACTCATCCGGCTGTGCCGGTTCGTTTGAACGTATCCCCTCTCAAAAGGGCATATCAGGGCCTGTCACCTTCTAAATAGTATTGCCCCGTTTTTTGGGGCAATATTAGTGACTCGAAATGACAATATGCCCAGGTTTGCATATGGCGTTACTTTACCTTCGAGCACAACCACACCTGAAACGCAGCGTTTTCCAACAAATTGAGTCGTTGCCAAGCCGAGGGATCTCCAATTTACCATTCCCCCCAATCAATGAATCCTCTCGTTTCTCATATTCAAATCTGTATATTCTACTCGATGTCTATCAACCCGCTTCTATACCCACAGAACATTTTATGAGCACCATCAAGCATAGTGAAGAATTTGTTGTTCGATCGTACGAAGTCGGTCAGAACGAGCACGCGACACTGCCCGTTATTGCCAACTATTTCCAGGAAGCAGCCGGTAAAAATGCCCGGAACCTGAACTTTGATATTGAAGACCTGCATGAAAAGGGCGTTACATGGGTTTTATACCGCATGCACATCAAAATGGGAGCTTTTCCTCAACGATGGGAATCAGTAACTGTTAACACATGGCCATCGTCGGGTGATGGAATTCGAGCGTTCAGGGATTACGAACTAGTCAACGACATCGGTCAGGTAGTTGGAGCCGGTATCAGCCAGTGGATGGTATTGAATATTGTGAACAGGCGGCCCGTGCGTATACCAGCTGAAATTTTAGAGATGGGCCTTGAGGTGGAGGAACACAAGCTGCCGGCTGATAAAAAGCCTTTTCCGGAAATGGATGCCCCGGAAATCACGACTAAATTGACCGTTAGTCTACACGATTTAGACATGAACCGACATGTGAACAACGTAAAATATATTGAATGGATGACCGGCTTTATGCCCAAGAGCATGCAGTCAGATTCAGTATGTGCTGAAATTAATATTCAATACCATAAAGAATGCGTTCAGAATCAGGAGATTCTTATTAAAACCAAAAGGCTACGGGGCAAAACATATCTCCACGCGATAGTAGATACCAGTACTAATAATTTGCTTGCCGAAGGCGTATCTGTCTGGAAAGATTAACGCCTCTTCTCTCCCCTGTCAATGAAGGCATCATCTTTACGGTTTCGGTAATTTTCAGGATGTTCTCTCATCTCTTTAAACTCTCTAAGGGTGAAAATCAACCCTATTAGCAACAGTATTACAACAATAATCCCAGACGTGAATATGAACTGTATGTTCATGGCATACTCCTGTATTTGATAATTTTAAAGTATGCCCCAAATCCAAGAATGGAAGGCACCCAAATTCCAACGAAAAGGCCGGCATCAGTTGAGCCACTGAACCAAAGACCTATAGATAGGATCATTGAAATTAGGGCTGCAATTAGAATAAAATAGTCTGATGTTTTTAACATGTGATGAGTTGAGAAATTAAAAATTATTTTTATACAAACGGCTACACGAGACGAGTCTCTATAGGTCATCAACGACAACCTATATCGTCTCGCATCATCTGAGAACAATTAAGATACGAACGTAATCGTTCACATAGACCAATCGGGAGCGAAGGACGGATTTACAAGCCGTAAATTTTTTTCCAGTTCATCGATACTCTGGAATTCCTCATCGGACAATTCGAAATCAAAAATATCCAAATTCTCTTTAAGATGTGCTTCGTTGCTGGCCTTCGGTATTGCAACGACATTTTCTTGCTCAATCAGCCATCTCAATGAAATCTGTCCCGCTGACTTTCCATGATTTTCCCCGATTTCAGTAAGAAGGTCGTTTTCGAAAACTTTACCCTGTGCAAGCGGACTGTACGCTGTAATCAGGAACTCATGGTCGTAAGAATAGTCCAGCAAATCAAACTGTTCCAGAAAAGGGTGGAACTCTACCTGGTTGCAGAATATGGGTATCCTCAGTTCTTCAGTCACCTCCTTTACAAGACCTACCGGAAAGTTGCATACGCCGATATTCATGGCTTTTCCCTGATCGCGCAGGACAAGCATCGCTTCCATAGTCTTTTCGAGCGAATATTGTTTATTTGGCCAGTGGATCATCAGAAGATCTACATATGATGCTTTAAGCTGCTCAAGGCTGTCTTCTACCGTCTGGAGAAGATCATCATGTTCGAGGTTAGTGTGCCACACTTTTGTGGTAATAAAGATTTCTTCACGATCAACATGTGACGTTCGTATAGCATCTCCGATTTCCGCTTCGTTTTTGTACATTTGCGCCGTATCTACAAGCCTGTAACCCAAGTCTAAGGCTTTCATCACTGTATTTTTGCACTCTTTCCCGTAAAGTTTATAGGTCCCAAGTCCTATTTCGGGGACGTCTATACCTTGAATTGTCTTATACTGCATGTATATAAATATGGTTTATTTAGTTGAATTTAAGAATATAAAGTTAATTGGTTCGGCTGCCATAAGTATCAACGGGGGATAAATAACTCCTGACGCAGATTAAGCAACATATCAGTTAATTTACTGATTCGAAAGACTGAATACTCGTCAAATGTGCAGCGCCTAAGTTTTTTCGGACTTGGGCGAACTATCGTAACGAAAATATTGGCTGGATCTATCCATCTGATGTGACCTGATACAGGTAACTTGTAATCATTCACTTAATGAGTGTTATTTTACGTGTTTGAACTGTGTTCATCGCTTCCATCTGCACAATGTATACACCGCTGGGCATGTCCAGAGCATTCCAGGTTACCGAGTGATCTCCGGCACCAAGCCGTTCATCAACTAATTGACCCACCTGCTGGCCTACCACGTTATACACGCCAATTCGCACATCTGTTATTTTAGGAAGATAAAATCCTATTGTGGTGGTTGGATTGAACGGGTTCGGGTAGTTTTGTTTTAGTTCAATTGACTCCGGAGTTTCACTTTCTGTTTCAAACATCTCAAGATCTCCTGTTGATGAAACCCTAATATAAAATCGGCTATAGTCACCCGCTTCAACAGGTTGAAATGAACGATTGGGATCGTCGATTCCGTGTCGCACTTGTTCGGCACGTTCAAAAAATGAATATGAATTTTCTTTCCGCATATTAACACGTTCTCCCAGCTCGGCGTCCACAAATTCAATCTCCCACTGTTCCGGCAGCGTATCAATTGCATCCCACGAGAATCGGGCTCTTTCAACCGTTGCCGGTAGCTTCAAACCAACAGATACCTGAATAAGATCGTCAGGCACAAAAGGAAAATTGAGGTAGCTGGAGGCAGAGTATAGTGTATTCGTGGATTTTAAAAACAGCATGGGGTTCCTTACTTCACGGGTTGTCTGAGAGATCGGAGACCACAATTTTGGCAAACTATAATCCGCCACCCCATTCTGCGATGGCGAATCCCAGAAGCCGATTAAGGAACGGTCGTACTCGACAGGTTCAGAATTTGAGTCAGTTTCTGATACGAGCGAGAGTCCAATCGAACGCGTAAGGCCGGTCCATGTGTTTTCACTATCTGAGGCATTTTCGAGCTCAGATTGTATGATTTCTGCATCACCTGTGGAGAGATAACTATTCCATGGTTCGATTGTGTCTTCTTCCTGCCATACAAGCTCAAACCGCTGTGCAGATTCACTCCACGTAAGCAAAGCGGGGTACGCCTGTTCCCCATCCGGAGTGATCATATCGCTGATCAATGATGTCTGACTTACATTGATGCTGACCAGAGGAAAGTCATTCAGAATTGATGCTTGTTTAGATTTTATAGCGTCGGATCCTGTGTTTTTATCACGAGAACCTGTTGCATAAAGTCTCACTGGAGCTGCGTCAGCCGGTTGATAGTATACGTATGGAGACAATAATTCACCGTGGTCAGGCGAGGCTGCAACTTTCTGAATTGAAGCTAACTCAGAGTTTAGATCTCTGTTCAACGATTTCGATAATATTCCGGGCGGATCCAGCAGATACCAGCCACTGTTTTGTATGGTTTTACTATAAAGTCTGCTATCGGCATCGACCCACCCCGGACTACCTGTAAGTACCGAGTTCCACCCATCCGTTGCCGGAGAAAATTGGCTAAGGCTCGAATAGCCATCAAATGCGTTTTCAAGACTGTTCATCTGAACAGCAGTGCCCGGTTCCAAACTTTCAAACAGAGCACGTGCCACATCAACACCGTCAAAACTGAGCGTCAGCTGTCCTGAATTTTTTTCCAATAGAGGATGTGTATAACGATAATCTGTAATTGAGTCAAAGCTATCGTTAGTTCGGCTGTGTGCGGCTAAAACTACTGGCATATAGGGTTTGACGATAATATTGTTTTGAATCACTACACGGTTTTCAACGGATTGCAGAACCAACCCTTTCAAATTGATCGGATTTTCCGTGCTGTTGTATAATTCCACATATTCCAGACTCCCTGAACCGGTCTCAAAGGCAGGCATTACTTCAGAAATAATGAGTGAGCCGGAATGGATATCTTTTGATTCCGCCTGCTCGGTGAAAAGTTCAATTTTTTGAAGCGCTACCGGTATAAATTCAGAATTATCACCGGCTCCGCTAGCCGTCCATCGAATTTCAAGCTGATCATTTGGAAGCAGATAGAGCTGATCCAGCATGATTTGCATAGAAAATGAGCTCCACTCCCGGTTTTCAGACTGTAAAAATTCCGATGTAAAAAATCCGCCCGAGGGCGATATCCACTCACCATCGTTAACTCTGTACGAAAGCTGATAGCTAATTTCAGACTGAGTTGCTACAGCCAGATATACAAAATCAAAGGCGATGGAGGCGCCCGAGATGTTGTAGGGCGTTCCGTTTCGTATAGGCAGTTGAGAGAGAACATTCGTTCCGGTAGTGTGGTAGTATCGGCCGAGTGACTCCCCCCCCTGAGTGTCGATATAAAAGAACCCTTCCTGATTTTCAGGTGCAGATGTAAATCGAAACGGCTGTCCATCGTCTATTTCCAGTCCGGACATACGTTTTGCTTCCTGCATCGACAGACGCACACCACTTCTCTCCCTGCTTGATTCGCCTGACGTGAATGATATTTCAAACGACTGGAGATCCACAAGAGGCACCTGGCCAAAACTCTGAGGCGAATGCGTGAGGTTCAGGGCCAGAAAGAGAACGAGTATTTTGAAAAAACTAATTCGTATCGCTTTGCCCATAGGCATGATTGAGTTCAGAGCACATAACACTTGTATCTTTGTGAATTAAGAAGTGCACTTTTCGCAGTTTAGTAAAAATTATTGGTCAATCAAACCAAAAGCATAAAGTTCATCAACTCTATTTTTACTCATCTGAGTGATCTCTTGCAGGTTTTCGTTATCCTCAGATATTACCCGTTTGAAATTTTCTACAGCTTTTTCTGTATTACCGAGCAGTTCATGGAGTTCTGCAGCTTTATATAAAAAAATCACATTTTCTGAAAAACGATCTGTCAGGCGCTCCGCATATTCTACCGCCTTGGTGAACTCTTCCTCTTTTTCATGCAGATACATTAGCATCATCATGGCGTCGTAGCGAACAGCATTCTCACTTGCAGCCGCTTTTTCAAGTTCCCGGAATCCCATGGCTACATCGCCGCGAATGCCCGCAATGTTTGTAAGCCAGCGGACCTCGCTTGGGATGCTTCCTACCATATAGTTAAACATTCCGCGGCCAATTTGAGCATCCGGCCTGTTTGTGTCGATTGAGAGAAGCTGCCGTGTGTAGCTGAATCCTGTGATACCACTCTGCATGGCTACCCTGTAATTCTTTTCACTTGCCGCCACAAGGCTGCGATAGCCGTGCAGGCCGCTCAGTAAGAACACCATGGTGGTATCGCTCGGGTTCTTTTCAAGCCGTTGTTCACTTAAGGATACGGCACTTTCTGACTGTTCCAGAAATTTATCTGCCAAATCAGACTTTTGATGTATGAAAAAGTATTCCCAAAAAGGCATCATCGACTCAAAAAAATGGGGGTGCGGATCACCCGGCATCTCCTCTTTCAGATCATCAAACATCGCCTGTGCTTCGGTCCATCTGGTTTGATAAAACTGCTCTACCGCACGTTCGAGTTTTTCATCAAATGATAGAGAATCACTCTCATTGGGTTGCGTTAAGCCGGTTTCAGCAAACAATCCCGCAAAAGGCAGTGCCGAAATAAATACAATAAGAAATAGTGTCCAATACGTCTTCATGATACGTTTCTTAACCTTTGAGAGACCTTTTGTGTTTATTCATCATCGTAATGCAAATCGCCGAGCATTCCTTCCGAGCTTGCAACGGCAACTGACACTGCAGCATCGCCGGTAATATTAACAGCTGTCCTCACCATGTCCAGAATTCGATCAACACCAAGAATCAGTCCAATACCCTCCACCGGTACCTGGATTGCCTGAAGCACAATTACCAGCATAATAATGCCTGCTCCCGGAACACCTGCTGCCCCAATTGACGCAAGCGTGGCGGTCAGCACAATCGTCAATTGCTGAAGAATTGTGAGATCCAGGCCGAGGGCCTGCGCTATAAACACAGCGGCTACAGCTTGATATAAACTTGTTCCATCCATATTTATTGTGGCCCCAACCGGAAGCACAAAACTTGACACCTCTTCATCTACCCCAAGGTTCTTCTCAACTCTCTCCATCGTAACCGGCAAGGTTGCGGCACTTGAACTTGTGCTGAACCCAAGCAGAATTGCGGGACGAATAGCTTTTAAAAAGCTACTCAATTTCATCTTGCTGAATACTTTAAAGAGGCTGAAATAAACGATCGTAACGTGCAGAAAAAGACCAATCAGAACAGCGAGACAGTACCATCCAAGAGCTCTGAGCAGAATAAGGGCCTGTGTAAGATCATCGCCGGCAAGATCCACAATAACCGTTGCCATCAGTGCAAACACGCCGTATGGAGCAGTTTTCATGATCAAATCCACTATTTTAATGATCACATCATTAAGCGAATCGAAAAAGTTGATAAGGACCTCTCCTTTTTGCAGCGGGATGCTAATGATACCAATGCCCAGAATAATAGCAATAAATACAACCTGGAGCATGTTGGAGTTATCCGATGTCGCTCCAACTACGTTAACAGGAACGATATCAACAAAAAACTGTAGCGGACTACGATCCACGAGCTCCTGAGCCGCTTCGTCTCTGCCCTCCAGGTTATCACTGTAGCTTTCCATCAGTAACGTTCGCGTCTCTTCAGGAAGTGTTTTTCCCGGCTGCATCACATTAACAACCGTAAGCCCAATCGTGATCGCCAATACGGTCGTTATAAGATATATACCAATAGTTTTACCCCCCATCCTGGAGAGTTTCGACATATCATTCAGGCTTGACACACCCACCACAAGCGAGGCAAGGACAAGAGGAACGGCAATTAATTTCAACAGATTTACAAAGACAGTACCAAACGGGCCGATATAATCAATTGTGAACTGATTCCAGCCGATCAGGCTTGAAAACAGCCCCCAGAGTAATCCGAGTATGAGGCCGATGATAATTTTCCAATGCAGTTTTTGATACCACTTCATATTAAATATGTTAGATGATTAAGAAAAAAATGAGCGCAATCAGTCCGCCTGTGCCTGTAGAAATAAGGTTTACGAAACTGTTCTGTTTATTTTTGTCCATAGAGTGCCAGGGATGTTCGGATTGCTCCGATTTGCCGCTTCGCTGATAAAACGCTCCAATATAGGAATCAATCAAACAACCCAAAAAACCGGCCACAAAAACCAGTATAAACGTGTGAACCGGGTTGCCCTCAACTCCTTGTGAAGCAAAAAAACCGATTAGAAGTGCGCCCAGTATCGAAAACAGTGTTCCTTTAAGACTCACACCCCCATCTGTGCCGGGCGGAACAGATTTCCATGTTTTGAAACTGACGGTCTTTCCCGGCTTCCTTATACCTGCTTCAGTTGCCCATGTATCGGCAGTAGCTGTTGCAATCACACCAAAAGCAGCGCCGAGAAACAGGTTGATCGGAAATAGAAACCAAAGAATACAGAAAATAGCAGCCCAGAATCCATTGGCCCAAATCTGCAGTCCGTCACGTCTTCTTTCCGGGAGAAGAGAGCCGTTATCGGGCGTCTCCAGGTCACGGTTCAGGCGGCTAAACAGACTACCGGTAATAAAAAAGACAACCACTGCAATGGCAAGAATCCATCCACCAAATCCCAGTATTGCTGTTCCCACAACAATGACGGGTAGAGTAGCATCGAGCGTGACCCATGTAAGAAAAAACGCGAGATAGGCAACAATCAGAGAAAATGTAAATCCCTGGATTAGCATCACGTGATCTGTGGCGTCTCCCTCAAGAATCGCCAGATAGATTAGCGCAAAGATAAACCCGTAAGAGAGCAGTCTGTTCAATTTTTTTGGGTGGCTCTGTCAGATTTGTTATTTAATGCGGTTGCCGGCCGTTTGAGTATTGCTAAAGCAACAACAACGTAACCTGCCATGATAACAACCGGCGAAATATAGAGTGATATAAACCCATAGACCTCATTTTCAAGGCGCATAATGGTAAATCCGATAACAATTAAAAGAACGCCAACGCCAAGAATTTTGTAGTTCAAAGCCTGAAATGCCATTGGCTTTTGGGTTCTTTTTTTACGTTTTGCTGACATAAAACTTTTCGTTTACTGATATTATTATTTCTGTGTCTGATGCCCTATCATTTAAAATCATATAAAGGGTACTTAGAGGCAGTAAATACCTTAATAATCACGGACGTTATCCATTTTTGTTTAAGTGAAGGTATTCAAAAGTATAGTAACTGAAAAATTACGAATGAAAAAGGAAAATCAATGAATACCGTCATTCTCGCCTCTGCAAGTCCGCGGCGGAAGCAGCTGTTTAAAATGATGGGTATCACTTGCACTATTGATCCGTCTGATATAGATGAGATCATTGATCCGGATCTCAGGCCGGATGAAAATGTCCGCCGCCTGGCACAACAAAAAAGTATGGATGTTGCTAAACGCCATATGAACAATATTGTGATTGCTGCCGATACTATTGTTGTGAAAGATGATTCCATTCTTGGAAAGCCGTCGTCACCTGCGGAGGCAAGTGATATGTTGCGCTCTCTTAGCGGAAGTCATCACTGGGTATTCAGCGGTGTTTCAGCACTATCTGTTAGTGCTAAAGGCGAAATCGATATGGACATAACATTTGCTGAGAAAACTAAAGTGACGTTTGACACGTTGGACGAGTCTGAGATTAAACAATATGTTTCATCCGGGAGCCCGATGGACAAAGCTGGAGCCTACGGCATTCAGGATGATTATGGAAGTTTATTTATTAAAAAGATCGAAGGTGATTATTATAACGTTGTTGGTTTTCCGGTAAACAGATTTTACCAAACGCTGAAGAGCGACTTTCCCTCTATGTTTAAAAAGGTATTTAACTTATGAGTCGATTTCTTTTATTTACCGCTGTTTTCACAGCCTTTTTCTTCGTTTCTGCGCTCTCACTTGCCGGTGCACAATCGAACGAGTTTAGAATTGCAACTCAATATATGCAGCAGCAAAACTATGAGGACGCCCTGCCTATTTTGCGTGAACTGCATCAGCAAAATCCCGATGCCTACACATTTTATGACCTTCTGGCCGAAACTCTCATCAATCTGAAATACTACGATACTGCAATTGAAATGTCCCAGGCCTCTATCCGTGCCGGCAACAACGTGACCCGTACGAGGATTAAGCTTGCTGAAATCTACCACATCAGCGGAGATACTGAAAAGGCCGCTGAGACGTGGCAAACAGTGCTTGATGAAAACCCGCGTCAGATTCAGATTTATCACAGTGTTGCATCTGCCATGATGGACAGGCGTGAATACACTAAGGCTGTTGAAATCTACCAGTTATCGCGGGAAGAGTTTGAAAACCCAACTCTTTTTACCAACGAGATCGCAAACGCTTTCAAGCAGTCCGGTCAGTTTGAAAAGGCTGTGAAAGAGTACTACCTCATAATTACCTCAACGCCACAGCAAATGGGGTTTGTTCAGCAGCGTTTTTTAAGAATGAGAAGCGACGAGCTGTATAATATAGCGGCTCTTGAACTTGAGGATTATCTGCTTGAACTGGATATACAGCATCCGGCTTATGCACAGCTTTATCAGCTTTTAAGCTGGCTACTTCTGGAAACAGAGGATTACAGACGCGCCTTTGTGTTCGCCCGTCAGTATGAATCAAGAACTGAACAGACAAACTACTCCCTCTATTCTCTCGGAAACCGGCTTAGGTCTGCCAGGGAGTACGAAATTGCCGCAGATGCATACAGTTATTATATCGATTCAAACACGGGCCCTGTTACTCGTGCTACCGAAGAAAAAGCAACAACCTACATACAGTGGGCCCGCTATCTCAATCAACAAGGTATCGGTACGAACCAGCAGGCTGATGATTTATACAGTGAAGCATACCGTCTGAATGAATCAATCATTGAAAGCTCGCCTAATTACAACCGTATGGAGCGTGTATTAACGAATCTGATAGATCTCTCGCTGGATCATTTCAAAGAGATTGACAAAGCAAATCGGTGGTTTGAAAAACTGACGGACTATGCCGCACTCGAAAACTCCGCTGAGCCATATACGCTTTATGCTGAAGGACGCATTGCCCTCTTTGATAAAGATTATACAACCGCCCGGCAGGCCCTTACCCGCGCCGATCGCGCCACTGAAGAGACAAACCTTTCAGAAAAAGCCCGGTACTACCTAAGCTTATCTGATTTCTTTGCAGGCGATTTTGAGTTTGCTGAAGTACAGCTAAACTCACTTGAACGACGAAACACATCCTACTTTGCCAATAATGCAATTCAGCTTCGTATGTGGATCAAAAACGGAATCCGAATGGACAGCACAGCATCTGACCTGCGCGAGTTTAGTACTGCCCTTCAGCTGCTGCACACCGGTGAGTACGAAGGTGCAGTAGATACAGCAACCCAACTTCTGGAAAACCCCGCGCATTCATTCTCTGATGACCTGATTGTTCAATTTGCGAATCAGTTGCCTGTCAGGTTTCAGCCCTATGTACTCTCACAGCTCCGGGAACAGATCAGCAAAAACAAACAGTCGCCTATCAGGGAGCGGCTTATGTGGGAGCAAGCTGAAATCGCCAATCAGCTACTCACTGCGTCTGCTTCAGTCGGTGACATTCCACCAAATGAGCGTTATTATGAACTGGGAGAGTCGATGTATGAATATCAGACCGACGAGCAGAGATTTTTTAACCGGGAAACCACACTTTTGCTCAATGAAAGCTCTGTCAGGGATATGTATGAAAGTATTTTGTTAGAGTTCCCTGAAGGATTTTACGCTCACTATGTACGAGAGAAATTACAACAAACTGAAGCCCAAACTCTGTAAATCCATGCGAACAATCTCCCTTATTTTTTCCATCATTTTTATTGCTGCTACATTCACCGTGCAGGCTCAGGATCGTGTTTTAATTCCAATGGACCGGAGCCAGAGTGACCACCTGAAAGCGTACGGGATTATTTTTAATCATCTCGGTGAGAATGAGTCCGGGCAGTGGCTGCTCAACTACCGCGGAGGCAGTTTCATCACAACACGATCAGAGGATATTGTAAGAAAAAGCCGAGTAAGGGGCGTTACTGTAGAATTGATCTCGGAAGCCGAAGCGGCTCAGATTATTCGTGAAGTGGAGCAGCCAAACGTAAATATGGCGGTTGTAAATCTTGAAACGGTTCCGTCAATTGCAGTTTATACACCTGCCGACGCCATGCCCTGGGATGATGCTGTAACGCTGGCACTCGATTATGCAGAAGTGCCCTACGAAAAAATTTACGACTCTGAAGTACTGAACGGCGAGCTTGACCAGTATGACTGGCTTCACCTGCATCATGAAGATTTTTCGGGTCAGTTCGGGAAGTTTTACGGCACTTACAGAAACGCTCCCTGGTACATAGCGCAGGTGAACCAGCAGCAGGAACTCGCGGCTGAGTTTGGCTATAATAAAGTGAGTCAGCTCAAGCTGAATGTTGTCCAGAACGTAAAAGAGTACATCGGGAACGGGGGCTTTCTGTTTGCGATGTGCTCAGGAACCAATACATTCGACATCGCCCTTGCGGCTCATGACCATGATATCGTGCCAACAGAAATTGACGGAGACCCCGTAGACCCTGATGCCAATGAGCTCCTCGACTACGACAACACCTTTGCCTTTGAAAATTTCCGGGTTGTTACAGATCCCTATGTTTACATGCATGATGATATTGATGTGGAGGTTGACCTAAACCGCATCAGCGAAAGCCTGGACTATTTTACTCTGTTTGATTTTTCCGCAAAATGGGATCCTGTTCCTGCCATGCTTACGCAAAATCACGTGAGCAGCATTCCCGGTTTCTACGGCCAGACGACTGCTTTTCAGGCCGATAAAGTTAAAGATAATGTTGTTAAACTGGCCCAATCGGGCGGGCGAGACCAGGTGAAGTACCTTCATGGCAATTATGGTCAGGGTACATTTACATTCTATGCCGGGCACGACCCTGAAGATTATACCCACCGCGTGGGAGACCCGCCAACAGACCTCAACCTTCACAAAAACAGCCCGGGTTACAGATTGATACTAAATAATATTCTGTTTCCCGCCGCTGAGAAGAAAAAACGAAAGACGTAATATTAACTTCCCTCGCTACCGCTGAGCTTGTCAGGATCCCATTTCACTCAACTTCATCAGCGTTGGATTTTTGCCTATTTTGTTTGATGCCATCCAATCTAATGATTTAAAATCCAGACATACATGTACGATCACATCAAGCCCAGCCGTGATTTCTCTGACTTTCTCAAACTTGTTGCTATCCTGAGGAAAGAGTGCCCATGGGACCACAAGCAGACGCATTACTCCATCAAAGAGAATCTCATAGAGGAGGCGTATGAAGCTGTTGAGGCAATTGAGGATGAAAATTACGACGAACTTTCCCGTGAACTTGGTGACCTTCTCCTGCACGTTGTCTTTCACAGTAAAATGGCGGATGAGAAACAGACCTTCGATATCGGCGACGTGATTTACAGAATTTCAGAGAAACTTATTCGCCGTCATCCCCATGTCTTTTCCGATACCGTTGTTGAAAATGAGAAAGAAGTCGCGGAAAACTGGGAGTCCATCAAGCTCAAAGAAGGACGGGACTCAATTCTGGACGGCATCCCATCTCACCTGCCCGGCCTGATTAAAGCTCACCGAATGCAGGAAAAGGCAGCCAATGTCGGTTTTGACTGGGCAGAGTGGACACTGGCATGGGAAAAGCTGAACGAAGAGATAGATGAGTGGCGGGAGGCCGTTGACCACCAGAACAGAGCTGAACAAGCCGAGGAATTTGGGGATCTGTTGTTCAGTCTTGTAAATGTGGGACGCCTCCTGAACCTGAATGCTGAAGATTCCCTTCGGCAAGCCAACAAAAAGTTTGACCAACGGTTCAGGTATATAGAACAGAAGCTGAAGGGTCAGGACAGAACACTCGATCAGGCAGATCTGGAAGAGATGGATCGCTATTGGAATGAAGCCAAACTGGGCGGAAGCTTGTAAAAAATATTAAAGCGTTCCGTAGATCAATATGACGGTCATATTACAGGTAATAGCGCTTCTAAAAGAGCCACTATTTTTGTATTTTTCAGAAATAAATTGAACGTCTCTGTTCACGGGGTGGACGCACTCAAAAAATTGAATCCCGTTTGACCGATGGAACGGTAGACTGACGAACAAATTCACAGAGACAGCAACAAGGAAAACAAAATTTACGGACAGGAATATGGCCAATCAAAACTTGGACAACATGGATTTAAGCGAATATCCTTATATCAATAAAGGGCTTGATGGAATCGTAGCTTTCTCTACCACAAAGAGTTTCATTGACGGGCAAAAAGGAGAGCTTATATATGCGGGCTACAATATTGATACACTCGCAGAGCATGCTACATTTGAAGAGGTATGTTTCCTACTATGGAATGATCGCCTGCCAAAACAAGAGGAACTGGATGACCTGAACAAAAAAATGATTGGCCAGCGCGAACTTCCTGAACCTGTTCTTAACTATATTCAATCGACTAATAAAAAAGCAGAACCCATGGCAGTGCTGAGAACTGCCGTCTCTATGCTGGCCGATTTTGAGGACAGTTCCAATAACACCGATGCAGCTGTTGCAATGGCGGCACAAATGCCAACAATTGTAGCTGCATTTGCACGAGCTCGCGAAGGTAAAGATATTGTTGAACCGCTGGATAATGGCAGTACAGCCTTTAACTTCCTTTACATGTTGAACGGCGAAAAGCCAGGCAAGGAAGCGGAAAAAACGATGGATCTCTGCCTTATTCTCCATGCTGAGCATGGAATGAACGCATCTACGTTCACCGGCCGTGCAATCTGCTCAACTCAGTCTGATATGTTTTCAGCAGTCACAGGAGCTATCGGTGCTTTAAAAGGGCCACTCCACGGCGGAGCCAATACCGCAGTTATGAATATGCTCCTTGAGCTCGAGGAAGATCCTGACACAGCTGATCCGGTTGAATTTACCAAAAAGAAACTGGCCAACAAGGAAAAAATCATGGGATTCGGACACCGGGTCTACAAAACATTTGATCCGCGGGCCCGCCTTCTAAGAGGCATGTCGGAGAGCTTATCAGAAGAGACCGGCCATGAAGAACTTTACGAGTGGTCTGAAGCAATCCTGAAGACTATGAAGGATGAGAAAAATATCGACCCTAATGTTGATTTCTTCTCCGCAACGGTCTACTATTCTATTGGAATCAAACCCGATCTGTTCACCTGTATATTTGCAATGAGCCGTGTATCTGGCTGGACCGCACACTACATTGAACAGGATGAAAATAACCGACTTGTTCGCCCACGTGCACTGTATATTGGTGAGAAAAACCTGGACTGGACACCTGTTGCCGAACGATAATCTCCGATTCAAAACGATATAAAAATAAAACCCGGCTGATAATTGATCAGTCGGGTTTCTTATTGTCTGTTGATTTTTTGTAATACCGTTTCTCCTCTCCTCCTGATCCTCAACACTGCAAGACTAAATCGCGAAGGTGCTGAATACCTGTTTTTTTGAGAAACCAGTTTGGATAACTCTGCAATCTCTATTTCACAAGAGCCACGCTTCTGGTTTGCTGGCTTCCGGGCACTGTAAGGCGGATCATATAGATACCGCTGGAAAGCCCCGATCCATCAAAACGAACCGTATGATTACCTGCAGTAATAAACTCATCTACAAGTGTTGCCACATTCCGTCCAAGCATATCAAATACCTGAATCTTTGCTTCCGACGCTGTAGCAAGCTGAAACGGAATGACTGTTGACGGGTTGAATGGGTTTGGATACGCAGCATTCAGCCTGAAACCCAGCGGTTGTTCCTCAAGATTGATGGAAGTTGTAACATCACCCCAGCTTAGCAGTGTTCGGGCTGTAGCCTGATCATCACTTGTGATTTTGAAAGGATCAGTGATATTCAAGCTGCCAAACTTCAACACCATTTCGAGCAAATCATTGCTGCTGTACTGGTAAGACTCACTATAGACCTTCTGAAGATCCACAGCTTCACTCTCATCCGCATCCAAATAGAACGACAATCCTGCCGGCCTGTTATTCTCATTATATCCAACCAATACCTCAAAAGCCGGAATCCACTCTTCTGGTTCGCCGGAAGTGTATTCTATTGATGTCATAAGAGCAGTCTCAGCTCCATTTTCAAGCTCTGTTGACGAAGTTGTGACCTGACGTTCAGTAGCGACCCAAATGCCGGACTCCCCAGTCTCCATCCACTCGTATGAAGTATAATCGGGCAGTATAGTAAGTGACAAAAATAATGTTCCATCATCAATCTGATCGATAGATTGAATAAACTCATCAAACAAATCATCGGCTGTAATGTTTGAATAGACAATTTGTTGGTAGTTGATCCACTCCTCAATTTCAGAATCGTACGTTTTCGTTGTTTCAACGAGATCCCCATCCACTTCTTCAAATGTAAACTGATCGGTCTCTACCCATTCATCATTGATCCATTCATCATAGCTTCCTCCAGCGATTACGCCGTTTACAACCTGAATGTTTGTCCGGACCTCATTACTCCAGTCCTCTTCAGCCTCATCCCAATATTGAAATGTTGTAGTCATCGGCAGAGTCATACCTGCACTTGTCTGATAAGTAATTAGTGTACGCTCTTGGAAAACAGGCTCATTTTCAAAGATTTCCTGGATTATACTTACTGTCAGATAGCCATTTTCGTATGTATAGTTATCTATTTTATTAAGTACCCAACCACTGCCCGCTTCTGAAAAATATCCCCTGCTTTCAACCCGTTTGCCAGACTGATAGGTGTTCTCTCTTTTTTGGAATGAAATCCAGCTTTCTCCCGACCATGCCTGTTGTTCAACTGAATTAAGCTGGTATGAATCATTTGCGATTTTAAACGCATTTTGATGGCCCTGACTTTTTTCGAGAATTGTATAATATTTCATCAACGGATGTTCCTTTAATTCCGGCTTGTTTGATTGGCTGTGTTCCTGTGCTAATACAGACGTTGTACTAACTGAGAAGAGCAGCACAATCCAAAGTATTTTTGCTTTCATAAGTGTCCTTTGATTATGTTTTTGAGTATAGGTAGGCAGATTATCTCTTGTTTGAACTCCCTGCTTTAATCAGGTATTCATTCTAAAAGTGTAATTTTTAATTCTACACAGATTCTAACCCATTGTAAATAGATTGCTAAACTATTTTTTATGAAATCAGGTAACTTTGAACCATGTAAGCCAATATCGTTTAAAATCTATACGGCAATTGGCCTCATCCAGTTAGCAGGGCTCTTGCCGTCGGGTATCCACAATTGAAAATATTTTCCAGCCTGTTTCCGTGTGAATCAGGTTCATTGTATTGACTCCGCAATGGCTGAATTCGCCATCATAATAGAATCGATACTCCATCCAGGCGGTCGACAGCTTCCCATCTACATGGGCCGTGAATGATGTAATTTGTTCATCCAGAGCGCCGGGAACTGATTCTCCCACGCTACTCAGGAATGATTGAATATCTGTTTTATTTAACACTGTGCTCTCTTGTTCAGATATTGCCACAGTCTGCAATGTTGCATCTACAGTCAGTATTGACTGCATCCCTGCACTATCGGACTCACGCATTGCTTCGAAAAAGTTCATGACTACCTCTTCCACTTCTGTCTCAGTTGCGACATCTGCATCCGGCTGGTTGGCAGAAAATTGCAGAGATCCGGACAGGATTAAAAACAGGGTTAATAGAATCTTCATGACTGTAGAATTAGATATGGGGTAAATATTTCAGTTTCAGGAAGATAGAAGATCAGGCAACAATCTGCCTGTCCAATTCTAAATTACGTAATTTCGATATAAGGATTAGAATCGAAAAGTCCGACTTATCGAAGGGAGAGTCAGGGGGTCAGTTAATTTAGTTAACGCAAGGAATTGGCTCAGATTCAGAATACCTCTTCTACAGGAGTGTATTCCATGCCGAACGCTTCAGCTACATCCTGGTATACTATTTCACCGTCTGCGATATTCAGTCCTTTCAAAAGCTCCGGGTCTGCTTTCAGAGCCTTTTTCCAGCCATGATTCGCGAGCTGTACAGCGTACGGTAACGTCACATTAGTAAGTCCGAGTGTGGACGTATAAGGCACTGCTCCCGGCATGTTTGCAACACAGTAGTGAACGATATCATCTACTACAAATATTGGCTTGTCGTGAGTAGTTGGCTTCGATGTTTCAAAGCAGCCACCCTGATCAATAGCCACGTCCACTAAAACACTGCCCGGTTTCATCAACGAGAGCATATCCTTTGTTACAAGGTGCGGAGCTTTTGCGCCGGGTTTCAACACACCACCAATCACAAGATCTACATCAGGCAGGAGCTCACGTATATTCGCTTCGCTGGAGAAGAGGGTTGATACGTTTTTCGGCATCACGTCATCCAGATATCGAAGCCGGGGAATATTGATATCTAAAATCGCTGTTTTGGCTCCCATTCCGGCAGCTATCTTTGCGGCATTCACACCCACAATTCCGCCACCAAGTACGGCCACATTCGCTGCAGGTACTCCCGGTATACCCCCCATTAATACACCACGGCCACCCATTGGTTTTTCAAGATATTTCGCTCCTTCCTGGGCAGACATGCGGCCGGCAACTTCACTCATAGGAATCAGTAAGGGGAGCGATCGATCAGATTTTTCAACGGTTTCATACGCAATTGCAATGCATTTGGATTTGATAACAGCCTCAGTAAGCTCACGGCTTGCAGCAAAGTGCAGATACGTAAATAAAATCTGGCCTTCACGCATTCTTGAATACTCAGGCTCAATCGGTTCTTTCACTTTCATAATCATATCCGACTGCTCCCATACTTTTACTACATCGGCAAGTATCTCTGCGCCAGCATCTTTGTAGGCCTGATCAGAAAATCCGCTTCCCTCCCCTGCTCCTTTTTCAACGAGCACGCGATGGCCGTTTCGTTTAAACTGTAGTGCACCGCCCGGAAGAAGTGATACTCTGTTCTCGTGGGTTTTTATTTCCTTTGGAACTCCAATAATCATATCGTTAAATCTAAGAGTGTTTATCCATTTAATTCTTGGGAATAAAGGTAGAAATTTTTGCGATATTTAACAGCCCTTATTGCTGATTTATAATTTCATGAAGGTTGACCCAAAATGTAATGTAAGCGCTTTTCTTGATGGTACATGGAGAATGAGTCTGTTATTTGGGTGATCCACAATTGAGCCGCGTAATGCTTTCAAACAGACTAATGAACTACCTCGGGGCAAAGCCCACATGGTATCAACTTAACCTATCACTTATTGGTCAATTATGAGTTTTTTCTGGAGTTTCCCACTTTGAAGGCAATCTCACTAACTTTATAGTTCTATTTTACAAAGGACTGGTAGAAAATATACTATTGAATGGTGATGTGTTAGTGATCTAAATCAGTCCGGCCTTTGATTGCTGAAGGAGGTGTCTGGTTTGCGGGGGAGTGCATGCGATGGGTGTAAAAATCTACCGGATCAATCTGTGATTACGGTGACAAAACGATATGGACCTTTGTAATCTCCCCATTGAGGGGAGTACTCCGCCGGCTGGCGGAGGGAGGGGTGTTCACATCGCAAAGCGGACCGCAAATCCCGACTGAAGGAATCACCAGCCCGGCGGGTTTTGTATACTTTTGACCGTTCACCTGTCCCCGCGGGGAAAGTATTGGGGAAAGACTCTAATAATACCTAATGTTGGTGACATTACCTTTGAATGGGGCCCTTACTTTTGAGGTTGTCCAAAAAGGAAAATAATAAGTTGCTAAGCTTAAATAATTTAGACTTTAAATCCCTCTCTATTAGATAGAGAGGGAAATAGGGTGAGTCAGAAGAAGATTCCTAAATTATTTAAGCGAATTCCGGGGCAAAATACTTTTTGGACAAGCTCGAATTAAACCACTTATGTATGAACAAGAAAATACCCCGGTTATGCTGCATATTAGACATGACCCCGCATTAAGGGCTTTCAAACGGTTTTGTCGATAATTTACTGTGCTGAAACGAAATTAATAGCAGCTCTCTTGCTGGCCTTGTACGCCATAAAAGCAGTAGTCACAAAAACATCGTGAGATCAGCCGGGGTATTTTTGCAATGAACTGTAACCAATATATGGGTCTGATCTGGGATTATGTTTCTACTGATGGCGGCAAAAAGCTTACGAATCGGAATCTTTCATCAGTGATTTTAATTTCAGGATCCCTTTCTCTGTAAGCGAGATGTGCCCGTAAAGAGCCGGACCGCCGATAGATTCTGACTTAATGAGCTGAAGGTCGATCATATATCGAAACAGGTTCCGAATCTCAACCCGATCCATGTGAAGTATTTCAGCAAGCTTTTCAACCGATATTTGTTTTCCTGATTTAAAATCTGACTCACGGCCGGCCGCCTTCAGGATTTTCTCACATCGTTTGTTGAATTCCGATCCAATCTGCATATGTCTGTAGTTTAAATAAATTGCAATGTTCAAATCAAACCTTACCAAGTTGTTAAGCCAGCATTATGGTAATGTTAACAGTTGGGCCATTTTCATTTTCAAATATGCAATAGAGTTGGAAAATGATCTTCAGAAAGCTACTTTTACTCCTCTAATCAGACTACAATTTTACCCAAATTGTAGACTCTAACACCTTATCCAGTTCACAATTTAGACGTATGATTTCCAAAGAGATACTCTCAAAAATCAAAAAGCTTGAAATACAGACGAAAGGTTTGGTCAACAATCTATTTGGAGGAGAATACCAGTCGGCGTTTAAAGGACGCGGTATGGAATTTTCTGAGGTGCGTGCCTATACCTTTGGAGATGATGTTAGACTGATCGACTGGAACGTGACGGCAAGAAACGACGAGCCCTATATTAAGATATTTGAGGAAGAGCGTGAGCAGACGATGATGCTATGTGTGGATATTTCTCCCAGCGGCTTTTTCGGGAGCCACAGCCAGACTAAAATGGAGCTCTCCATCGAGGTGTGTGCTGTGATTGCGTTTAGCGCCATTAAAAACGGCGATAAAGTTGGGATGGTTCTGTTCAGCGATAAAATTGAGAAAGTAATCCCGCCCAAAAAAGGCCGTACACACGTTCTCAGACTTATTCGTGAGCTTTACGTGACGCGCCCTGAAGGAAGAAAAACCGATATTGGGGGAGCCCTCTCCTACCTGAACCGGCTGCTCAACCGACGGGCGATTGTAGTTTTAGCCTCTGATTTTCAGGATGAACATTTTCAGAAGCAACATAAAATAACGAATCGTAAACACGACCTGGTAAATCTGGTTGTAAACGATCAGTTTGAAGATGAGCTGCCCGACGCAGGACTAATCACGCTTAAGGACGTAGAGACGGGAAGACAAAAACTGGTGGACACATCAAGCAAAAAAGTGAGGCTTGCCTACAAATCCCGGCGACTCGAACAGGAGCATGAGCTTCAGGAGTACTTCAGAAAGAACAAGATGGATTCAGTAAGCCTGAAAACCAATACATCGTATGTGAAGCCTCTAATCAACTTTTTCCAAAGAAGGATTCACAGGCGGTAAGTTTGGTCAAGATACTTTTTTCTATCAGCTGAATATTTAATAATACTTATAGCGCTAACTGACTTTTACCTGCAGACTCTTCTAAAACGGCAACTTTCTCAACTAACTGAAGTTCATCCAGAAGTCCGCGGAAACGATTAATGACGCGCTGAAGTTCCGGCATCAGTGTCTCATCTAGTGAATCAGAGGCCGGAAGATCTGCGGCAACTGAATTTATTGGCCGATTATTGACGTACATTCTGTAGCAAAGATGCGGCCCTGTTGCAAGCCCGGTTTCCCCAACGTATCCAATAATCTGTCCCTGTTCAACCTGGACGCCTTTCTTGATACCAGGGGCAAATCCATTTAAATGCAGATATGCTGTTCGATAAGATCCGTTATGTCGGATCTGGACAATATTGCCATTCCCTCCCCTGCGTCGGGCTTCAGTTACGATTCCTTCACCTACAGACAGTATTGGTGTGCCTGTTGGAGCTGCATAATCTGTGCCGTAATGGGGTCTGTTTTCTCTCAAAATTGGGTGAAATCTGTTCCTTGAAAAGCTGGAGCTGATTCTTTGGTTGTATCGAAACGGAGCCTTTAAAAGCTCTTTTTCAAGACTGTTTCCTTCATTATCAAAATACCCCCGTCGTTCGTCATGATCAAAAAAGAACGCCCGGTGTGTTTCACCACGGTGCTGAAATTCGGCTGCCTTCACATCTCCGAGACCTACAAACTGATCTCCGGCATATCGCTCTTCATAAATAACTTTAAAGTGGTCGCCTTCACGCAGAGCAAAGAAATCTACCTGCCATGCAAAGACAGCGGCAAGTTCGGCTCCGAGATAGGGCGAATGGCCTTTTCCGACAATTGACTCATAGAGTGAACTTCGGATAATACCCGAAGCTTCTTTCGTGACAAACCGAACCGGAATACTGCCATTGCTGATTTTATAGTCATCTGCCCAATCCACCGTTACAAAGCGTGTTATCTCGGGGTGCCAAACAAACGATACCGCTTTATTATCCTTAAAATAGATTCGATACCGTTGTCCGGGAACTATTCGGCTAAGATTTGCAATGTCGGATGACTCCTGCTGTATCTTATAAATCTGCTGCGGTGAGATATCATATCGACGCAGTATAATGTAGAGGCTTTCATTCCTCTTTACTTTATGTTCTTCATATTCGTACACCCCTTTCTCATAGCCGTACCTGTCCTTCGCAGGAAGAGGTGTTATTTCACTTACGGTTTCAAGAGTTAGTTGAAACGGCTTATTATCTTTTTGGTCTACATTGGTATATGCAGATACAATTACGTAGAAAACGATGGCAATCAGTGCTACACCCACCCCTGCCAGTATTTGTAGGTCTCGAGTTTGCATTGGTATTCCTAAAAGCAGTATTTTTGAACTAACACAGTCTATTAAATAATAAGATTTTATGCACGGTTTTCATAAAAATAAATTGATTCAAGAATGATTCAGTAACCAACTTTTATATGCGTCGCATTCCTTCATGTACAAATAGATTCAACTGTACACTCGTTCCCCAACAAGAGATATACTTCCTCGATTCATTAAACGTTAAGACATGCGATTCCATCGATTTGAATAAACAGTTACCGATTCCCGATTAATTCCACGATATTTAGAACACATATTGTCTGTTAATCTTAACCGTTTTGATCTTCCTATTACCTCATTTTGAAATTTAAATTCCTTCTTCATTTTCTGCAGGGATCAGCCAAAAGATCCACTCTTTATCTGTACACTATATTTTTTTTCTTCTTATCAGCTTATTCACTGACGGCAGAAGCACAGCAGATTCACACAATCGTTGACGTTGACTCAGTTCGAGTAGGAGATACCATCAACCTGTCTGTTGTTCTGGAGGGAAACTACACCCTACAGGATTATCCGGACGCAGAAGCTTTTCCGGAGGATTTAGAGCTGCTGAATCTTCAAAGGTTTCAAACTGCTGCCAACCGCGACAGTATTGTTTACTCACTTCAATATTTTGGTGTGGAAGACCTTGTCATCGATCCACTGCAGTTCAATATCACTGCGTCTCAGCGCGATACAATTCTCTTTTCCAACCGGGTACCGTTCTTTTTTAAGACGACTCTGGCATCTCAGGAGGAGGAACTCAAGCCCCTCAAGCCTATTTTCGATTTTGCCCGATCGTTCTGGCCTTATATTATCGGGGGGATACTGCTGATTTTGCTCGGCTTTGCTATTATGCGATATTTAAAAGAACGAGCAAAACAGGATTCTTTCATTCCACAGGCCTTCAGGGAGACAGCATTTGTAAACCCACTGGATGAGCTGGAAGAGGACATTGTATCACTGCAGTCGGGGTCGGCACCTGCTAACAGAGAAGAGTTTGAAAAATTTTACGTGCGTCTGGCCGATGCTATCAGGCGCTACCTCAAGCGTGTCTATGGATTTTCTGCGCTCGAAATGACAACAGGAGAAATCATCACCGCTCTTCAGCGGCAACGAGCATCTGCCGATTTAATCCGGGATGTAAAAAAGGTGCTGCGCGATGCAGACATGGTTAAATTTGCGAAATTCAACCCAGCGTCCGATCAGGTATCTGATGCCGTTCAGACCGGAGTGGACTTCATCGAAACCGCACGAACAGTCGATTCCGACCGGGTTGAATACCTTGAATATCAGCATAAAGAAGAGCAGGAAACGTTACGACAAGAGCACCATGAAGAACAACAGAAACTTAAACAGGAATTTGATCAATGAGCTGGGCAAATCCTGAATATTTTTGGCTACTGGCGACCCTTCCGATCTATGTCGGCTATATAATCTGGAAACATTTTTCCGGTAAGCGGGCGTCAATCGCATTTTCATCCACTTCAATCCTCGAGGATTTACCGGGTAACTACCGCGCCAAACTCGTTTGGCTGACGCCTTTGTTATACGTAGGCTCTTTCGCACTATTTGTGACGGCACTTGCGCGTCCTCAGCTGCAGAACACAACGGTAGAACAGTATGTTGAGGGAATTGATATTATGATGAGCATCGATATCTCCACCTCCATGCGGGCTGAAGATCTGGAGCCCAACCGGCTAATTGCAGCCAAACAGATTGTTGCAGATTTTATTAAAGCCAGAAACAACGACAGGATCGGCATCGGGGTGTTTGCTCGCGAGAGTTTTACAGTTGTCCCTCCCACTATCGATCATGACCTGGCAATAGAGATGCTGGAAACGATCGATATGGGAATGGTTCGCGACGGAACAGCCATTGGCGTAGGCCTTGCCACAGCCCTTAACCGGTTACGCGACAGCGAGGCAGAAAGCCGTGTCATTATCCTGCTCACTGACGGCATGAATAACGCCGGTGAAATCGATCCCCTAACAGCTGGTGAATTAGCCGCATCTTATGGCATTAAGGTTTACACGATGGGTGTGGGCTCTCGCGGAACGGCTCCCTACCCTATTGATGATCCTGTATTCGGCCGCCGCTACCAGAACGTTTCTGTTGATATTGATGAAGAAATGCTTCAGGAAATTGCTCAAATGACCGGCGGACGATACTTCAGGGCTACCACAACTGAAGAACTCAGTGAAATTTATGGTGAAATTGACGAACTTGAAACAACCGAAATTGAAGAAGTTCTCTATAGGGATTACGAGGATCTTTATGCTCCCTGGCTCTTCTCCGGAATTATATGTCTCCTCTTTGGATTTGTAAACGAACGATGGATAACCGGCTCCTCTTTATTTGAAAGGTAGACACATCTCACTGACAGCTGCACCTCTATTATTTGATAGATTTTATGATTGAACATATTCAAAACGCACTAAAAAAAGCGATTAATGTACAGCAGATCAGGGAGGAACTGAAGAGCGGAAATAATGTAAAGCTTAAGCAATTTATTGGCTCCTCACCCGCATTCCTGTCACGCGAACTTGAATCTTCGTTTGATACGATGCTCATTCTTACGGAAGATCATGAGCAGTCAGCAGCCATCGCTTCCGATATTGAACAGATGGGTGCCGACGGCGTTTTCCTGTTTCCACCCACGCGCAGGAAACCCTACGATCAGCAGAAAATCGTTGATACATCGACAATGGTTCAGCGATCGGAAGTATTGGAGAAAATTCAGACGGGAGACGCACGGGTGGTTGTAGCGCCGATTGAAGCTATTTTTGAAAAACTTGTGCCGCCTGAACAGTTTTCCAGCGCTTCGCTGATGCTTGAAAAAGGAATGGAGCTCTCTCCGGATGAACTTGCGGTACAGCTAACCGATCAGGGCTACACTACAGAACGGTTTGTAGGTGCACCCGGCGAATTTGCAGTCCGCGGGGGTATATTTGATATTTTTCCCTTTTCCGGTGAATACCCGCTACGAATTGAATTTTTCGGTGACGAAGTTGATACAATTCGGGAATTTGATCCCGATTCACAACGGTCGGTTGCCTTTCTGAAGCATGTACGCATTGTGCCGAACGCTGCTTTTTCTACAGATGAAAAGAAAGAGAGCCTGATTGCCTACCTTCCGGAAAATTCCTTGCTGGTCCTCGATAAAGCCGATCTTTTAGCAGACATGCTTGAGGAGTTTTTAGAGGAAGCTGACGAACGATTTGCGAACTTAGACGACGACACCATCAACCCGCCTGACGCTGAATTTCTAACGCTTGACGAGTGGAAACAAGCACTGGATCACTTTCCGGTACTCACCACCGGCTCTTTAAACAATACCATAGATGCTGACCTGACGGTAGAGATCAACAGCTCTCCACACCCGTCGTTTAATGGAAGTTTTAAGATTCTGAGAAGCTTCATCGAAGAGCAGACGGCCGATGGCGTACGCACTATTATTTTGTGCGACCATGAAAATCAAAGAGAGCGGTTTGATGAACTTCTTGGTGAGCCCAATGACGACTTCCAATATCTGCTCGCGGTTCAGTCTCTCCACGAAGGATTCATACTACCTGATCAGCATCTGGCTGTCCTGACCGATCACGAAATTTTCAATCGATATCATCGGCCAAAGATAAAGAGGAAGCAGGTTCGGGGCGGCATATCAATGAAGGAGCTCAAGGATCTGAACGTGGGGGATTACGTCGTTCACGTAGATTATGGGATTGCCACGTTTGCCGGCTTCAAAAAAATCAACGTCCGGAAGACAGTTCAGGAAGCAGCTGTTCTTCGCTACAAAGATGACAGCATCCTTTACGTGAATGTATCAAGCCTTCACAAGCTCCAGAAATATTCCGGCAAGGAAGGGAAAAAGCCCCGTATTACGAAACTGGGATCCGGTGAATGGGCACGCAAAAAAGCAACAACCCGTAAAAAAGTAAAGGATATTGCACGGGAATTAATCCAGCTCTACGCCAAACGCAAGTCTATGGAGGCGTACTCTTTTTCAAAAGACAACTCCTGGCAGACGGAAATGGAGGCGAGGTTTGAGTTTGAAGAGACACCCGACCAAATGGACTCCATTCAGGCCGTTAAACGCGATATGGAATCGTCACAGCCGATGGACCGGCTTATATGCGGTGATGTGGGTTTTGGAAAGACCGAGGTGGCGTTACGTGCAGCATTTAAGGCGGTTATGGACCAAAAACAGGTCGCATTGCTCGTGCCAACCACAATACTGGCTGATCAGCACGCACAGACATTTCAGGCCAGAATGAAGGATTTTCCCGTTGTGGTTGAATCATTGTCACGGTTCAGAACAGCGGCGGAGCAGAAAGAGATTATTAAAGACCTTGAAGCCGGAAAAGTCGATATCCTCATCGGGACACACCGTATTGTGTCCAACGACGTAAATTTCAAGGACCTCGGGCTGATGATCATCGATGAAGAGCAGCGCTTTGGAGTTTCGGTAAAAGAGAAGCTCAAAAGATTCAGGGCTTCCGTTGATGTAATGACAATGACGGCCACCCCTATACCAAGAACGCTTCAGTTTTCCCTGATGGGCGCACGCGATCTGAGCATCATCAATACACCGCCAGCCAACAGGCAGCCGGTCTATACAGAAATCCACAGCATGGATCCCGAGCTCATTCGAGACTCAATCCTTCAGGAAATTACAAGAGGCGGGCAGGTTTTCTTTATCAACAACCGGGTTAAAAACATTAACGAGATCACGAAAATGATACGTGAACTGGTTCCCAATATCCGAATCCGGTCGGCTCACGGACAGATGAAGCCGTCGAGCCTTGAGAAGATCATTCATGATTTTTACCATCACAAGTTTGACGTGCTGGTCTCCACCAATATTGTAGAAAATGGGATTGATATTGCCAACGCCAACACGATCATCATTAACAATGCCAATCATTTCGGCCTTTCAGAGCTTCATCAGCTTCGAGGGCGCGTGGGCCGATCAAACCGAAAAGCGTATTGCTACCTGATCACACCGCCTATTCGGAATTTGTCTGCAGATGCCCGGAAACGGCTGACCGCGCTTGAGGAGCATTCCGACCTCGGCGCTGGGTTCAATATTGCGATGCGGGATCTGGACATCCGTGGAGCAGGAGACATCCTGGGAGCAGAACAGAGCGGCTTTATCACCGATATCGGATTTGAGATGTATACGAAAATACTGGATGACGCTGTTCGTGAACTCAAAGAATCTGAATTCAGCTCCATGTTTTCAAGCGAACCGAAGCCGGTGGATCTGCCCGATACGCAGGTCGAGTTCGACCACTCCGCCTACATCGAGAATACGTACGTGTCGGATAACGTAGAGCGTCTCAACTTGTACAGAAAACTCAGTGAGGCCAAAGAATCTTCCGTCATAGACGACTGGGAAGAAGAGGTAAAAGACAGGTTTGGCCCAATGCCCGAAAGTACTGTTTTCCTGCTGATGGCAACCCGCCTGAGAGTGGAAGCATCTCAGCGCCTGGTCAAAAAAGTTACGACCCGCGCCGGACGAATGTGGCTACAGATGCCTAAAAATAGTTCTAAAACCGGTGAACATCTCTACGGTGAGGGTTTCTTTCAGACGCTGTTAAAAGATGTCGAGAAGAAAAAAGAGAACGCATTTGAAGTCATCCAGAAAAAAGATGCTGTACGACTGGTCATTCACGATATTGAAGACAGCAACGCGGCACTTGAATTCCTCGAAAATCTGCCGCGTTATGCCGAACAAGCGGAACAGGTTGCGGTTTGATTGTCAGCGCTCAAAAAGCGGCAGAGCTGATACAGTCCGGACACGTTGTTGCCCTCCCTACTGAAACCGTATATGGCCTTGCAGCCGATGCATCGAACGTTCTTGCTGTTCGCAAGATTTTTGAGCTGAAGCGGCGTCCTGCAGACAACCCGCTTATTGTTCATGTTGCGGATGTAGCCCAGATATCGGCATTCTCCGATGTTAGTTCAGATATTCTCACCCGTCTCACTGAACGATTCTGGCCCGGTCCACTGACGCTTGTCTTGCCTAAGAAACCAACAGCTATGGATGTCATAACCGCCGGACTCAATACCGTAGCCCTGCGGATGCCAAATCATTCTACAACACTTTCTATAATCATGAAAGCCGGCCCTGTAGCGGCACCCAGTGCAAACCGTTCGGGCCGTCCCAGCCCTACGCGTCCGGAACATGTGTCCGACGATTTTGGAAAAAACCTGCCGGTTGTTGATGGTGGTCCCTGCTCCATCGGATTAGAGAGTACCGTTCTGGATTTATCGGGAGAAACGCTCACGATACTGCGACCGGGAAAAATCACAGCTGAAGAGATTGAGGATCTGCTGGGAAGAAAAGTGCTTAGAGAATCATCTGACCGAGACCAATCCAAACGGAGTCCCGGAACACGCTATTCGCATTATAAACCCCATGCGGAGGTTCAGTGGCTGGAGTCCTTGCCGCTTTCATTTCATCAGACCAACTGCCTGTACATTTATCACACTCAAAATCCGGATTCCGATAGTGACAACATCATCTGTTTTAACGGGAATTTTGAAGGGCTTGCCAGGTCACTTTATGATCTCTATCGAACAGCAGATAAAAAGAAATACCAAAAAATCATCATCGAGCCCCTCCCTGATACATCCCTCTCTCCCCTGATCCCAGCTATTGTTAATCGCATTCAACGCTCTGTCTCGCAATAGTTTATAGTTTCCGTCCGTATCATCAATTATTTTTTTACCAAAATTAAGAAACGTTTTTTTCTTTTTTAGATGTTACATGCACCTGAGACGAATCGGTAAACTGCAGATTCGATCAGAATCTTTAACCCCACAAAAACTTAACATAATGAATAAGCTAGTAAAACGACTAAGTTTGTTTGTCTTCCTACCACTATTGGCAGCGCTTCTTATAACTGCCTGCAGTGATGATGACAATCCAACTGTCGATAATCCCGACCAAGAACTAAATATTGTAGAAACTGCAGAAGAAGCAGGAAACTTCACAACACTCCTTTCCGTGGCCGGTGATCTTGGCCTTGCAGAGACCCTCCAAAACGTAGAGCTAACGGTATTTGCTCCTACAGATGCTGCATTTGAAGCATTACCAGATGGTTTGATTGAAAGTTTAACTGATGAACAACTTACAGAAATCATCCTGTATCACTTGCTAGCAGGAACTGTTGCATCTAATCAAATTGCTGCACAACAGGATGCGGTAACTGAGCAGGGAGAACGACTTCTGCTTCAAAGCAACGCCAATGGTGTTACTGTTAACGGAAGTGCATCTGTAGTTCTGCCTGATGTATCTGCCTCAAACGGAGTTATTCACGCTGTAAACGAAGTACTTTTACCGGCAGAATTCCGCGCACCCGGAATTATTGAAACAGCTGAAGCTGCGGGTGGATTTTCTATACTGCTTGGCGCTATTGAAGATGCCGGTCTCACTACGACACTTCAATTTCTTGGAGACTTCACTGTTTTCGCTCCCACGGATGATGCGTTCAACGATCTGGGAATTGAGACCGTTGAATCTCTTACAGCTGAGCAACTTACAGACGTACTTACCTACCACGTACTGGATGGAGAAGTACCATCTACCGCACTTCAACCAGAACAAACAGTAACAGCGCTTAACGGTGGAGATTTGTTCATTACGCTTGATGGTGAAGGAGTTACGGTTAACGGCACAAGCAGTGTTGTAACTGCTGACATTGACGCTGATAATGGTGTAATACACGCCGTGGATCAGGTTCTTCTGCCTGACGCATTTGGTAATGTTGTTGATAATGCGGTTAAACGTTACGACCTGACAACGCTCGTTGATTTGGTAACGCAGCAACAGCTTGCCGGAACTCTTTCTGACGCAGATGCAGAATACACAGTGTTTGCACCGACGAATGACGCATTTGCAGCTATTAGTTCTACTCTTGAAACACTTACCGATGAACAGGTGACTAATACATTACTCTACCACGTATTGGAATCAGCTGTTCAGGCAGGCGATCTGAATGAAACACAAAATGTGCCTACCTTAAATAGCGGGGAAGAAATTCTGATTGAAGTTTCAGAAGGAGTTGTCACAATCAACGGAAGCGCAACTGTACAAATTGCTGACGTTGCAACTACAAACGGCGTCATTCATATTATTGATGCAGTTCTGATACCTTCAGCACTGGGCGGCGGCGTACCAACTGACGGAGACGTGTCAGCCAATATCACCATTGAAAATGTGGGTTCCAGCGCATGGAACATTGTTGGAATTGAAGGCGAGGGGGCTTCTGCTGATACAGGAGTTGACAATGCAACACTTACCCTTGACGAAGGTCAAAGATTCACAGTCACAAATCTCGGAGCTGCCGGACATCCGTTTCAGCTTCTTGATGCGTCAGGCAATGTACTGATTGCAGCCGGCGGTGGAGGAAGTCTACAGGATGATGCAGATGCCAATGTCGTTGTTAATGACTCTGATGGCACGATTACATTCACGCTTTCAGGGGCACTCGCAGATCAGGTAGCAACCTATATTTGTGAATTTCACCCGGGAATGGTAGGCGATCTGGTTGTAAACTAACCGACCATTTATAGGATTGAAATCAATCATTTAAAAAAAGCGCTCCTGATAAAATCAGGGCGCCTTTTTTTGTTTCTCAATTTTAACCGAAATGTTATTTCAGCTTGTTCAGGGCTTCATCTATAGGCTGATCACCTGACAGAAGGTCAAATGATGTGTGATGCGTCGAGTCATGTTCAAGTGACGCGGCAATAACAGACGCCACATCATCTCTTGGAATCTCTCCTGCATCAAGGTCCCCAATTTTCACTGTGCCTGTTCCCTTCTCATCGGTCAGTCGTCCCGGTTTTATGATTGTATAGTTCAGTCCGCTGTTTATCAGGGCGTCATCAGCTTCCGCTTTTGCTTTTTGATAGACCTGAAAAACATCGTTTCCCCGCGGTTTATCCAGCCCCATCACGCTTATCATGATATACCGGTCAATTCCGTTTGTCTGGCAGGCGCGCATCAGTTTTATGGCTCCATCGCGGTCAACGGTAAACTTACGTTCTTTCCCACTTCCGGGTCCGGCACCGGCTGCAAACACAACCGCGTCTGCATTTCCAACACTTTTCGAAATATCCGTCTCGTTTTCGATATCCGCTACAACCGGTTCTACTCCCATCTCTTTGAGAGCATCTGCCTGTTCCTCTTTTCGAATAATTCCTCTGACACTATGCCCGTTCCCAATTAATTTTGGATGGAGTAGCTGTGCAATACTTCCATGAGCTCCGACAACTGTAATCTTCATTATTATCCTGTTTTAAATTAGCATTTTGATACAACAACATAACATAGAGACCGCAAAAAACATTTTATAGAGGACACTACTCCTTTTCAACTTTTCCCTCGTCGTGTGTCTCAAATCTCATATCTCTCGTCTCACTTCCCCTTCATCATTTTAAACATCGCCTTCAGTTTTTTTCGATCCATCATCGAATCGATAAAATTAAACTGCCCGCCAGAAAGCTTTTCCCCTCCGTCAATAGTTACACACTCCCCTGTTATGTAGGGAGCCATATCGCTCATCAGAAACGCAGCCAGGTTCGCAAGCTCATCATGCTCTCCGTACCGGCCGGCTGGAATCTTATCGAGATATTTCTGTTCAAATTTTTTGTCCGGAAAAAGGCGAGTCCATGCGCCTTCTGTCGGAAACGGGCCGGGCGCAATGGCATTGAGCCTGATGCCGTATTCAGCCCACTCGAATGCGAGAGATCGGGTCATCGCCAGCACACCGGCTTTGCCGCATGCCGAAGGAAGCACAAATGCAGATCCTGCGTCTTCAGCATACGTCGTAACGATGTTCAGTATGTTGCCTTCTGCTTCGGAATCAATCAAGTAATTCCCAAAGTGATGCGTACAGTTAAAACTTCCGTGAAGTACGATATCAACAACCGTTTTAAATCCGCCGGGCGACAGATCCTCCGACGCACTCAAGAAGTTACCCGCGGCATTATTCACGAGGCCTGTCACCTTGCCAAAATCCTTTATGATAAAGTCGAACATATTGCCTATAGCGTCATAATCACGCACATCCGTAGCGTACCATTTCACATCTGTCCCAAACTCTGACAGTTCCTTTGCGGCATGTTCAAGCTTCTCTTCTGTTCGCCCGCATACGGCAATATCCGAGCCAAGTGATGCAAATTTTTTCGCCATCGACAGTCCGAGCCCGCTGCCGCCGCCCGTAATCAGTATAACCTCGTCTTTTAATGTGTCTTCTTTGAACATAGATTTTTAGTCGTGAGTCGTGGGTCGTGGGTCGTGAGTTGTGAGTTGTGAGTTGTGAGTTGTGAGTTGTGAGTTGTGAGTTGTGAGTTGTGAGTTGTGAGTTGTGAGTTGTGAGTTGTGAGTCGTGAGTCGTGAGTCGTGAGTCGTGAGTCGTGAGTCGTGAGTCGTGAGTCGTGAGTCGTGAGTCGTGAGTCGTGAGTCGTGAGAATGTGATTTTTTTTAGGTTAATAAGCAATGAAATAAATAAATAATTTTAGTGCATTATATTTTTTTTTCAGCTTGTGCTAAAAACTCACGACTCAAATCTCGAGACTCATGACTCAATACTAAACCCTTTCAAAAATCCCCGCGGCGCCCATTCCTCCGCCGATGCACATCGTCACCATGCCATACTGTTTGTCAAGTCGTTGGAGATCGTGCAGGATTTGTGTGGTGAGCTTAGCGCCGGTACAGCCCAGCGGATGGCCCATCGCGATAGCACCGCCATTTATGTTCACTTTCGCCGGATCCAGCCCCACTTCTCTTATCACGGCCAGTGACTGAGCGGCAAACGCCTCGTTCAGCTCAATTAAATCGATATCTTCAAGGGTCATCCCGGTCTGTTTCAGCACTTTTGGAATTGCCTCAATCGGGCCGATACCCATGACTTCGGGAGCGACACCGGCAACCGAAAATCCAAGATATCTGGCGATCGGTTTCAGACCGAGTTCATCCGCCTTCTGACGGCTCATGACCATGACACCCGAGGCGGCATCATTCATCTGGGATGAGTTACCGGCCGTTACAGTTCCTCCCTGCTTAAACGCTGGATTTAAACCGGCAAGAGCGTCCATATTGGTGCCTTTACGGGGTCCTTCATCCTGCCTGAATGTGAATGATTCTTCGGCCATTTCACCACCGGAGGTTACAAACTTATGTACTACCCCGATGGGTGTTATCTGATCATTAAAATAACCTTCTTCCCACGCATGGATTGCTTTTTGATGGCTTTTCAGCGCAAATTCATCCTGGTCTTTTCGGCTTACATCATACTTTTTCGCTACATTTTCCGCCGTGAGGCCCATGCTGATATAAACTTCCGGCCGCTCGTCAGCAAGCGTTGGGTTCGGCTGAAACGAAACACCACCCATCGGCACCTGGCTCATGCTCTCCACACCACCTGCAATGATGATCTCAGCTCCGCCGGCCATGATTCGCTCAGCTGCCATGGCAATGGTTTGCAGCCCGGAGGAGCAAAAACGGTTGACGGTCATTCCCGGTACCGAATCCGGAAGTCCGCCCATAAATGCACTTTGGCGTGCCACATTCATCCCCTGCGAACCCTCCGGAAACGCACACCCCACAATGACATCCTCCACCATGCCGGGTTCTACACCGGGACTATGTTTGAGAAGGTCTTTAATGATGTCACCCATCAAAGTATCGGGCCGTGTAAACCGCAGCGATCCTTTATTCGCTTTACCGCATGCCGTTCGTTTTGCTGCTACGATGACGATTTCGTTGTTTTTAGTCGTGAGTCGTGAGTCTTGTGTCATGAGAGTGTGATTTCGTGAGTCGTGAGGGTAGGTTATTCTTTTCTTTGTTGCTTTTCTAAGACGTAAAGCATTTTTTGGATTTCATTTAGCTCATTAAAAAGTAGCCTAAAATCCTCTTCTTTGAGATATTCCAGATTTCTTGCGATCAATAATTGTGTTTCCAGTTCACAGGCTGAACCGTATGAGATTCCGAGAAAATTTGCGAATGCTTTCTTAGATCTTCGCCCTGCCCCTTCAGCGATATTGGAGCTAACTGAAACTGCTGCTCTTCTTATTTGTGATGTTAATCCATATAACTCAAACTTTGGAAAATTGGTGGTTCTGCTATAGACATCCGTTGCAAGTTCTACGGATCGTTTCCAGACTATTAGATTTCTAAAATTGTCCATGATTTATACAGGTTTGTTTAAAAGTTGACTCACCTGTAGGAACAAATAAATCCATTTACCTTACACTTTTTTAGTCGTGAGTCTTCAGATTAACTTTCATATAATGTCAAGGTCAATTGGTCATCGATTAGTCCAACTGACTTTGCATCATAGTTAATCTTTTGATTATAAAAAATCTCACGACTCACATCTCAAGACTAGTTCCTAAGTGGTTTTCCTGTCTTTAACATGTGCTCCATTCGTTTGTGGGTTCGTTCGTCGCGGAAGCACTCAAGGATTGCATCACGTTCCAGTTTTAGAATGTATGATTCAGGGACATCCTGCGGTTCGCTCAGGTCGCCACCGGTCATAATCTCGGCCACTTTGCCAGCCAGAACTTTATCGTAGGGTGACGCCCACTTCGCTTCCGTCATGATATAGAGAGTCACATCCAGCACGCTACTTCCGGTTTTTCCCATTAATTTAATCATAGGCTCGGCAGGCGGACGGTATCCCGCGTCGGCCATCGCTTTGGCCTGTTGTTTTGCGGTCGCCAGCAGAAGGTCCCGGTTCATTACAATCATATCTGTATCCCTCAGATACCCAAGCTGCCTGGCTTTAGGCGCACCATCGGATACCTTAGCCAACCCAATGGTTTTAAAGGCGTCTTTTAGATACGGCAACGGATCGGCATCTTCCGATTCCTGAACTTTCCTCATCGCACGGAACAAGAGCTCCTTCGTTCCGCCACCAGCCGGAATCAAACCAACACCGAGCTCCACAAGGCCACAATACAATTCATGATGCGCCACAACTTTGTCGCTGTGCATCATAAACTCCACGCCGCCCCCAAAACAGCGCCCCGATACGGCACTGATCACAGGAAACGGCTGATATCTCAGACCCACCGCTACCCTCTGGAAATTTTCAACAGCCTCCTTAACCTTATTAAAATCGCCCTCTTTTAGTGCGTGGCCCGCTTCTCCAAGATTCGCTCCATAGCTGAAATTTTCGTTATCGTGGCCAATCACAAGTGCATCAAACTGCTGCTCTACGATTTCACAGGCGTGGTCTACAGATCGCACTAGCTCAAAGCCAAGCGTCTGCTGTTTTGTCCTGAACTCAAACAGCGCCACGCCGTCACCCATATCGTACAGGCCGGCACTGCTGTTGCCCCAAATCTCTTTTGCCTCTTTCTTCAATCCGTTCACAGTGATCGCTCCTTTTGCTGTCGGAGAGAGCTGATCAACCTTACCCGTTGCAAGATTGTACACCGTACCATCTGTCTTATAGAATGTATCACGGCCACTGTCGAGCATGTTTTGTACCGATGCCGGCACGTCACGCCCTTCCGATATCATCCTCTTTACAGATACACGCACGCCAATAGCGTCCCACCGCTGAAAAGGTCCCAGTTCCCAATTAAAGCCCCACTGCATCGCGCGGTCGATCGACTCTACAGACTCTGTAATTTCAGGAATCCGGTTGACCGCGTAGAGCAACAGATCACAGTGAATCTCCCATAGAAATTTCCCCGCCCTGTCATTCTGATTTACGAGAAACTTCAACCGCTCACCTGCGGTTTTGTACTCTTTTTTCGCCTTGTCGGCGCTGTCAAATGAGACCTCCTGCTGCGGTTCATAATCCAGCGACTCAGGATCTACAACATGATACTCCCTGCCGCTCTCTCCTTTTACTTTTTTGTAGAATCCGTGCCCGGCTTTATTGCCAAACGCGCCCTCTTCCACCATCTTTTGAAAGCCATCAGGAACGTTGAAAATCTCGCGGCGTTCATCATCCGGAACGGCCGGATACAGATTTTTGGCTACATGATTCAGCACATCCAGTCCTGCCATATCAGCGGTCCGGAAGGTGGCTGCTTTAGAATATCCCGTAAGCGTGCCTGTCAGAAAATCGATCTCCTCGGGCCGGAACTTTCCATCAAAAAACCACGGCATGATGGAGGCCATTGAAAACACGCCGATCCGGTTGGCAATGAAGTTGGGCGTATCCTTACACTGAACAACACCCTTTCCGAGAATTTTCTCGCAGAATCCGCTCATATACTCCACCACCGCGTCATTGGTGGACGCTGTTGGGATAATCTCCAGCAGCTTCATATAGCGGGGCGGATTGAAGAAGTGTGTGCCCAGGAAATGGTTTTTAAACTCATCAGTTACATCTTCACTGATGTCAGAGATCGGCAGGCCAGACGTATTTGAGCTGACAATCGTGCCCTTCGTCCGCACCTTTTCAATCTTGGCCATCATTTCTTTTTTGATGTCCATCTGCTCTACAATAACCTCACAGACCCAGTCGGCATCTTTAATCCAGTCCAGGTTATCCTCGAAATTTCCCGGTGAGATTCGCTCAGCCCACTCCGGCAGTCCCAATGGTGCGGGATTCATCTTTTTCAGCTTTTGAATATTGTCTTCAACCGTTTTATTCGGCCTGTCGGAGTCCTCTGCTTTCAGATCCAGCAGCTTCACATGGAGTCCCGCATTAATACAGTGAGCCGCTATCTGGCTACCCATCACGCCTGATCCAAGGATGACAACGTTTTGGATTTTTTTAGTCTTGAGTTTTGAGTCTTGAGTCATTAGGATAGTCTTGAGATTTTAGTCGTGAGCCGTGTTTTTAGTCTTGAGATTCAAGTCTTGAGTCATGAGTTTTTCAATTAAAAAATATTTTGTTGATTACAGTTTAAAAGTGTGTCTCGAGCTTAGTCCCAGCCAATGCAGTAGTTTCAACCTACTCAAGACTCAGGCCTCAAGACTCAAGACTACTCCTCTTCATACATCGATTCAATTTCATCTTTATAGTTTTCATGTACCACCGATCGTTTCACCTTCATCGTTGGAGTAAGTTCGCCGCTGTCGATACTGAGTGGTTTTTCAAGAAGAACAAACTTTTTAACCGTTTCCCATGGTGAAAGCTGTTTATTGGCTTTGTCCACTTCTTTCTGGATGAGTTTCCGAATTTTTTCGTCTTTAGAATAGGGTTTATCAGGCGAATACCCATCCCGTTTCAGGCGCTTCAGCACGTTATCGTACGTTGGTACAATAAGCGCCGAACAGAATTTACGCTGGTACCCAAGCACCACGATTTGATCAATAAACCCGGAATTTGCTATTATATTCTCCACGTTTTGAGGAGATACATACTTGCCAGTAGACAGCTTGAACATCGATTTTTTCCGGTCGGTGATGTACAGAAATCCATCCTCATCAATCTTGCCGATATCCCCTGTTTTAAACCAGCCATCATCCGTAAACACTTCCCGGGTCTTCTCCTCATTCCTATAGTACCCTTTCATCACATGCGGGCCTTTTGTTAGAACCTCTTTGTCATCCGCGATTTTCACCAGTACATTGCCGAGTGGCTTGCCGGAGCTTCCAATCCGCATTTCACCGGGTGTTTGAACCGTTATAACCGGTGATGTTTCCGTAAGGCCGTATCCCTGCACGCACTTAAACCCAATGGCGTTCATGAACTTAAATATTTCAGGCGATAACGCTGCACCACCGCTGACCATCCCTTTCAATTCATCTCCAAACAGCTCACGTATTTTACTATATACAAGTTTATCCGCGATTTTCTGTTTAATGGCGCCAATGCCAGAGGGTGGATTCTCGGGATCGTACGATTCAGTCTTATAAATAGCCCAGTAGTACAGGCTTTTTTTCAGGCCCGACATCTCCTGACCCTTCACCTTCACGCCGGTATGTATTTTTTCGAGCAGACGCGGCACAGTTGCGAAAAAGAATGGTTTAGCATGCGTAAAATCGTCCTTGATCTGCTCTATCGATTCAATAAAATAAATCCGGCTGCCCATATTCAGATACATGTACTCAATCATACGCTCAAACACATGTGAAAGCGGCAGGTAAGAGAGGACGTTTTTCCCTTTAAAATCCTCAACCGAAAACGGAAGTTTTTCCAGCGATGCAACAACGTTAGACGCGATGTTATCGTGGGACAGCATCACGCCTTTCGGCATTCCTGTGGTACCGGATGTGTAGATCAGCGTGGCGAGATCATCAGGGTTCACATCATTTTTGAGGGAATCAAAAAGTTCCGGTTCCTTCTCCATCAGCTTCTCCCCCATCTCCATCACATCATCAAACTGTTTTAGTTTTTTGTGCTTCGATCCGTGAATGGAAATCACCGACTTTATAGAGGTAACCGCCTTTATCAGCGGTTTTGTTTCTGAAAAAAGGTTGTCGTTTGAGACGATGTGCGCAACGGCATCAGAATTTTCCAGAATATATTTGATCTGTTCGCCCGGCTGTGTGGAGTAGATCGGTACGTTTGCCGCACCTATGGATAGAATTGCGAGATCGCATATCAGCCATTCCGCGGAATTTTCAGAGTGAATGGCCACTTTGTCACCTGGACGAATACCGAGCTTATACAGGCCCATTGCAAACTTCCGGACCTTTTCCTTAAACGTTTCAACATCGGTTTGATGCCAGCTTCCGCCGCGTTTGGTGGACGCAAACAGTCCACCAGGATGTTTATTTAGTCCCTCATATATAATGTCCGTCAGTGTTTTTTTTGATCTATTCATGTAAAAAAAGCGGTTTTTAAGCTAATGAAGTCAGGTTAACACCGTTACCCTAATTTACACTTTACAGCGACTTTTAAAAATTTGTTCGAAAAAAAATTATTGTAAAACTGTTTTCATTTATTTCTCTTGATTTTCAATTGCTTTTGAAGTGATTATCACTGTGATTCAGAACATAGAATGACATATGTGCTACTCATTTAATACCTGAAAAAGACCTGCAGTTCATTATCTTGGAAGCCGTAGAGTAATTCTTATCGATCATTAAACAGAACACCACATGCAGATTGAAGACCAGCTAAAAGAGAAAGCCGATAAACTGCTCTCATCAGACCGAAAAAATATGGGCGACGCTCTCGGAATTGAGTTCCAGTTGATTAGCCGCGATGAGATGCGCGCCACAATGCCGGTCAGCGAAAACACGATTCAGCCGTTCGGAATATTGCACGGTGGAGCGTCGGTTGCGCTTGCCGAAACTCTGGCGTCTTTTGGGGCCTACATGAATATTGATGACGACTCTAAAATGGCGGTAGGACTGGAAATTAACGCCAATCATATAAAACCTGTTAGTCTGGGCGGATCGGTTGTGGGTATTGCAAAACCGCTGCATCTCGGGGCCCAAACCCAGGTTTGGGAAACTCGTATTGAGACCGATAGCGGTAAACTGGTCAGCATTTCACGATGCACGCTTGCGGTGGTAAAGATGCGTCAGGCTCAGAAATAGAACTGTAAGCATGGGACTGGCTATTATAAAAAAAGGGAATCCCCGTGCGATTTGCCATCAACCCCCATCGATTGACCTTCGCCGGCGATTCCCCGCTCTCTTTTTTTAAGTATGAGCTTTTCTGCCCATCCTTTTCACAGTCTAACCCTTAGTTTTCTCTCTCTAGATTTGGACTACATGTTTGAATTTTAAAAAGCCTGTACACAGGGCAGAACGAGAGTGTCCCTGACCCGATGAAAATAATCCCTACAAACCCCCAAAGACTGTTATAATAGAGTCCTGAAAATAGTATGATCATTCCCACTATCACACGTAAAATTGTATCTGTGTTACCAACATTCTTTTTTATAATTTTCATCACGCTCACCTTTTTACCTAGTTGCGATTGTTGATTTCTATCTGTAGTAATTATATCACTCTTCATTCCAATAAATCGTAGTACTCGACCTGAAGCCGTTGTAGTTCAAAGTACTACACGAGTGGTTAGTGTGAGATCTCTTTTCATGAAAGTAGCGGGTTGCTATTTTCATTGGCCTGAAGCCTTCTTATATTTGGTGCTTATAAAAGAGATGCCCGGGTGGCGGAATTGGTAGACGCGCCGGATTCAAAATCCGGTGGCAGCGATGTCGTAGGGGTTCGAGTCCCCTCCCGGGTACATACACAAAGCCGTAAAGTTATATTTAACAATATTTTACGGCTTTTTATTTTTCTACTGTAAAACAATTGTGAAACAAACCCTCTCTTTTCTCCTCATAAAACTTGTTTGCAGCTTGAGAGTGAAAGAATAACAATTGCCTCGATTAATAAACCAAACTCAATCATGGCCAAATTAAATTTCTTTTAAATTATGGGCTCTTCAAACTCCGTACTAATAGATTTTGGTCCATTCTTATCAGATGAGATGCGCAATATTTATAAGAAAGAAAATCTTTGAGAAAGGCTTTTGAAGTTTTAATTGTGAAAGTTTTACGCTAATCCCAGATTTTATATCTGATAGAATTCAGTCTACAATGTACAAAAGAAAAACCTGCGTAAATCCGTACTGTCAAATACGAACTATTTTTAGAGAAGTTTACTGAGATCTGATCAAAGTCGAACTAAAAAAATTGGAAAAACTCAAAGAAATGTACCAAATTTTTTGATTAGGTATTTATTCGACCTCAACCCCATACCGCACAATCTGCTCCAGCCCCGTCTCCTCATCCGTCTGGCGCGTGTACATCTTCCCGTTCTTGATCACTTCAATTGGCTCGTCCCGCGGCCATTGGAATTTTGTGATGAGTTCGCCCGAGGCTTCCAATACCCACCACTCATACTCATCAAAATCCTCAACGATGGTTGAGACCCACAGCCGGTTATTAGCATCGATTAGCATTTCCTGAATGGCAGGCCAATGAGTTGGTAACTCCTCGGCTTCCTCTATCATTTTAACAACAGCGCCTTCACCAAGCTCTTTCTTGTAGTTTGTTCGTTGATATCTATCAATGACATTATCTTCGTTAAAAGGTACATTTTCATAGTCATGTTCGATTGTTCGAACAAGATCACCCTCAATCGAATAGACATCAATTCTGAACTCCTCTGTATGATTAATCGCATAAATCGTATCGTCACCAGAAACTTCAAGAATAGACTTCCCAAAAAAAGGAAGTGACGTAATTGCGATATAATCGTTTATTCTGCCTCTGTAAACAGATTTGATTTCGGTGGACAGTTGTTTTCTGTCTTTTTGCCTCAACATCGGCCCATCTATGATTTTTCCAGTACTATCCTGGATGACATAGTGAATAAAACTGTCCAGCTCCTGATAGTCATTGGGTGACCTGTGGTATGAAACCAGAAATAAACCGTTGCTGAGTGGAAAAATATTTTTGGAATAATGCCCTTCAAGTTGATCAAACTCTGATTTGTTCTCAGCAAGCAGAACCATGGTTTTGATAAATGAAAAATCATCCATAGAGAATGAATGCATTCTAAAAGGAAACTGAAACCCCATACCGGCCAAATCTGTGACGTAGAGTCGATTGGTTTCAGTAGCCATAGTCGTATAGCCGTATATGATCATAAACTCCCCGGGGCCTCTGCCCTGACGACCTAAAGACTTAATGTACTCCCCATCCGATTGAAACGCGTGAATGGTCGCCTGATCGCTGTCTGACAGAAACACCTCATCATTCGGGCCAACGGCAAACGGCCCCATCTCTCCCATCATTACCTGATCCGTACTGCCAACCTGATCCGTACTGCCAAATGATCGCTCCCTTTCAAACTGAAATTCGGTATTGGCTGGAATTTCTGTCTCAGTATCATCTTCATCAGTTTCATTATTAGAAACGGACTTTGGATTCGATTTTGTAGCTTCTATCGTTTGATTTTCTGACTGTTTCTGATGTACTGTTTGGCTTTCGACATTATCGGATCTTTTTTGGCTACTTCCAATTATCGAAGATGCAAAGATGAGTGTAGCTATAAAATAAAGAGAAGGTGCTTTTACTATTGTTTTCAAAATGTTGAAATATAAATTTGAGAAACTTTTGGTTCAGATTAAGTCATAATCGATCAATCAAGAATAAAGAGTTAACTAATTTTGCAAGAGTTTTATGATCTAAACAAGCTTGGCTAACTCATAGGTAATTAGCTTTTCATGGCTTAAAGACAAGTTTGCAAATGAACTATGAATTAAAAACTCGCCCTGTATTTGCTATATCGGGCGGGTTTAATAGTGATTATTATTAATCATTACCTATAGTAGAGCAGGTTGCACATGGTCCGTCACCTCCAGCAGGACCAGGTCCACAAATCTCGTATCTACCACTGTCACAATCACTTACCCATCCCTCACAACTACCATTCAAACAGTTGCAACACTTTATGTAAACTTGGTTTCCGGCATCTGCCATAATGCCTTTCATCTCACTACGACTTAAAACACCTTCTATATTTCCTGATATGTTTGAGTGCATCATTTTTTCCTCATTTTGTTTTTAATATAAGGCCAGTTTCATCCCAACTGCTTTCGCAACAAGGCCGGCCTGTGATTGCCTTCGATATCAACATAATTAATTAAATCGAACTCTCTTCCCTCATTATTTTTGGGGGTAGCAACATTCACATCACCTCAACTCCTTGGTAATATTGTTATAAACTCTCTCCAGCAATCGCATATCCTGTGTGATAATCTCCGCCCGGCCGATCATCCCATTTCGGGGTGGTATGGTGTGTCCGTAGCTGGTCTGTAGCCCATCGGGAAATGCAACCTTGGCAAAGAAGAGGGTATCTCTTATGGGAAAGTCTGAAAAGTACTCCACCTCCCCATACACCGAGCCATACTCCTGGTATGGATAGCCGCTGAACCGGACCAATACCCGTTGTCCTTCGGTTACCCGCCCAAACGATTGCTGAGAGACTGACAGCTCTCCAAAATAGGTCGTCGAATTGGGCTTGAGGTAAAAAAGCTCCTGGCCGGCGGTCACGGTTTGATTTTCCTGGATAATACCTGCGTAGACTACCCGGCCACTGAACGGCGCTGTTACCATGTAGGTCTGTTTCCAGTCATCAATCGCGCTCATCATGGTATTCAGCGACTGAATAAAAACGGACTGCTGTTCGTCCATTCGACGGTCCAGCTCCATGATCTCTTTCTCTTTGGCTGTCCGGCCTGCATGATTGCTGATAATGGCAGACTCTGTCTGCTGAAGCGGCAGCTGACGCGCTGCAAGCTCCCTCTCTGCCCTGGCAAGTTCAACCGGAGAGATGAAATCATTTGCCGCAAGCTCTTTCTGCATATTGAACTCACGCTCGGCAAGGGCAACATCCGCTTGTTGAATCTCTTTCTGCTTTTTAAGCTGCCCGAGAAGCTGTCGGGAATACTCCAGCTCCTGAATTAACATGTCGCGTTTCCTGCTAAAAAACGCCCCCGGCTGATAGGCGCTAAACTCCCGCCACGCCTGCTCAAACCCCTGGAATGTTGTTTGAAGCTCACCCAGATTTCTAAAGGCCGATAGCTCTATGTCTTCAATTTGAATGGCATTTGCATTTAGTAGCTGTTCCCGGAGTTGCTCGGTAAGTACTGACAATTGTAATACCTGCCGATGTTCAGCAGTGCTTTCGAGCCACGCCAATACGGTCCCTTCACTTACAGCAGTATTGTTTTCTGCCGAAAGATGCACAATTTTACCGCCTATCCGGCTCTCAAGTGATTGCGGTGCGTTAATAGCGGTCAACCGTATGGGTGCTTCAATAACTTCGGGATACTTTATCACTGTTGCGGATAGCAGCACCAGTGCCAACACCCCGAAAAATGCCGTAATCCCCCACCGGATCAGCCAGTGCGGCGGACGACCGATAATCTCCTGCACCTCCTCACTGCGTACTTCCAGTTCTGCAAGGTTATTTCGCGACTCAGAGTTAGACGGTAAATTATTTGTGAGTTTAGGCATAGGTTTAGTTTTGAAGAAGTGAAAAGGCAAAAGTGAGAAGAAAAAAACCGGGGTTTGACTCAGTATAATCCCCTCTTCAGAGGGGACCGAGTTGAAGAAGTGCGCAGAGCGCGTCTTCAAAATTCAGGGGTGTGTTTGGCAGGGCTCGAACCCAACAACACGAACACACCCCTCGCTTGTTCGCTCTACGCTCACTGCGCTTTTCCCCTCTCGAGAGGGGGATGACCTACTCCGTTTTTACTTTTGCCTTTTCACTTTTCACTCAATTTCCCAGTTCCAGTTGATTCTTCACCAGTTCAAAATAGGCTCCTTCCTGCGCTGCAAGTTCTACGTGTGTGCCCTGCTCAATAATCCGGCCCTCATCGAGAACCACAATCTTATCGGCATGTTTAACGGTGCTGAGCCGATGGGCAACCACGACGACCGTTCGGTTGGCAAAAAATTCCTGCATATTGTCCATGATGGCCCGCTCATTATTGGCGTCCAGGGCGTTGGTGGCCTCATCGAAAAACAGAAACTCAGGATTCTTATAAACCGCCCGTGCGATAAGAATACGCTGATGCTGCCCCTGGCTGATGCCGTTGCCCTCGGCCCCGATTTTCGTATTAAACCCCAGTGGTAGCGACTCGACAAAACTGCCTGATGCAGGCCATGTTCACCGCATGCTCCAGTTTTTGAATGTCGGGCACCTCATCACCCACCGCAATATTCCGGGTAATGGAATCAGAAAAGATAAACCCGTCCTGCATCACAGCTCCGCATGTGCTTCGCCAGACCCTTGGACTCAGATTAACAAAATTGCTTTCTCCAATGCGGATCTCCCCGCTGTCCGGCGGATAAAATTTAAGCAGCAGCTTCAGAAGGGTGGTTTTACCACTCCCACTCATTCCAACTATGGCCGTGACCTTGCCGTCGGGAATCGTCAGGTCAATATCTTTCAAAACCGGCTCATTTCCTGCACCGGGGTAGGTAAAATTGAGTCCTTTGAATGAGATATCTTTCGACGCCGGTAACCGGTACACATACATTTTTTCGGACGGTTCTTCATCCTCTTTTTCATGAACTTCATTGAGGCGTTCCATACTAATAATGGCATCCTGGGTCGACTGCACAAAGCCTATGAGCTGCTGCACCGGGCTGTTGAGCTGACCTATGATATACTGAATGGCGAGCATGGCACCAAGGGTGAGCTGCCCGTTCACTACCGCAATAGCCGAAATAAATGTGATACCGTTATTTTTCCCTTCGTTGATGAAAAACGCACCGCCCTGCTGGTACTGTTCAAGTGCAAGATTCCTCACCTGAAAACGAAACAGGCGCGCCTGTAGATGCTCCCACTCCCACCGCTTCTGTTTTTCACAGTTGTTCAGCCACTGTTTCAGGAACTCCTCTTTTTGGTACGTTACCTTCCCTTTTGCTGGATCGGCAAGATAGACCTTGTCGCCTTTAATTTTATAGACAACAACAAAGTGAACTTGGTTCCAATAAATCACACATGGCAGTGTCGCTTCCTTTTTGAGCTGCTCCCACGTCAGTTTCGCCCCCACGGTACGAAACCCAACTTCTTCCGCTGCCTCACTTATTCCCAGCAGCGATACACCCTCACGATTGATCCCGGATTTTTGCCTCAACGTATCCATCGAATAGTGCCGACCGTGATGCTTGGCAATCATCCGCAGGCAGGTAGGGCCACAGTCCATCTGGTCGTGTTGACGGTAGAGAGGGAATGTTTTCATCTAAAAATTCCGTCATTAAACAACAACCTTATACATCTTATAATATTATACATTACTTCCCCGAGACCTTAGTCAATCAATTAAAATTAACGTTTTAGCTGACTAATGGATTGAATTTCCCTAATTATAATGGCCATTTAAATTGATAAATAATTCCAGTGTCACGTTCCAGATAATAGGCCCATTGGCCGTCCGGAGAGACTGTAAACCCCTCCATAAATCCATGGACATCCAAAGTTATTCCTTCAACCTCAATCAGGTCAATGGTATTTCCATATTTCGAAACCCATGCAATAGTTAAAGGCCGATCGACCGGCATATTCAGCAGAAGGGCAACCCCCCCCTCTCGAGCATCCATTGCTCGGACATACATGAATATTCTGCGACCATTATCTAACCCAAACTCCTTATTATACTGTGCAATCTGGTCGAAAAGATTTCTCTGGGCTGGAATATTCAGTACCTTTTCCCAAACTTGTTCTCCGGCATGCGTATATTTTTCAAGTATACCTGTTGTCTGCTGCATGGAATAGATCGCATTAGAGCTGCTACTGAGCATCACTAGATTTACCAGTTTATCAGGGATCTCACCCCTGGAATATGCTTGCATGACCTCCTGCCTGTTGTATACTTGTATAAATTCTCCCGAAGCAGTGCCGGTGTATGTTACATCTCCGCTGATTCGATCTTCTATGGCAAAAAGTGAACCGCTTCGGCCGCCGGTCGGGATAAATAGGGCTTCCTCAGATCCAATCTAAATTATGTAATTACAGTAGGTTAGATGTCATTTTCATAGCT
>Ga0307966_1000180_pt1 | contig 51133 bp, 40 predicted proteins | sample OrgLakmetagen646_FD_203141 | JGI IMG/M metagenome (GOLD analysis project Ga0307966, IMG submission 203141) | Saline water microbial communities from Organic Lake, Antarctica - #646 | ecosystem: Environmental > Aquatic > Non-marine Saline and Alkaline > Saline | place: Antarctica: Organic Lake... | reverse complement strand
AACCTGGATACCACATAACGGTCTGAATTCATAGTCAAACGATCTTAGTTTCGGTTAATTTAGATAGTGATGTAAAAGACTGAAATTCTTAACTATGATGCAAATGATACCCGATCTTGAGATCAATTTTTAATAACTGTACCCTGAACTTTACAATCCGATTGCCTGCAGGGGCAGATGGTGTAGCCTGTTTAGGGGGTCCAGCGAATCCCAAACGAAGCACCAAACTGTGACCCGAACAGATCGCCTGAATCCAGTGCAACGTCAGCTAACAGTACCATTGGTTGATCAAATATTGTGACGCTTCTCTTTGTGAGAATTCCCACAGAGAGTTGGTTGATGGGTGTTTCAAACGGATTTTCACGTATACCGTAATTCCGGCTGACAGTGAATTTAGTAATAATCTGAGTCGCCAAGACGGCAGTTTCTATTCCAATGTGGTGGGCTACAATCCGGTTGTTGTCGATGCCGTTTACCAGCTTGGCGACAGGGGTATTTGCTGTGCGAAAGAGAGGATTTCCGATAGTTCGTCCCTGTGTAGCCCAGCCCACGCGATAAATGCTGTGATTGTAGTAGTTTTCATTCCCTTGAAAAGGGTCGCGGCACCGTTCCGGAAATTCAAAGCAGCGAGTACCGTCGTCCAGCACATTTTCAATGCGGGGACCGTCCTGCCATTTGGTATATAAAAATTCGTATGTCAGGCCTTTGATGGGGAGATTAAGGCTCTCATCAAACCGTATAGATAGTCCGTTTAATGCATCCTGAAGACTTTTCAGTTTTAGGTTGTCTTTGGTTTCGAGAGGAAGCTGACGGTAAAAATTTATTTTAACTGTATTGAGTTCAAGGAAAAAACCAAAATCCCAGGCCCCTAAGTGATCCCCAAGAAGGTAGTCTGCTTCTACATCAGGAGCACGCTCATCACCTCCAACACCTATCATTACCCGGAAAAAGTCTGAAAATCCTGAGGGCAGATCGCCGTAAGCAGGGTTATCCTTGCCACCCCACATAGCATAGTGTGCCAGTCCTCCATAAATGTTTAACGGGAAATCTCCGCCAAACCGAAGGTGTCCGACCTTTTCCTGGTAAAGGGGACTCTTGGTGTAACGGTCTTTCTCAAGCCAGCCGTGCGACAGGTGTGCACGAATCTGAATAAAGTTATTGGTGAGTGGGATGCCGGTCCATTCCGGAATACCGACTCGTATCTGAGGAATTGGAACGGCGTTACCACTTACACCGAGTGAACCCATACTGAGAGCTTCATCGTGTATGGGAGACGTATTCTGAAATCGTCCGCCGGAGAGTTCAAATACATAGGCACGAACCTTTAGGTAGGCCTGGGTGAATGACAGTGTGCTCTGTGAACCGGGCCTTGCTAATAAATCTGCACCATAAAGCAGATCGAACGGACCAAAACTATCTGAATCTGTACTGCCATGAAGCTGAAGCCGGGTAAAAGCATAGCTGCCATCGGATGCATACCGGCCGAAGCGGTTAGACTGTATCCAGAATGGCGTTTGTCCGGAGGAGCTTCCTACGCCAATGACATCGATGGTTGTATCAAGTGACTGAGCAATGGTTATTGAGAATTGCCCCGATAAAAGTATGAGGAACGTTATAAGGCATTGTTTCAAAAATAATACAGACCAGTTAGAATATTGCATTACACCGATAGTTCACAACCCGTTTTTACTTAACAGTAGAGCAGTTGAGAATAACATGATGATTTAAGATACGATCTAACTTCGAATAATTAGAAAGATTGTGCAAAATGTTACTTTATAGATGAATTTTGGCAAACACATTTAATACAAAGAAATGCCCGGCACAAACAAGTTATTTGAATATAGTGTATTTCAGAGTAGACCAGCCTCTGCGCGTTTTTTTCTACTTGAAGTCCGATGCTCCATTGATAGACTTTCGAACCGGTAAATATATCTTTTTACTAATGCCCAGAGCTCCGAAAACACTGCTGCCACTCTCTTTGCCGTTCTTGATGTCACATTTGTTTTTGTTTATTGAGTATTATACAGCCGTGAAATCAGAGGATACCGGAAAAAAATTACTTAAAGAGACAAACGAATGCCAAGTGTGGCACCTGCCTGGTTTCCAAACAACTCGCCGTTGTCGAGTGCGATGTCCGTTAGCAAGATAATGGGCTGATTGAAAACAGCAATGCTGCTTTGAGTTAAAATACCCATAGAAAACTGATTGACAGGTGATTCAAAAGGTTCTGTACGCGTGCCGTAGTTGCGGCTGACTGTAAGCTTCCCAATAATCTGAGTTGCACTGACAGCCATTTCAAAACCAAGGTGATGAGCGACAATCCGACTGTTGTCGATGCCGTTACCGAGCATGTCAATTGGAATGGTTGAGGTGCGAAACAGGGGATTTCCTATCGTTCGTCCATAGGTAGTCCACCCTGATCGATAAATACCATGGTTATAATAGTTCTCGTTACCATTAAATTTATCGCGATTCGGACCATCCTGCCATTTGGTATATAAAAATTCGTAGGTCAGTCCTTTTAGTGGAAGATTCAGGCTCTCATCAAATCGAACAGAAAATCCATTCAGTGCATCCTGAGGGCTTTTTAGTTTCAGATTGTTCTTGTCACCATATGGCAGTTGTCGATAAAGCTGAATCGAAATATTGTCTAGCTCAAGAAAGAGACCAAAATCCCAGGCCCCGAGGTGATCCCCAAGCAAATGAATAGCTTCAGTATTGGGTGCGCGGTCATCACCTCCGGAACCTATAAGAACTCGGAAAAAATCTGAGAATTTTGCGGGAAGGTCGCCATATCGGGGGTTATCATTACCACCCCAAAGAGTGTAATGTGCCAGTCCGCCATATAGATTTAAAGAAAAATCTCCACCAAACCGCAGGTGGCCCACCTTTTCCTGGTAATACGGGCTTTTAGTGAATCGGTCTTCCTCCAGCCAGCCATGCGCAAGGTGTGCGCGAAACTGAATAAAGTTATTTGTGAGCGGAATATCTGTCCACTCTGGTATGCCGATTCGTATTTGAGGAATGGGTACAGCGTTGCCACTCACACCTAAAGACCCCATGCTGAGAGTTACATCGTGAATTGGAGATCTGTTATGAAATCGTCCGCCGGAGAGTTCAAATGGGTATGCTTGTATCTTAAGATAGGCCTGGTTGAAGGAAAAAGTACTCTGGGTGCCGGGTCTCGCAATAAAATCGGCCCCATACGATAGTTTTAACGGCCCAAGTCTGTCAGGATCTGTTTGGCCATGAGTCTGAAGCCGGGTTAAAAACTGATCACCATCGGACGCAAACTGCCCGAATCGGTTAGATTCTATCCAGAATGGAGTTCGGTCACTTGAACTAACCACCCCGATGACTTCAATTGTAGTTTCAATAGTCTGAGCTTTAATAATTGAAAATGCACCCGATAACAGAAAAAGAAGAAGTAAAGAACATCTGCTCAAAAAAAATATAGTCCGGTTTGGGTATAGCATCTTACCAATTTTGTAGTAAACCGTTTAAAATAGTGACAGAAGAGTATCAGTCCGGTATGAAATTACAAATATACGATCAAACCGGTAGTAAATAGAATAATTGTTCAAAATGTTAACCAGATGAATATTAGTAATCGTCATTTTTTTAGTGATTTACCAGGTACCCGGCACTTTTCTGAAATAGCCGATATCAGTCAATATCAACCGTTACCCGATGACTGGCTTGTTATTGCAACTGATATACGAGGTTCCACGAAAGCTATAGCAGAGGGAAAGTACAGAGCGGTTAATATGGCTGGAGCCTGTGCCATTGCCGCAATAATCAATGAATTTCCTGAACTTGATATTCCGTTTGTTTTTGGTGGAGACGGAGTAACCATTATCATGCCGGGTGTGGAAAGAGATCACGTCATGGGACTGCTGAAATATTGCAAAGAGGCAGTTAAGCGATCATTTGGACTTGAGCTTGCGGCAGGATGCCAAAAAATGGCGGAAATTCGAAAACACGGAAAAGATATCAAAATCGGTAAGTATATCTTGTCTGATCATATCAATCAGGCCATCTTTTGGGGGGATGGGGTAGACTATATTGAAGAGATCGTCAAGCGCCCCGACAATGATCTGTCAAATGTGCGGAAGGTAGATGGAGATTTTACCGGACTTGAATGTCGCTGGAATGAACTACCTTCAGAGAAAGATGAAGTTGTTTCAGTCATCATCAAATCAACCATAGAGGATGACAATAAGAGAAGCCTACACTACAAAGAATGCTTTCAGATGATTGAACACATCTATGGGAATGAGTCGGAGTATGCTCCCATCAGTGAGGATCAGATGACTCTGACAACCAAACCTAAACTCCTGATGGGGGAGGCCATAATTAGATCATTCCCGGCTTCGTTATTAAAAGGAGTTCTATACTTTTTAAAACTTTATTTTGCGCAGTTAGCAGGTTGGTACTTGATGAAGAAAAAGATATCTACAAGCAAAACGGTTTGGGGTGACTACAAGTCAGATTTTGTCAAAAACGCAGATTTCAGAAAGTTCAGTGATGGTCTCAAGCTTGTTTTGTCAGGCACGGTATCACAGCGAAAACAACTCAGGGCGTATCTGACGAAACAATTTAATGATAGAAAGTTAGTATTCGGTACTCATTCGTCACCCGCTTCTATGACCACATGCTTTGTTACAGATTATCAAAAAAAGCATGTGCATTTTATCGACGGAACAAACGGTGGATATGCAGCTGCGTCTGTGGAACTAAAAGAGCAGATTAAACAGTTAGATAGTCAGAAAGGCAAAAGAAAATTAAGCGTAAAATGAAAGTAACGTTCGGCAAATATACTGTTTTGAAGTCATTTTTAGTATTCACACTGTTAACTATAACTGTCAGTAAATCTTATAGCCAGCAACCCATTATGACACAAGAGGACCATACCGAATTTTTGGAGTCCATTACCTACCAGGAAGCAATAAATGATACGGATACAACAGAAACCGTTGAGCGATCTGATGAAGAGTGGAAAAGCATGCTTAGTTCATCTGAGTATAGAATTCTCAGAAATCAAGGCACAGAGATTCCCTTTGTAAACGAGTATGACGGATTTTATGAGGAAGGAATTTATCTTTGCAGAGCCTGTGGAAACCCATTGTTCCATTCTGAAACCAAGTACAATAGCCGATCCGGCTGGCCAAGTTTTTGGAAACCTGTGCAGGAAGGTGCTGTTGGAGAACGGGTTGACAAAAGTTTGTTTATGACACGAACAGAAACTGTATGTGACCGGTGCGGATCTCATATAGGCCATGTTTTTGATGATGGACCCGACCCAACCGGCCTGCGATACTGCATGAACTCCAAGGCATTAAAGTTTGTACCAAAGCCCGACGGGGAGAATTAAAAAAACGGTCGGATGGTTTGCGTGCTTGACGGAAACCTTCTGCTTTCTTATTCCTCATCACTTTGAGATCGTCTATAAGCAGCGTAGATCACATCTTTTTTATCTCTATACATAAATTTTACATACAGTAAAATTTTCATAGTTTCCTGTATGAAAAAATTTGTCTTACATAAAGATGATTCACATGCGTCACATGATTTTAAGATAGAGTATGAAGATCTTTTAAACTCTGCTCAATTTGATGCTGTGATGCATAACAATGGGCCGGCCCTGGTAATAGCCGGAGCAGGAACAGGCAAGACCCGTACTCTAATCTATCGAGTGGCCCGTTTGATTGAAAGCGGAGTAGATCCTAAATCAATTTTGCTTCTCACATTTACCCGCCGTGCCGCGGGGGAGATGCTAAGGCGTGCCAGTACACTTCTCGATGACCGATGCCGGCGTGTGGAAGGGGGGACATTCCACCGCTACTGCAGCAAGCTTTTGCATATGCATGCCGATCAGGTCGGGTATCCCGAGAATTTTACAATTATCGATACGTCCGATGCAATGGATACCATTCATCTGTTACGCGGCCGAATCGATACCATCAAACAGACAAAACGGTTCCCCCAAAAAAGTACCCTCTATTCGATATTCAGCACCTCTGTAAACAAATTGATCCCCATCCACGACGTGCTTGAGAAGGAGTATCCCCAGTTTAAAAAGCATAATGATACCATTCAGACCCTTTTTGATGAGTACAATAACTACAAAAAGGTCAATTATGTTATGGACTTTGATGACCTTTTGGTTCACACGCGCGATCTGCTGAGAGATCGTAAAGACGTTCGTGAAAAAGTTGCCTTTACTCATAAACATGTGATGGTAGATGAGTATCAGGATACGAATTCTCTTCAGGCAGAGTTAACGGAACTGTTCAGTTGTGTTCACAACAACGTATTGGCTGTTGGTGATGATGCGCAAAGCATTTACTCGTTTCGTGGTGCGGAGCCTGAAAATATGAAACAGTTTCCTGACCGATTTAAGGGGACGAAGCTTATCAAGCTTGAGGAGAATTACCGCTCCACACAGCGGATTCTGGATCTGGCCAACCGGGTGCTCTCACAGTCGAAAGAGACATTTGAAAAAGAACTCTACACAAACAGGGAAGAGGGAGAGTTGCCAGGACTTGTAAAAGCAGCAAATGTAAATGACCAAAGTCGCTTTCTAACCCAGATGATCCTGAACCTAAGAGAGCAGGGAAGAGAGCTCTCTGATATGGCTGTTTTATTCCGTAACGGCCGGGATTCATATGATCTGGAAGTGGAACTGAATAAGAAAGACATCCCTTTCATAAAATTTGGCGGCCAGAAATTTACAGAAGCTGCGCATGTTAAGGACGTTATTGCACATCTGAAAATATTTGTGAACCCACAGGATACCATTTCGTGGAATCGGGCACTGATGTTAATGGATGGAATCGGCCCGAAGACAGCAGAGCAGTTTTTCCAATGGGCACAAAACAGCAGCGATCCCTTTAAACCGCATGAAGCTCCTCATGCAAGCGATAGATACCTGGAGCAGCTCCGCGCCCTTAGCGACCTGTTCTCAGACCTCAAACGGTATGAAGGATCAGTACCGGATCAGCTAAAAACCGTGGTAGAGTATTACAGCAGATTTTGTAAAAAACGATTCGACGATCATCCCAAACGGATGAAGGATCTTGAAACATTTGTGGATATATCGGGCAGCTATCGATCTCTGCAACATATGATTGAAGAAGTGGCGCTTGATCCCATTGAAGCAACAGCCATCGAAACTGAAGCGGCAAATAAAGATGAGAGTCCACTCATCCTTAGCACAATTCACTCAGCCAAAGGCCTTGAGTGGGGCACCGTATTTTTAATTCAGTGCCTCGACGGTATTATTCCATCAGGGTATGCCATTGAAGATCCAAAGCAGATGGAGGAGGAGATTCGCCTGGTTTATGTGGCGGTTACACGGGCAAAAGATCAGCTCTTTTTAACCTACCCGGCCATGCATCAAAGTTTTTACGGCGATTATTTTACTAATCCGTCCCGTTTCATTGAAGACCTTCCTGAAACACTATTGGAACCCTGGATGCTGGTTGAAGAGCATGAACAGCCAGGAATTGAAGAAGGGGGTAGCACACAATATATTGAAGGAGAGTAGATTACCGAATTTATATTGAATTATAATAACTGAGCGACCTTCTTCACGCTACAGGCGCCGAAGCTGCTTTTTCTGGGAGATCATATCTGAAATAATCCAGACAACAGGGTAAATGGGAATGAAAACTGCGAGAACCAGCCGCAGAATAGATTTTTTCTCATGGTCGTGCTCTTTACAAATACCGGCTACACCACCCATCCAGAAAATGAAGAACATGAAGATCAAAAGTGCAATGATGAGTGATCCAACAAATCCGAAATTATTGTAAAATGTTTCAAGCATTTTCTTGCCAATTAATCGTTACCTTTCGATGTTATATTTTTCTGCCAATACAATGAATTATCAGGTGTGTCGGCAGAACACATCCCAAACTTACGAATTAACTATATCAGATGTTACCCACGGTTTCTATAGTAGGACGACCCAATGTTGGAAAATCTACCCTTTTCAATCGCTTAATCGGTGAGCGCCAAGCAATTGTACATGATGAATATGGTGTGACACGGGACCGGCATTATGGTGAAAGTTTCTGGAATGGACGGGATTTTAACGTAATTGACACCGGTGGTTATCTGCCGGAAGAGGGCGGCGTTATCGTAGAGGGGATACGCGAGCAGGTGCACATCGCCATTGAAGAGTCTGATGTTATTCTTTTTGTAGTTGATATCGAGCATGGCGTAAACACACTTGACAAATCTGTTGCAAATATTTTGCGTCGTGTTGATAAACCTGTGCTCATTGTTGTGAACAAAAGTGACAATGAGGAGCGGGCAATGAATGCCGTTGAGTTTTATGAACTCGGACTTGAAGAGATATTTCCAGTCTCAGCTATCAGTGGTACGGGAACCGGTGATCTTCTGGATCGCGTTGTTGAGCTGCTGCCAGAAGAGACCGAAGAGGCAGAGGAGGATAAAAATCCTAAGATAGCTTTCGTTGGCCGTCCGAACGTGGGAAAGAGCTCCCTCATGAACGCGCTGTTAAAAAATGAACGCTGTATTGTTACTGATATTCCGGGGACTACACGCGATTCCATCAACAATAAATTAACCTATAATAATAAAGAGTATACGCTGATTGATACAGCGGGGCTTAGAAAACGTGCCAAAGTAAAAGAGAATATTGAGTTCTTTAGTACGGTTCGGACTGACCGATCTATCCGTGATGCGGATGTTGTTGTGCTTCTGCTTGACGCAATGCGCGGGTTTGATGCACAGGATAAACGAATTATTCGCGAGGCTGAAAAGTATAACAAAGGTATCGTCATTGCGCTGAATAAATGGGACATTGTGCCGGATAAAGACACAAACGTTCTCAAAGAGTTCGAAACATATATTTACGATCGAATACGGACCTCAACGTATATACCGATTATATCCATATCGGCACTAAAAGGTACCAGAATTGAGCGGGTACTCGATACCGCCGACATGGTGATTGAAGAACGAAAGAAAAAAATCAGCACTCCGGATATGAACGACTTTGTGCAAAAGATTTTAAAAGAACGTTCGTTACCCATGAAACGAGGGAGGCAGCTTAAAATACAGTATGCGCTTTTGGTAAAAAGTAATCCACCCGTATTCAAATTCTTCATGAATAATCCACAGGAATTGCCGCCCAACTATCGTCGGTTCATCGAGAGCAAGATCAGGGAAGAATTTGGTTTTACAGGTGTGCCAATAACAATGGTCTTCCGCCAGAAATAAGTTGTTGAATACTGAAATAACTTTGAACGATACAGTGCAAAAGGTTATTTTTGTTTCCTGAGATACAAATATTATCACTTATAAATCAGACAGTTCTTTAGATGGAATTAGATAAGCCGGTTTCTAATGCTTTAACGGAAGATTTTCAGCGTGAGCGTAAACTAACGTTTCTCGAAAATCTATATCTGCCCGAGATCTTCAAAGGACTCTGGTACACCTTCAAGCAGATGTTTGCCCCGACATTTACCATGAATTATCCTGAAGAAAAATGGGATCCGCCATCTATCTTCAGAGGCCGTCCGGTTCTTGTTGAAGATAACGGCAAGGAGCGATGCGTTGCATGTGGCCTTTGTGCCCGGGCCTGCCCTCCACTGGCAATTTCCATGCAGGCTAATGAGGATGAGGATGATCCAAAAGAACGTTATCCTGATTTCTTTGAAATCAATATGCTTCGGTGTATCTATTGCGGATACTGTGAAGAAGTTTGCCCTGAAGAAGCGATTGTGATGAGTAAAGACTACGACATTGTATTTGAATCGAGAGAAGATGCTATTTATGATAAAGAGCGACTGCTTGTGCCAAAAGAAGATTTGAAAGAGCGCCTGGACTTTCTCAAAGAGTACAAAAATAATCAATTCGGTCAGTTTTGGGATTTTCAGGAAGAGAATAATATTCACTCCGTACGTGATCGTGACTCGGATTGGAATACAGGACTATCTCTCGTTGATATGCTTGAACAGCAGAAGAAAAACGACGAAACAAAAGCATCTTCAAACTGGTCTGTTTAATCTGATGTGGCTGACATTATGAGTACTGATCAAGAGGTTACCCAGGAACAGTATGAACAACTACTTGATGACGCCAAATACCTTCAGGATGAAGCTGAAGCATTGATGTATATCATAGATCAGGTTCCATACACGGAGGTTCCCACAGATGGAATGTCTATCATTCAGATGCTTGCGCTTATCGATCACGCGCAAAAAAATTATTACCGGCCTATCATTGAGAAAAGTTTTTCAAACCCGCGCTCACTTCAGCTCAATAACTTTGAGTCGTATGATGAAACTTTTGAATTTCCGGAGGATGAAAAAGATGTGCAAAAAATCCTCAGAAAAATTAGTAAGCACAGAGCAGCAGTATTAAATCTTTTTGAAAAGATTCCTCTAATTGATTGGGATAGAGAAATTAAGTCCGGACATCAATCTCTTTCCCTGTTTGATTTTGCAAATAAGATGGTACGGGATGAGCGAAAAGTTCTTAAGGAAATTGCCGATCTCGTTCTTATTTATCAAAACAATAAGCAGGCGAATCGACAGGTTGATGCAAAAGCCAAACAGCGTCATAATCTCGGGGAGTAGAATTTGTGGAGCTATATCTTACTTGTTCTGGTATCCCTTTTCACTTGTGTTGTGGTCTACAGAAGACTATATCACCTTCCCCATCCTGAATACCTGAGCTACACTATTCTCCTGCTAACTGCCGCGATGTTCGGGACGATGATCGCAAATTCAGGACTGCTGGACCGCATAATTGAGTTAATGATGGTGGCAGTCGTATTGCTTGTGCTGGTTCTGCTTTTAATATCGGTCCGGCTTATTCAGCCTCAATATGCCAGACATCCGGTCTTGTATTCATATTTTCCGCTGCTGATTTTACCTTTCTATGCATACTTTATCGACAATGAGATGCTTGAATTCATTACCAATGCTATTATTCAGGCAACAGCATTGGTTGTTTATTCAGGCCTGGTCATCAGCTATTGGAAACCAGTTGAAAGGGGATATCTGCTATTCATCTCAATACTTTCTTTTCTGGCCGCGTTTGGAATCTACTGGTATCCCGGGCTTCAGAGCTCTTATTCCATACCAATAGTTCATCTGTTAGTAGGTGTTGGAATGATCATTTCAAGCTTTAAGTTTCCATCTATACTGCTCGAACATAAACGATAAACTTCGAATTACACATGGCTTTAACAGCAGGTGATACAGCTCCCGATTTTACGTTAACCAATACGTCAGGCAACACGGTATCGTTGGAGGATTTACAGAAAGAGAACGACGGCGATATTCTGCTTACCTTTTTCCCGCTTGCGTTCTCAAGCGTCTGCACGGATGAACTCTGTACTATGCGCGACAATATGAAACTCTATGATTCACTTAAAACGACAGTTGTAGGAGTAAGTATTGATAGCTTTTTTACGCTCAAAGAATTTAAAAGAACGAACAATCTTAAATTCCCACTTCTGAGTGATTTCAATAAAGAAGTTTCTAATTCTTACGGAGTGCTTTACGAAGACTATTTTGGAATGAAAGGAGTATCAAAGCGATCGGCTTTTATCATTGGTAACGATGGAATAATAAAATATGCCGAAGTGCTGGAAGATTCAGGGAAACTGCCCGATTTCAAGGCTATCCAGAATAAGCTGTTAGCTAAATAAAACCGATTGAGTAAAGAAAATCAGGCTCTCTCACCTCCATTGAGAAACTTGAGATTTGAATTCAGCTTTATCGCCGATTAGGGAAGGGAAAGAGTTCGACGTATTAGCCATTCGCCGGTGAGCAGTATAATTGCAATCACAAACCAAAGCGGTGAATTGCTGAAATACCGGGTCTCTTCACTTTCTGATTCTACAGTTTGATCTAAATTGTTTTCTTCAAGAAACTGCAGCATCGGTTCAGCAGAGTAATCTCCTAAAAAGATTCCTCCTGTTCTCAAAGCGAGCTGTTGTAAAAGCTGATCATCCCGTTCTGTTGTGATAAACTCAACCATCGAACGACTAATGCTAAACCGCGCTTCATCCTCTCCGATTTCCCGATTGGCTTTTGTTGCGCTGCCGCTAATCTGATAGTTACCCTGAGGAAGATTACCAATATTAACCCTGTATTCCCCGTTTCGTGTATGGCGCATTATGAATCGCTGTGCGTCCGGCTCTGTGACAGCCTCTCCTTCAACCGGCGCAATTGATATTTCGATAACTGCATCAGTTTCAGGCTGCTGTCGTTCATTCACCAAAGAGGCGCGTATCTCAATGTCCTCTGTCTCAGTAAAGGTAGGTTTGATCGGGTCTATCGTCAGATTTTGCTGGTTCGGCGATGTAGCCGCCCACGATAAAAGATCTGTAAAAAAGGTAGTATAAAAAGTGGATACAGTCTCGTTTGCCGTCCGGTTAAACCGATGCCAACCGTACGCATTAATACCTGCGAGTCTGCGAATACCACTGGATTCTGTTATAATCAATGGTATACCGGTTTCTGTTCTCTGAAATTCGCCTGTAAACAGCACGTCCGAAAGTGCAGAACGTCCGATATCCGTCCGGTAAGTCTTAAGAGTCGGAAATCGTCTGAATTCCTGGGGTGAAAATTCCAGTAGAGGATGACTATATGGCTCACGCTCCTGAAGCAGATGCACGTCGATTTGGCTTCTCAGCCCGCTTTCAAGCGTATGATTAAGAAAATCTGAATTACTGAGGTCCTGATGGTTTTGACGGGTAGCCGGGAGCATAAAATAAATAACCGGGACTTCATTCTGTTGATCCAGCCAGTCAAGCAGTGGATCATTTCCGTCTGGCAGCCCGTGAAGAACGATTAAATCCGGTGGTGAATCAAGTGCCGTCACATCTTCTCCAATGATACGGCCATTGGAAAGTCTTGTAGCTGAAATCAGTTCGTTTTGCTGATCCGTTGCTATTAAATGTCTGAATGCACCTACATCAGGATGGATTTCAAAAGCGAGAGAGACTATCCGGGTTTTTTCATCCAGTACCTCAACCGTAATCGTTTCCCGATTATTTTGCAGGGTGAATTCACCATCCAGTCCGGGAATATTAATTTCATACTCATAGAATCCGGGATCAGAATGCTGATCTGTAAACAGCAACAGGTGGTTTGATACTGATTCGGAAAACGTGATCTGATCGGATTGAGTCAACTCACCGTTCTTCAGAAACTGAACGGTAACAGTTTCCCCTGCAAATCCATCCTGGTTGATATTTACTCTGAATGATTGCTCAGTATTGGTGTAAGACTGAGCATTAAATTCCACATCGCTGATAACGACATCCTGCACATCGGTGGTGTCGCCAACAGGAACCGTAAAAAGAGGAGTGCTTAAATTCTGAGCACTGAATACCGGATTTCTCCCCTGAGTGTAAATCCCGTCGCTAAACAAGAGATTGGCGACGGTCTGATCCTGATTTTCAATTTGATGATCAATAACGGATTGCAGATTAGTAACCGTACCATTTCCGTCAATCTCCCGGCCATCACTAATAGCTGAATCGAATAGCTGAAAGTTTACATCAAAACGGCTATCGATCTGATTCATAAACTCATTAACAATGGGTTGATAACTTTCAAGACCTGCATAGTCGCCGCGTTCAACCGTTAAACTTTGCGTATTATCCAGATAGACATTAATGAGGGGGCTGGACGTTTCTATATTGCGATCAACAAAGAAAGGATTCAGAAGAAGAACAATCAGTACGAAAAAAACGGTGCCGCGAAGTGCTATAAGACTCCATTTTTTCCAGAGAGCGACGGATGTAAGATATGCATAGCTCCACCATGCCACACCAACACAGACAACAACCAGAAACAGTCCGGCCAGGAGAGGGATGATCGGATTAAATCCCTGGAAAAAAATGCTGGTCATTCCTCTGCTCCGCTAATGTTTACAGTGATTTAAGCAGTTGGTTGATGACATCTACGGATGAAATTCCTTCAGCTTCAGCAGCATAATTAGTAACAATACGGTGGCGCAGAACGGGTACGGCAAGTGCCTGCAGATCTTCGAGTTCAACATTATACCGTCCCTTTGAAAGAGCACGGGTTTTTGCGCCGAGTATAAGGAATTGAGAGGCTCGCGGCCCTGCACCCCACCCAAGGTATTGATCTACAAAAGAAGAGGCGTGTTCAGTACCTGGTCGCGTTTTAGTGACAAGTTCAACTGCCTGGCGGAGCACATGTTCAGGAACAGGTACTTCGCGAACCAGATGCTGCAGATCGAGGATTTGATTCTTCTCCAGAATCGAATGTATCTTTTCGTTTCGTACTGACGTCGTTTGTGAAACAATCTGAATCTCCTCTTCCAGAGCCGGATAATCGAGCCAGATATTGAACATGAACCGGTCGAGCTGCGCTTCAGGAAGGGGATAGGTACCCTCTTGTTCAATGGGATTCTGCGTTGCCAGAACAAAAAATGGCAGGTCAAGATCGTAGCGGTTGCCGGAAGCTGTGATAGTGGCTTCCTGCATTCCCTCTAAAAGCGCCGCCTGAGTTTTAGGAGGTGTTCTGTTGATTTCATCAGCAAGGACGATGTTCGCAAATATCGGGCCTTTGATAAAACGGAAAGACTTTTCACCTGTCTGCTTATTGTCCTCGATAACTTCCGTTCCGGTGATATCTCCCGGCATCAAATCGGGCGTAAACTGCACGCGTTTGAAAGAGAGATTCATCGTTTGTGCAACCGTTCGAATCAGCAACGTTTTGGCCAGTCCCGGAACTCCAATAAGTACACAGTGACCTCTTGAAAAAAGTGCGATCAGCAGTTGTTCAACAACATCATGTTGTCCAACAACTTTTTTTCCAATTTCTGTTCTGATTTTTGAAAAGGATGATTCGAAAAAGGCAGCGGCTTCTTTAGGATCGTTCGGAATTGAATTCGTTCCGCTCATTCCTCCCCCACAGGTTCAGGTTCCTGTATAGGCGAAAGCATATTTTCGTCATCGACTGATTCCGGAATATCAATCCGGATATCTACATATATTTTTTCACGAAGACTTTCGAGCCAATCGTTCATAATCTGCATCTGTTTTCTCTGAAGCGCGATATCACTGATTCGGCTGTAGTCATCTTCAAGATTAGCTACATGCTCGGGATGGTGCGCATCCAGCCGGACAATACGATAGGCACGTTTCTGGTTTTGTGGCAGTGTAAACGGCCGCGGATCTGATATATCACCGGGTTCATCAAGCAGAAGGGCTATGCGGTATAAGGATGGTTCCAGATCGCTGAGCGCCATTTTACGTTCACGGGTTTGCATGTTCATGACACGGCCGCCCATTGCACTTGTAGTTTCATCTTCAGAATACCGACGGGCCATATCCCGGAAAGATGCTCCATGATTGATGACGCTGTCTTTTAAGGCTTCTAATCTATTGATGGCAAATTCTTCATCCACACCTTCATCATCAATCTCAATAAGAATATGGTTGGTTTCTATGTTATCACCCTGTCGGTCATTCAGGCGAATGACATGGTACCCGAAATCGGTTCGAACGACCTGAGATATTTCTCCAGGGTTAAGGGCAGATGCTGCAGCTGAATAGTTGGCTACAAGTTCTCCCAGCGGCATCATGGGCAATAAACCTCCGCGGGGTGCCGATGGACCATCACTGTATTTGCGTGCCATCTCTTCAAAATTCTTACCATGTGTGATGATTGAATCACGTATAGCTTCAGCTTTGCGAAGAGCATCATTTCTGGCGTCCTCCAGTTCAGGAGGGGTAACAACGATCTGCGACAGTTCAACCTGTTCAGGAATAGTAGGGAGTTGATTTTCCGGAATTTCGCTGAAGAAATCACGCACTTCAGGACGAGTGATCTCAACGCTGTTCATTTTTGTTTGTTGGAGCTGCTGTGTAGTCATCTGTTCGCGAAACTGGTCTCTGAAATCAGCCCGTATCTGTACTATGCTATTTCCAAGCGCGCGTTCCAGGGCAGCTTCACTTCCCGCCTGCTGAATCATTTGATTTATACGATTATCCATCTGACGATTCACCATCTCATCGGATACGATAACAGAATCTATCTCTGCCTGCTCGAGCATCACATTATTGTCAATCATTGATTCAAGTGCACTGTACCATAGTTCCTCGGAAAAGGAGATTTGCTGATTGCTGGATTGTGCCTGTTGCAGATATTGCTGCACTTCAGCATCAACATCAGACTTCAGTATGATACGATTATTGACGACGGCGACTATTTTGTCTGCAACCTGTTTTTGCTGAGAAAGCACAGTACCTGCTCCCACCAAAGATATCAGGAAGAGTAGGAGTAGCGTTTTGAAATTAAAATAGTTCATGAATTTAATTCAGTTCTAAAGTTGAAATATAATCGTTTATGATGGAGTTCATCTCTTCATCCCGGAGCTGGTCGATTTCATTGTTAGATTCAGCTTGCAGGTAAAGATTACGTTTGAAAGCGTTTGTTATTCTTTTTGATTTTTCAAGTTTCAGCCACTGTTGTATTTGTGGTATTAACCAATCGAAGTCAGGATTATCTCCTTCATTCCTGATTTCTCTGAGTTGAACAAAATGATATTGCCCGTTTGCATAGTGAACAGGTGATATCTCAGAAAGACCAATCACGTTAAGATAGCGATTTAACATGGGGATATCAGATACTGCCATTGAAATTGGTAAATACTGGGTTGACTGGCGCAGTTGCAGGTCCGGATTAACGCTGAAGTTGTTCAGTACATCCTCCCATTCCACACCTCTCAGCAGATCTCGCCGTGCATTATCAATTTCAGTGCGTGTTGTGGCAGTCACGTGCCGGAATCTTACATAACGTTCATTCAGTATAAATTTATCACGGTTCGCCTGGTAATAATTCTGGGCTTCATCACGGCTGACAGCCAATTCCTCCTCACTTTCGGCGAGTACGTACTGCCTGAGCATCTCATTGAGAAGCTGCTGCTCCATTCGCTTTAATTTTGTCTGATACAGCTCATCATTAGTGAGGCCAAGGCGGCGGGCCTCATTTTCAGTTACCTTTTCGTTGATCCACTGCTGCTTGAAGTTCTGAAAGGCTTCAAGAGTATCCTGCTGCAGGGCGATATCCGGTATCTGAGACAGAGCCATTTCTACCGTAAGTTGCTCACCGCCTACACTTGCGAGAACAGGTGACGAGTCTTGGTTGCTTCCCGATATACAGGATACAACCATCAGGGTGGTAAACATCAGTAAAACAATCTTTATAAATCTGTTTTTATACATTTGATCAAGGGTTACCGGATTCGTTCCGGATAGATTCTGACGCGGTATTCTGATCTTAACTCGTTCATGAAATTTTCTTCCCGAATGGGCTGATAATCACTTCCCACTCTGTTAAATGCCTCATCAAAGGTCATTGTCCGGGGCTCCAGAAGCTGATGATAGATCACATACGCATCGCGGTTTCGGTATGTAAACTTATCGGATGTTCCACCGGTTTCTGTAGCATTTAGTGCAGTTAAGATCTCTTCGGCAGGCGTTTCAAGTGAATCGCGAGTAATAATCAGGTTATTAAGTGTGCTGGAAATACTGTCTAAAGAGACGGGCTGACGGGACATTTCGAGAGCAGCCGTTAGAACGCTGTCGTCCCTCGATGCAAGCAGTGTATAGTCGTAGCGCTCATTATATATATACTGACTCTTGTTGCGCTCGTAATACTGCTCAAGTTCTGTTGAGTCCGCCGTTTCGATATTCCAGATATTCTCATTACTCACATCGAAAACAACAAGGCCGTTTAAAAAGCCCTCTGTTTCTCGTTCGAACTCCGGAAAACGGTCAGATGTCATTGGAATAACCCGGGAATCGAGGAGATGCTCTTCATACATCTCGAACCAAAGATCAGAAAATTCAGCCGTTGACCTGTCGCTATGTGTATTGTTCAGCCACTGTTTAAAATCGCCGGCCGTGTAGGTTTGATTGTCAAATGTTATAACAGCTCTTTCTGCAAGCTCATCAGGGAGACTAAGGTTTTGAACTGCTATGGAATCTGCCTGATTAAAAAATGCCTTCAGAGATTCTTTGGAAGAACTGTCAGATGAAAAATTCCCTACATCTGAGAGTCGTTTCAATACCTGTTCCCGGCTTGCCTGATATCTTGGAAGTTCTTCAAGTTGGCTCAGGAGTTCTTCCTTTCGCTGTTGATCATTTTCATACGAGCGAACAGAATCTATCCTGAAAATATGGTAGCCGTAATTGGTTTGAATTGGCTGAGAAAATGATGCTACCGGATCAACAGATAAAACGGCGTCAATAAAATCGGCTGAGTATTGAGTTCCATATCCAACCCAGCCAATAGTGCCGCCGTTATTTGCGGATGATCCATCCTGAGAAAATTGCAGGACAACTTCATCCCATGGGCGTCCCTGCTCGAGTGAAGTGTAGGCGCTGTCAGCCAGAAGTTCGGATGACAGGTCACCACGGGATCCTCTGAAAAAAATATGGCTTGCATTACGTTGGGGCGTTCGTTGACGCTGATCCTCAAGATAGATGATGTGAAAACCAAATTGTGTTCGAACGGGCTCCGACAGTTCCCCTTCTTCCAGACTGAAAAGTGCGTCTTCAAATGGCTTTACAGTAACACCTGCAGATAACCAGGGCAAATCACCGCCGGCAGGGCGGCCCTGTACCCGGCTTGAGTACTCCTGGTTTAACTCTTCCATAGTCATCTCGCCATCAATAAATTTTTGTCGGGCCTCTTCAATTTGTTCCCGGGCATCATTCACTCTGTTTGATGGGCTGTTGGGATCAACCTGAATGAGCACGTGAGATGATTTTAGCTCAAAACCGCTACGTTGAATGTACTCGTCGGCCATCTCTTTTTTAATTTCATTTTCGAGCCAAAAAGAAAATGCGGCCTGTTTGGAGTAGTTCTCAAATTCCTGCAGAATATTTGGGTCGGTATAGAGCCCCTGATCTTTTCCGTAGGCGAGTTTTAATTTGTAATCCACGTAGAAGGGAAGAAACTCTTTCAGATCTTCTGTAGAGTAGTCATCCTCAACATTGTTTCTCTCGTAGTATCTGACCAGGTCGCCAAGTGTGATTGTTTCATCAGAGATCTCAGCCACAACAGCATCCATCTCGCGACTATCAGATGAGGTCGTCTGTGCAACCAGAGAGTGGGATGACAATAAAATTAAAGAAATCAGTGCAGAACTTGTGAGAAGTTTAATTCTATTCATTGATTAAATTCGTGTTGTCTGTAGTGAAATATTTATTAAAAAATTAACAGGATTCAAAGAGTTTAACAACAGCTGTTGACGTGATAAGCAGTTACTCAGACTGTCTAAAAGACAGTGCTAAACGTACATGCACGCTTTTAATTATTTGAGGAATACCACAAATTGGGTTGACGTGTTCCAGGCTCTGTCTTAGAAAAGAATTCCGGCAATAGCCGCATTCATCAGGTTAACAATTGAACCGGCAATTACTGCTTTGATTCCAAATTCAGCTAGTTCAGCTTTTCTACCCGGAGCCAGACCGCCAATTCCGCCAATCTGAATGGCAATAGAGGCGAAGTTGGCAAATCCGCAGAGAGCAAATGTTGCCATTGCAATTGATTTGGGTTCAATTGCCTGTTGCTCAATCAGCTCCAGCAAATTTAGGTAAGCAATAAATTCTGTTGAGACAATTTTTATTCCCATTAGGCTGCCTGTAGCCAAAACATCCTGCATTGGCACGCCGATAAGGAAGGTGATCGGAGCAAATACCCATCCCAGAAGAGTTTCAAGCGTAAAACTGCCGGAGGGTATCAGTGTTGTAAGTGTTGTAGCTTCCCCAAACCAGCTCAGAAATGAGTTGATCATTGCAATGATAGCGATAAAGGCGAGCAGCATAGCGCCCACATTCAAGGCGAGTTTCAAGCCTTCGGTCGCCCCGGAAGCAGCCGCGTCAATTCCGTTTTCATCAGGCCGTTCTACCTGCGCGTCTATATCGCCCATGGTTTCCGGAGTGTCAACTTCTGGATAGAATATTTTTGCGATTACAAGTGCGCCCGGTGCTGCCATGATGCTGGCTCCCAGCAGCTGTTCGGCAAACAATTGACGGGCAAATTCAATACTTACATCATTTACCATGGCATAGGTATCTCCAAGCATCTGAATGTAAACGGCCATAATTCCTCCGGCAATGGTTGCCATCCCGCCAGTCATGACTGCCAAAAGCTCCGAACGGGTCATCCCTTCAATAAAGGGTTTGATAAGCAAGGGGGATTCAGTCTGACCTACGAATATGTTACCTGTCACCGAGAGGGATTCAGCACCAGATACACCCATTAACTTTCTCATTCCCTTAGCCATCACGGCCACAATCTTTTGAAGGATACCGTAGTGATAGAGTATGGTGGTAATGGATGCAAAAAATACGATTGTTGGCAGAACCTGAAATGCAAAGAACGACCCCATACTGCCTTCCATGCCGGGGCTCAGTGCGAGGTCTCCGAAAATAAAACGAGCACCCTCAGTTGTGTAGCCGAGCAGCAGGACAAAAAAGGAGCTTACCTGGCTGAATATCCATTTTGGCCAGCCAAGGGGGGCAAAGAATTCACCCATATCCGATCCTTTGATAATGAATATTCCGAGACCTACCTGAAGGGCCAGTCCACGCGAAACAAGGCTCCAATTTACCTTTCGCTTATTGTTACTGAATAGCCAGGCGATACCAATAAGCCCGAGCATTCCCAAAATACCGTGAAAAATATCCATAGAGTTGATTAAGAGTCAGGTTCTTCAATTTCATTTTTTTTAGCGACCCGTAGTGGAGGCAAAGGTTTACCTCTTTTTTTATCAACGGGAGGGCGGAAGCAGTGCCGTGCACGGGGTTCATATGCGTCTTTTTCGCCCACCAGCACCTGGTCGTCATTTTCAACCACTCGCTGTGAATAGTTCGCCATCACGCCGCTTTCGGCGCAAATGGCGTGCAGTTTTGTAACATACTCGGCAATGGCAAGGAGCTGAGGCATTGGCTCAAAGGGTTTTCCCTCAAAATCCATATCAAGACCCGCAACGATAACCCGTTTACCATCGTTGGCAAGCGTGTTGGCCACATCAACGATGCGATCGTCAAAAAACTGGGCTTCATCGATACATACAACTTTTGCAGAGGAGGTGAGCAATATAATCTGATCGGCTGTATCAACCTGAATGCCTGGGAGGGCAGACTCATTATGAGATACAATATCCGTTTCGCTATACCGGTCATCAACCGTAGGCTTGACAATCACTACTTTTTGTCCGGCAATATGAGCACGTTTAGCCCTGCGAATGAGCTCTTCAGTTTTACCGCTGAACATGCCACCGCAGACGACTTCAATCCATCCTACGTTAGCAGGCACAAACCATGGTTCATTTATCATAAACTACAATTCCTTCATCCGGTCGATTTCTGCGTGGAATATATCCTCTAAGCGTGTAAAAGGAAAAGATAAGTTTTCATACAATGTATTACAGGTAGAGAGCTGTCATATTATTTAAAACTTACGTTGCTACCTTTGCGATAATTATTTTGTAAGTTTGGGGTCTGTAAAATTTAAACGTAGCCCATTTTGCTCAAAATTTCCAAATTAAGGCTACATCATCATCTACCACATCTGCATTTATGTTAAAACGATATTTACTTTTAGCGCTCTTAAGTTTCTCATATACCACACTCGCTTTTGGACAGCTGTTCGAAGATTTTGAGGATGGAAACAAATCAAGTTATTCAGCCGGATTTGTTCAATTATCAACAGGGTCATGGTTTTTAGATGAAGCTCTCCTTGGCAGTGCCGGTGGTGACGCAGCAAATGGATCCCAGTCCGTAAGAATGGATAACAGAGACAGTGAATCGACCTTACAAATGAACTTTGATTTTCCCGATGGAGTCTCTGAACTCTCATTTTTCGCTTCAAACTCCGGCTTCTCGGGCGACGCCGGCGGGATCCTTCAGGTCTTCATATCCACCGATGGCGGAAGTAACTGGACTGAATATGGGAATGAAATAGAAGTTGGCAACACGCTTGAAAAGTATACCATTAGTACAGTACAAACAGGTGCTTTACGATTCAGAATTAATACAGTAGCCGGTGGCCGAGTCAGTGTTGATGACTTCAGGATTGAACCGTTTGTTGAACTTGATGCTACCCAAACAATTGTCGTACGGCGTAATAATGAGGAGATTAATACGTCTGAATCGATCGCTTTTCCGGCAGCCGCAGTAGACGCAAGTCGCACGATTGATATTGATATCAGCAACAATGGCGTGCCCAATCTGGATATTACCGCGGTGACCCTTTCCGACGGATCTGCATTTTCCATCGATTCAGATATTACAGGAACTCTGGCGTCTCGCGAAAGCAGCACGCTTACGCTTACCTTTACTCCACCGACCGTTGATGATTTTACAGATCAGCTGACAATTTCATCAAATGATCCTGATACACCCGATTTTATTCTTAATCTCAGCGGATCAGCTATTTCGGTTGATGATATTACACCAATTGCAGAGGCACGTAGTCTTGAGTTCGGAACCCGAGTAACGGTAGCAGGACGAGTAACAGTTGCCGATGAGTTTTCAGGGCCATCATTTCTGCAGGATCAAACAGCAGGGATTGCTGTATTCTGGGACCCGCTTCACAGCGCTGTTCAGCGTGGCGATTCGGTGATCGTGACAGGACCAATCACAGAGTTCAATCCTATTGGCGGCACGCCCGGAGACTTTCTGTTGCAGATTGCTGAATACCAAAACGACGATGACATTACATTTGAAGTAATTAATACGACGCCTGAAGAGGTTGAAGCTAAGTTGATTACTCTTGCCCAGATGAATTCAGAAGAGTACGAAAGTCAGCTTGTTACTATTGCAGGCGTATCATTTGAAGAAGCAGGTGCGTTTCAGGGTGGAACAAACTACCCTATATCAGATTTTTCCGGTTCAGCGGAACTTCGCATTGATCAAAATGCATCTGATCTCGTGAATGCATCCATTCCGGAAGAGCCGATTGAAATAACCGGAGTTGTTGAGCAGTTTGATGGAATCTATCAGCTGAAGCCACGCGACAGTAATGACATTGAAATTGAAGTGTTTGAACCGGTTGGTGATTATATACCAAAAGAACAAACGTTCGACGTAGTCACCTGGAACGTGGAATGGTTTGGAAGCAGTGGTAATGGTCCGGACGATACGGATTTGCAGCTCACAAACGTAATGACTGTTGTTAAAACAATCGACGCTGACCTGTACGCGCTTCAGGAGATATCTAACGAAACAAGGTTTTTGGCATTGGTTGACAGCCTTGAAGACTACTCCGGTTTTTGGGCAGACTACTCAAGCCAGACACAAAACACTGCATACCTCTACAAAACGTCAGTCATCAATTCAATTGATAACGGGCTTCTTGAAGCGGGTCAGCAGGAATATGACTGGGCGTTTCGACTGCCGCTCTTCTTTGAGTTTGATGCGACCGTTGAAGGTGTAACACGTCGCATTCACGCGTACAATGTGCACGCAAAAGCATTGGCTGATGAGGAGTCTTACGACCGACGAACACTTGCTGCACTTCAAATGAAAGTCTACCTCGATAACAATCGTGCGGATGATAATGTGCTTTTTCTCGGCGATTACAACGACAAGTTATTTTCATCGACCTATAATAATGAAGTATCACCTTATAATAATTTTGTTCAGGATGATGCCTACTTCAACGTTACCGCGTCATTAGAACAGCGAGGGTTGAATTCATTTATAGCGGGGCAAAATCAGAGCATGATCGACCACATTACGGTTACAAATGATTTGATCGAAGACCACATCGACGGCGCACAGCGGGTGGAGAATCCAAACTACATCGGCAGCTACATATCAACCACGTCTGATCACGCACCCGTATGGACACGCTTTGATTTTAGCCGCAGCCTGGTTAGCGTTGACGATCCTGTTATTGAATCACCTCGGTCATTCGAGTTGAATCAAAACTACCCGAACCCATTTAATCCAACCACCAATATCTCGTTTACACTTCCGGAGCGTGCAGCTGTTTCACTCAAGGTGTATGATGTGATGGGCCGCGAGGTTGCCACACTCGCAAATAATCGGTCGTTCACAAGTGGTTCGCATACGCTTACGTTTGATGCATCCACTCTTGCAAGCGGCGTGTATATTTACAGGCTCACGATGGATAGTGGCATGACACTCACCAAAAAGATGATGATTGTGAAGTAACGCGAATACGTTTTTTACAAAACATTTGAAAAGGCCTTTCGGGGCCTTTTCTATTTTTAGAAATATGTATAGGGTGCATGCCTCAGATTCTGTCAGCAATTAGCTGCCAGTGAACTACTTAGCCATAGTATAGGTTGAAATGCATAGCAGGAATGGATCTGTAACATAGATTCATTTCAACGAGAAGGCTTCGCAAAACCCCGGGCAACAGTCATCCCTTACTCTGATACGGGATCTCCAAACCGGTTATAAGCAATTAAGTAATTATCAAAGGTTACATTTTACGCTATAATCAGGTTTTGCAAAGCCTTCAACGAACGATCTTTATACTAATTATCATACAGTTATATAGACAGATATAATGAATACGGATTTAGAAGTTGCTTTGAAAGCAGCACGTGCTGGAGTTGAAACAGTTAGAGAATACCGCGATAAAGCTCTCAATATTAAACAAAAAGGCTACCACGATTTAGTAACAGACGCTGATTTGGCATCAGAAAAAACCATATTAGGAATTATTCTGGACCATTTTCCCGATGACGCTGTATTGGCAGAGGAGACGGCTGACCATAGCACATTGGATGAATCCAGAACATGGATTGTTGATCCGATTGACGGGACCACAAATTTTGCACACGGTTTTCCGATCTATTGTGTATCGGTAGCACTTTGGGAAAACGGTGAGCCGAGAGTAGGCGTCGTTATTGAGATTAACAGGGACGAAGAATTTACAGCCGTAAAAGGGGAAGGCGCCATGCTGAACGGTGAACCAATATCTGTGTCTGATAAGAACAATCACAAGCATGCGTTTGTAGCTACCGGATTTCCATACAATGACCTGTCGATGGTTGATACCTACCTGAAACTTTTCCGACATCTGATGCAGCAACTACAGGGAATTCGTCGGCCGGGAGCGGCTTCTTATGACTTGTGCTGTGTAGCTTGCGGCCGGTTTGATGGATTTTACGAATACTCGCTGCACGCATGGGATGTGGCCGCAGCTGCTTTGATTATTCAGGAAGCGGGCGGAGTGGTTACAAACTGGACCGGCGGTGATGACTGGCTTTTCGGAGAACGTCTGGTTGCAGGGAACAAAGAGATACACGGGTATCTTTTAAACCAGATTGAATCATACTTTGATGAAGATCAGCGGCGAAATATATTTTAAATGCCCGGTGAGCATTATCTTAGAGATGACACATAAATTCCGCCATATATTTGGTATTTGCCGGAAATAGGCAAAAAACTAAACATTTAGCACACGTTATCAAGTAAATTTCCGATGTCGAAACTATCGAAAAATGATACGTTTATAGATTTTTCTGACTATGGACGTCCTATTGCCGTTGCCGCAGCAGCCAGACTTAAGCATACATCAGCAACTCCTGTTCAGGTCACCATTGTGTTTGGAATAGCCGGGCTCATAGCGGTGACGTGCATACTTATGGGGTACTATGTAACGGCAGGAATTTTCCTGATTTTGAAATCTATTATCGACGCGATGGATGGCGAGCTTGCCCGAATGAAAAAGCGACCGTCATACACCGGTCGCTACCTCGATTCCGTATTTGATTTCCTTCTCAATTTTATTGTGTTAATAGCTATATGGTCAGTCGATAGCAACCCGTTCTGGGCAGTGTTGCTTGCTTTTTTCTGTCTGCAGCTTCAGGGAACGCTATACAACTACTATTATGTGATTCTACGGCACCATTCACTGGAGGGGGACCGGACAAGTAAAATATTCGAAACATCCATTCCAGAGGCGTACCCCCAGGAGAGTCAGTCAACGGTAGATACTCTATTTAAAATTTACAGACTCTTTTATTCTTCTTTCGACAAAATCATATACGCTTTAGACCGAAATGCCCCGGATGCAGATCCTTTTCCAAAATGGTTTATGTCTTTGTTATCGATCTACGGACTTGGTTTTCAGCTTCTTATTATGGCAGTATTTCTGGCAACAGGTTTGATAAACCTGATTATTCCGTTTTTTATACTCTTCTCTGGATTTATCTTTCTTTTTATTGGTATTCGGCGACTATATTTGGCCGGTTAATCTCATCAACTCGTTTTCCAATAATAATAAGCCACAAAAAAAGCCGGAGTCGGGAATACCCAACACCGGCTTTGTTCATATATTCAATACGTTCTTACATCGACGCTAAACGTCTGACTGTTTCAGAAAACTTGTCAACTTTTACGGATCGGTTCATAGTCTCTGAATCAATTCGTTCAGCAAGCGACCGGAGGGTCTCGCCCTGTCGTCTGCCGGACTGTTGCTCTGATTCGTTCAAACTGCGTCTTGCAGCAGAAATTTCTGCAATCGTCATATCTTTGTTTCTCGAGATTTGATCGAGATAGGCGTGAGCCAGGGCATAGCTGGCGGGCCAATTGAACTGTACCTGTCCCTGAGGGTTAAACTGCCCCAGTTCAATAGTTCTGGATGCGGCTATTTCGTTCTCGGTAAGATAGGGACTTGCTTTCAGTTGAAGGATGTCAAGGCCTCTCGAAATTTCTGAATTGACCAAAACTCCGTTATACCAATAGATGGACCAGCTTCCGCCGCTCGCCATTTCCTCCGCACTGACAGGACCGCGGTCATGAAATGCAATTTCTACAGGATTTTTAGGGTCCGTAAAATCGAATACTGAAATACCGCCCTGATACCACGATTGAACCATGATATCCCGTCCGGGTATCGGAATTAATGATCCGTTATGCGCCACACAATTTTCTTGTGATGTTTGAACGGCAGGCATTTTATAATAGCTTTCGAACTGCATTTTGCTTTCGCTGTTGATGGAGAAAATGGCGTTCGCTCCCCATTCCATTGGATCTTCCGCGCGGCACTTGGGCTGTCCGCCACCGCCCCATTCATCTGTAAAAAGAACGGTAGACCCATCATTATTGAAAGTAGCTGAATGCCAGTAAGCAAAATTGGTGTCTGCTACAGCATCAATACGTTGTGGATTCAGCGGATCCGATATGTCGAGAAGAAGACCGTATCCTTCGCATGCACCGCCTGCCAAGCCTATGGCAGGGTAAAGAGTAATATCGTGACACTGATTTGGACCAAGCGCCTGAGATGATTCCCCACCGGGTTTCAGTCGTTCGTCAATAAATTCTGTCAAACGTCCTCTGAGTTCTGTACTGTCAGCGGCTGTCGGCATGCCGGTTCCGCCTCGTTCTTCAACGATTTGTTCGAGAAAATCGCGAATCATATAATTCCGGATCACACGCTCTTCGCCTCTGTACATTCCAATAAAGGCACCATTTTCTCTTGCCTCTTCAAGTTCCCGCTGTTCTGCCTCAGTAACCTCTCGGGTTGGAGGCGCTTCAAGGTTTTCGAAAATTCGCGGAGAATTTGCAATTGCCGCACTTGCAGGATCATCAAGAGGTACCTGAATTACTTCGATTCTGAAAAGCGGACTATTGGGATCTTCATCTGGAAATACACTCGTACAGCCTGGAAGCTCTTCTTCTGGTCTAACCGTGGCAGATCCTGAGACATAGACGTAAACATTTTCATCATCGCTGGGGTCTTTTAAAACAGAATGCGTGTGTGAACCCCGGCATGTTTGAACGTTTGTAAGGTACTCCGGCTCTTGAATATTGCTGATGTCAAATATTCTAACACCGCGCAGACGATCAGAACTAACAGCAGATTCAACACCTTCGGTTCCACAATCCAGACGGCCGCCTAGCCCTTCACCGGAGACAAATAGCAGATTTTCGTAAACCGATACATCACTTTGAGAGGCCGGGCAAAGAAAATCAACTACAACATCAGGGTTAACAGGATCGCTGATATCCCAGATGATAAACCCATTGTAGTTCCCCTGGATAGCATAATGTTCATAGAATGCGAGATCAGAGTTTGTTGAACCAACAAAATCAGAGGGTGGTGGAGTTTTTGAAAGAACATCCAAGTTCCAAATCGCTTCTTCAGCGTCAAAGAGACCGTCGGCAAGCCCAACACGGGGGTCGTTATCTGGTGATGCAATTTCGTTAATAGGAGTGAGCGGTTGTTCCGCGGGAGCCTGGACTTGGTCTGTTGTTGAACAGGCATAAATTCCCATGGAAAAAACTGCAAAAAGGGTGAGTACGACGTAGAATCTCGGCAGAATGAATCGGCCGAAAACTACGGGATTTTTTTGGGTTGATTTCATAAATCAGTTAGGGATTAGTGGATTTGTCTTTCGGGTTACTTTGGAAAAAAGAGGTGACATTTAATCTTCAGACTCCAGCTCTTCAAGCATAAGTCTCATTCGTTCAATTTCTGTCATCTGATCGGCGTTGATATCTGCAGCCAGCCGAAATGCCCCTTCATCTTGTGCGGCGCCATCAGTTGTTACCAGGGTGTCAACCATACCAACCGCACCCTGATGGTGATTTATCATAAATTCTAAAAACAATCGGTCAAACTCTTCTCCATTAGAGTTACTGAGTTGCTGCAACTGTGCATCACTCAGCATGCCGGGCATATTCATATGATCATGGCCGGAATGCCCGTCAAGACCGTGAATCATCAGATTCAGACCGTTAATACGAACCTCAGGTACCGGCTGATCACGCTGACGAAGCCAAGTTTGCATGGATTGAATCTCGTCTTTCTGCGAATTGATAATTCTGGATGCAAGCCGTTGAATTTCCGGACTTGCATTGTTCTGAGGAGCTAAACGAGACATAATCAATGCCTGGGCATGATGGCTGATCATTCCGGTCATAAAATTGACGTCAGCTTCAGTAAAAGACATGCGACCACTTTCAATTCTCGACCAGTAGAGTTTTTCGAGTTCCTGGTAATCAGAAGCTTCTGCAGTTTCCCCAGACTGGTTTTGATTTGTAACGGATGATGACGTTGAACAGCCGCTTAGAAATAAAATCGAAACAATACTGCACAGTATTGATATAGAAAAGAGGTAACCGTACGAATATGAATTCATATTAATGCGCAAATGGATCGAATTTCAAAATATTTCTAAGCTAATTCATAAACATAATTCTAAGAGATATAAAAAGCCACAAATATTAAATATTTAGAATCGGGTAGCTGATTTTTCACATGGTTTTAAAAATTAGAAGTATTGAATCAAATTTATGAATCACGTGTGTTGAATAATCTGTCATAGGGTTTGCTACCCACCAGTCATAGGCCTTCTGAGCACTGGGTCTAAATCTCCAATTTTTTTTAAGTCTGGGTACAACGATTGATATTGATTTGCATCACAAGTTTGTTTTTGGAAAACCGTATTCCGACTTAGGGCAAATACCAGAACATACCAATCAGATTGTAATGCCAAATCCATGGAGAAGTAATCAGGTAGCGGATATTATTATGTTATTACAATGATAATCTGCGCCATTCTGGATAGCAGCTCCTAAAAAGATTTTTATCATCTACACATACAACCAAATAAATCTAAAAACGAACAGATATTTATGAAGAAGTTAGTTTCTCTTACTTTAATATTTACTGCAATTTTAATAGGTAGTGCATCGGCACAGTCTGCGTCTGACAGAGCGGCTATCGAAAATACTATCGGATTTGGACCAAGACTTGGATACTATAAAGCACAAGATGCCGATGAAGGTAATTTTTACTACGGATTTCAGACCCGTTTCCGGTTTAGTGCCCTTTTTGGAGCAGAAGGATCCGTTGAGTACAGGGCAGGCCAGGAGTTTGGGATCGACAATTATTCAGTTAAAACAAGTTCTGTTCCGGTAACAGGATCATTATTGATCTTTGCCCCACTTGGTGAAAGTATTTCACCTTATGGTCTGGCCGGTATTGGAGCTTACTATACCAACTACAACTACTCAGATTCGGCTGAATCTCTCGGGTTTTCTGACGATAGCAGCTTCAATCTTGGATATCATCTCGGATTCGGAGTAGAGCTGCCATTCAACGAAAATACAGCCATCAACATTGATTATAGGTATCTTTTTTTAAATCCTGACGATAATCAGGAATCTTTCGATAACGCATCGTTTAATGGAAATTCCATTACTGCAAGTTTGATGTTGTATTTTTGATTAAAATTGGCGGGCAGATCTAAAACAAAAGCCGTTGGTCGATAAGACTAGCGGCTTTCATAAATTGAAGAAACAATGCACACATATAAGCAGAATTCCTGGGTCAGTCTTTGATCGGATAAGAAATAGTATAATCCATATTGGCAGGGGAGAAGTCTACTTTAGTTTTAGTTCCGTCAAACCAGGTAACTTCAATCGCTTGAGGAGTTTCTGAAAAACCAAGTATTTGTGTTGTGCTGTTTTGAGATCGATATCCTGAACCTGCCTGAATTGTTCTCAAAGGCCCGAGTGTCCCGTTTTCATAAACAATACGAATAGCGGAACCAATGGCCGTTCTGTTTTGATCTGGCCCTACGACCGTTATCCGAATTCCTGAATTTTCTGTCTGATTAAGGTAAAGCTTGGTCTCGCCGCCGTTTTGTGTGACTGCAAGATCTGTTCTGCCATCTTCATTAAAATCTGAAAAAGCTCCGCCACGTTGTTCTCCGTATATTTTCAGCCCGCTTTCAATACCAGACAAAGGTGAAAAGGTGCCGGTACCATCTCCCATTAAAATTAAACCGCGTCCCGCGTCTTGTTTAGCTATAGAAGGAGGGTATTCAAATGAATTCTGACTGATAAAAAGATCTTCATTTCCATCGTTGTCAAAATCAGCCACACCTGCATGATAAGCGGTCGACACTTGTGCCTCTTTAGGGAGCTTTTTTACTTCAAAACCGTCACCGGAATTTATGAACAGTAGGTGATCCGTCGTGTTTATTTCTTTAAACGGCACTTGTGAGAAGTCCTGGTTGAAAATCTGCCCAACGGAGGCTTCTGAAAATTCCTGATGGCTTCTAACATTTCTAAGTATCGTTGGTATTGATCTAAAATCCAATAGTTTACGTCGGGGGACGTACGCATTTATTTGTTCATGAAAATAAGAGTCAACGATATCCAGTCGGTTATTAAGATTTAAATCGTCATAGTAGAGGCGGAGTGATCTGTCTGATGTTATTTTGTACGGACTATTTCTTCCGATATTCATCGCTACAAAATCAATCATACCGTCATTATTGAAGTCACCCGACGCAATACCATTCCACCAGCCGCTGTATTGATCGAGCCCCATTTCATCAGAGATATCATGAAATTGTCCGTCTCTGTTTTCGAAAAGTTTTAGCGTCCCCCACTCAGTACTTACCAATAAATCAAGACTTCCGTTTTGAGAGAAATCATCAAAAAGAGCTCCATTTACGAGGCCTGAACTTTCGAGAACTGATGAATTCTGCTCATCAAGCCGAAACTTGCCATTCTCATTTTTGAACAAGCGAGATGACGCATCTCTTGGATAGCCTCCGGGAAGAAAGTGCCCACCGATAAATAGGTCAACTGTACCGGACCCGTCGTAATCCGCAGCAGCAATTGGGCCGGTACTTGACAGAATGCCAGGAATACTGTCCGTTTCTGTAATTTCACCTTTTTTAAATGTATACAAATATGCAGATGGAACCCGTGGATTTCCCTGTTCGTAATTTGAGCTGCCCACTACGATTGTAACTCCATTGACCGTTGACCAACCTGCCAGAGCTGTTTGATCGCCAAGAGCTTCCCCAATAGCCGCGGAAGTATAGACTGAGTTGAACTGAGTACCGCCAAAGTTTTCGAATATCTTAAGATGTCCGCCTTTCCCTTCGGTAATAATCAGATCGTCCAGACCATCACCGTTATAATCAATCCATGCTGAAGCGGGACCTTTTCTGGAGAGCTCTTTTGGAAGAAGTGGCTGAACACGCTGAAAGTCATTGTAGTTGCTTTCCAAATGGTTGTGATTTATAGCATTTGATATGTCATCAAACATTGGTGATATACCCTCAGGTAACTCAGTTGCTCCTTGTAAAGTCTCGATTTCTGACTGATTTATCTCGTAGATTCTGTTTGCAGATACATTTTCGATCAGGCTGGTTGTGCCATCACTCCATCGGATATCAATAGAATGATCTTCATTTGATTCATCAGCAGCGAACACAAGCAGGTAATCGGACCCTGAAAGATAAGTGCCACCTGCTGTTACCTGTTTTTGCTGGAGTGCAGGGCCGCCATTCAATTTTACAGTAGCCCCGATGGCGTCGGTGTTGGTTGATTTTCCCTGAAGACGTACCGCTATTCTCGGCCTGGAAGAGGTGTTCTCGTAAACAGCTGCTGATTCATTAAACCGATTGAAAACCAGGTCGATCGTGCCGTCATTATTCAAATCACCGGCAGCCATGCCCATCGATATATCTTTTGCATTAAATCCCCAATCACTGCTCTTATCAGTGAATGTGAGGTCACCATTATTCGCGAATATTTTGTTTGTGAGTTCAAGTTTCGGAAAGCTTAAAAATTCACTGCCTTGCTGCATCATTGCTTCACCCATTTGTTGGTAGCGCTGAGAGATTTGCTGTTGAGCATCCATGTCCAGATAATCCCTGTAAAAGCCCGTTGCAACAATTAAATCATCATGCCCGTCCAGATCTACATCCATGAATTTTGTTGCCCACGACCATTCAGTAGCTTCAAGGCCACTCAGATAAGCAATTTGGGCAAAAGTTGTATCTCCGCGATTTTGATAAACAGAATTATGATTGTGATGCGTGCTTCCCTGGTACTCACCCATATAGTCAGAAAACTGCCGAAGACGTCGTTCATGATTGTTGCTCAGCATTTCTGTCACCATAATATCCGGATGAAGATCTTTATCGAGATCCGTTATGTCAACACCCATGGATGAAAAGCTCTGGTTAATTATGGCGTTTTTACCTGCGGCGTTAAATTTACCGCTGCCGTCGTTTATCCACAGCCGGTCGGGTGTCCAGAAATCATTCGTTACATATAAATCGGGCAGGCCATTGCCAGTAATATCTTTAAAAATAGGAGTGAAGCCCCAATCTTTAAAAAGCCCCGATCCACTATCAATATTTACTGGGAAATACTCTTTAAGATTTGCCTTCTGAAATGATCCGTCTCCTTCGTTTATGTACAAATCGTCATATGCTCCGGTTTCCTGTCTGAACTGCTGTCCGTCAATCTGTATAACCTTATAGAACTCTTGAAATTCAGGCAGGATTAGCATGCTGCCATTTTCAGTTGTGGTTGTATTCTCAAGTGATAGCTCTTCGGGACCGTATGAATCGCGAACAGAATGAATCCTGTAATTTGCAATGTAGAGATCGGGAAGTTCATCCCCGTTAATATCAGCCACGGCCATCGAATGCGCCCCGTTACTTTTGCCAAGTACGCTCTTAGCGCTACGGGTAAAACTTCCATCCCCATTATTCAGATAGAGCGTATTTTCGTCGGACAAAGACGTGACCAGCAGATCCTGATGTCCATCACCATCCATGTCAGCGAACATAACTCCTGTTGAGTTAAAGCCGTCATGAGCGACTCCGGCCTGGTCAGTAATATCTTCGAACTCAAAATTGCCCAGGTTTCTGAAAAGTCTGTTTCTGCCAACTGAGCTTGCGAAATAGATATCGGCTAACCCGTCTCCGTCTGCATCTCCAATTGCCACACCAGACCCGTTGGAATAGTGGCGGTTTTCGGAGATAATTTCATTACTGACATAATTTGTAAACTCAATTCCAGTTTCTGATGATGACCGTTCTTCAAAACCATCATCACCGAATGTTGGGGACGAAAGTTCAGCCCATCGGTAGCCATCCTTTTGGTTCCATTTCAACTCTACGCTGTTATTGCAGCCTGCAACAAACAGGGTTAAAAAAAAGCCAGTCAGTACAAACGTGGTAAATCTGGAATTCATTGAGACGTATTTAAAAATGATTTTCCAAAAAAAATGGTGATTAAAAGCATGCTGAACATACTCAAAATCACCATTAGATTCATTTTTGAAATATAAACTGTTCCCGGCCACTATCGTATTATATACACTTTAATACGTTGATTTAGGGCCGGAAAACGTTCGATTTATGAATTGTTTTTAGTAATTCGGATTCTGAACCAATTCCGGATTTCTATTCATCTCATCCCTGTGAATGGGAAGGAGGTAAGTTGCCGGATTCCAGCTTCGTGCCCACACCGCACGAACTCCTATATTTGGATTTCCAGGGGCCAGTTCAACCTCAGCCGGCACATCAATTGATGAGTCTATAACATACTCATAATCGTACATTCCCCCGTATGGATCATTCGGATCATATTCATACTGAGCATGCAGATAAATACCGTAGGCATCCTTTTCAGCTGTTTGAGGTGCTATCATCCATCGGCGGACATCGTAGTATCTGTGATCCTCAAATGCCAGCTCTACACGCCGTTCATTCTGGTATCGTTCCACCAGATCTGTTCCTGTATCATCAATATCCGGCATTCCTGCTCGGTCCCTTATTTGATTAATGGCCCACCGTGCTTCTTCCTCATCGTTGAGATTAATTTGAGCTTCAGCATAGTTCAGCAGTATCTCTGCATACCTGAAATAGTGCCATGGAACTTCCTGATCATTATTCCAGTGTTCAACTGTTGGATCGATAAACTTATTCAGCATATAGCCGGTTCGTGATCCGTTCCAGTTTTCAACAGGACTTTGTCTGGAATCAAGGCCATTTCTCATTCCGGGACATTCGCTTGACCCTACACAACGTATGGTCTGAAACGATTCAATACGTCCCACAGGGTCAGTTGAATTCGGACCTTCCGGCCGTTCTCTCCACTCATAGCCGTTGTACATTACTGTAGCTTCCATGCGTGGATCACGATCGGCAAATGGATCGGCAGCGTGGTCTGGATTAGACCAGTCGAACTCTTCACCATCGATTGTTTCGAAGTCATCCACCAACGCCTGTTGCGGCGTACTACCGCCCCACAGAAAGTAGCCATTTGGCCCCATCCATTGTCCCATAGTTATGGGCCCCCAGTCGGCTTGCTGAGCAGAGGGTGTAAATTCCTGGAGGTGGAACCGTGATAAGATCGCTTCTGATCCGCCACCCTGAAGCCAGATATCCTGGAAATTCTGAGTTGGGTCGCCTCCCTGATCATAAAGTGAATAGGGGCCGTTATTGATGATCTCTAGAGAAGCATCACGTGCATCTTCCCAGAGCTGTTCCTGCATACCTGGTTGTGTAAATCCTATGAGTTCCGGATTGCTGTAACCGCTCGCCCACTGGTTGGTATTATGAAACAGATCACTGGCTGCGTATGTTAGGATTCGGCTTTTTAAAGCGAGTGCAGATCCTTTGCTTGCTCGTCCAAGTTGACGTGCATTCCAGTCGAGCCTTGTTGACGCTTCCTGGATATCTGAAAGGATGAAATTGAGAACATCCTCAAATGAGTCGCGCGGAAGCTGCATATCAGAATCGAGCTCGAATACTTCGTCTACAATCGGAACTCCTCCGTATAGACGTAGCAGATCCATATATTTCATGGCTCTCAAAAAATGTACTTCACCAATTAGCTGATCAGCCAGTTCCTGATCCTGGAACAGTGAAGGGTCAAAATTTTGGAAAAACAGGTTTGTTTTTCGGACGGTCCCATAAATGTTTTCCCACATTAGGTTACCGGATCCCGGAGGGCCTGTCCACCATGCAGAACCCCACGTTGTATTATTAAGGTTGGAAGGGTTGATGATGCCTTGGGCAGCGTCCGCAGACCCTATATGGGTGAATGCGGCCTCATCCGTATGTATGGCAAGCATAACTTCATCCATGCCGTGAGCTAAGTTACCGTATATGTCATTGACAAATGCCTGAGACATTGCAGGATCACTCCAGACTGCGGCATCCGATGGCTGATCCAGAGGGTCGAGATCCAGAACCGAATCGCAAGCCGTATATAAAAACAGCACAGCAACTACCAGTGAAATGTGTTTAAGTATTGATTTCATCATTTTCATAATTGCTTATGTTTAAAATGTTATTGATAAACCTGCACGAACAGATCGCCGTTGAGGATAGTATTGGCCTGCACCTGATGCAGCTTCCGGATCGAGGTCTTCAAGACTCGTGAATGTAAGCAGATTCATTCCCGTAATACTGAGCTGGGCACGATTCAATCCAATAGTGGACGTTAGAGATGCCGGCAGCGTGTAAGCCACTTCAAGTGACTTCAGGCGAATGTAGTCAGTATTATTAAGGAAGTACGTGTTCTGGTTTGAGGCCCAGTATTCATCACTTCTGTTCCACGTACGTGGGTGATCATTTGTTGGATTTTCAGGTGTCCATCGGTTTTCCGCAAAACTTTGCCGAAAATTACCGATCTCACCGGATTCAGTTTGTGTGTAAACTGCGGCTCCGGCGGCTCCCTGCCAGAATGTTGATAGCTCCCAGTTTTTAAAACTTGCTGAAAGATTAATTCCACTCGTCCATTTAGGAAACGGGGTGCGGTCGTCGCGAATTCTATCATCCGCATTTATAGTGCCATCACCGTTTACATCTTCAAAAATCAAATCGCCCGGAATAGCTCCCGGCCAGCTTGGTGTATTGTTGATCTGAGCCTCATCCTGGAAAACACCTGTAACTTTATAGTAAAGGTTGGTGTTCATTGGCTTTCCTTCATTTTGTTGGTATTGAGGAATGCCATCAGGTTCATCAAAGAACTGTATCTCATTTTCAGAATAACTCAGAGTGAAGGTAGCATTCAGAAACAGATCATCTCCGAAAGCGTGCAAATAACTTGTGGAAGTATCGAATCCATAGCTGCGTACTTTCCCGATATTTTCGTCGGGCAGTTGAAAACCGGCTATGAGAGGAAGGGCGGCATTTCGCTGCCACAGAATACCTTCCCGGTTATAATCGAAGTAATCGACCTCGAATTTTAACCTGTTATTCCAAACAGTCATATTTAATCCGGCATTAAACTGGTTTGCAACCTCCCAGGTAATATCAGGATTCGGAATCCGTGCTTCTGAAAGGCTGGGTTCTATAGAACCGTCAAATATGTATCCGCTGCCAAAAGCATAGGTCCCAAGAAACTGGTAGGGGTCAACCTGGTCATTTCCTGTTTTACCATAGGATGTTCGTACAATAAGATCATCAAAGAAATTACCGCTCATATCCTGAAACCAGTCTTCGTTTGACAATCTCCATCCAACTGATGCAGATGGGAAAAAGCCGTATCTGTCGCCTTTAGGAAAGATATATGACCCGTCAAGCCGGCCAATAAGCTCAAACAGATACGTTTGCTCATAGTCATAGTTGATGCGGCTGAAGAAGTTTTGGCGAGCACCCTGCCATGAGTTCCCCCAGTTGTCTCTGTTTTCTGCTGATCCTAGATCAAGCTGTGGAAACTGATCTGATAAAAATCCTTCACGATAGGCTCCTACATTTTGACCCTGGAAGGTTTCACGCTCTGTACCCAGCATTAATGCGTAATTATGACCGCCGTAATTTTGCTGGTAGTTACCCACTACATTAAAGGTGATATCCTGCTGGTTTTCACGCTGACGGGTAAGTTGTGGGGTACCAGGACCTCTGGGGCCCGGGCTTAAAATGGGATCCCCGTTATCGTCTCTGGATCCATCCCAGCTATTCAGAATCCACGGCGTTTCCCAGAGCTCATCTTCATTGAACCGTCTGTCATAAGCAAAATTCCCGCGGAAGGAGAGTCCTTCAACACTTGGAACTTCAATATTCATATACACACTGCTTTGCAGGTAGTAGTCATTGATATTTTGATGACCGGTTGCCGGTGTAGCTGATACGACCGGGTTGGTTCCATTCTCAATATCCGGTCCCGGGCTACCATCTGGCCAGCGAGCAGGCTCGTGTGGCTTACCGCGCATTAAAAATCTAAACTGAGCTCCTGCAGACTGGGTCGGGTAGTTTCGGTCTTCAAGCCTTCCTGCCAAATCTGCGCCCATTCTGATGTTATCTGTTAAATCAACATCCAAATTGCTGCGGAATTCTCCCTGGCTGTAACGGGTTGCACTGTTTCTGTAATAAGCATCTTCAGTCAATCCGCGAAACGATACACGATAGCGAATGGATTCTGTACCGCCACTAACGGCTGCCGTTGCTTCAGTTTCACTTGAAAAGCTCTTCAGCCCTTCGTCATACCAGTCCGTATCATGATAGACCCATGGGTCCTGGTCTTCAATATTTCTGTATCTGTTAATCTCCTCTTCCGACCGTCGGGGGGAATCTCCACGATACCGGTCAATTTCATTCAGCATCGTCAGATACGTAGCCGCATTTGCCATATCGGGAATAATGGTAGGCTGATTAAACCCCTGAGTAACATTAACCGTAAATTCCGGAGGGCCTTGCTTGCCGCGTTTGGTTGTAACTAAGATAACACCGTTAGCTGCCCTGGAACCATAAATAGCTGCAGATGCATCTTTCAGGATACTGATATTTTCTACGTCAGCCGGATTTATCCTGTCGAGGCCACCTTGTCTTGCAGGAACCCCGTCAATTACCACTAAAGGATCATTATTCCCAAGTGTTGCGTTTCCGCGAATCCTAATTGTTGATCCATTGGCGCCTGGTTCACCAGAGACGTTCAAACCTGAAACACCCGATACGCGACCGGCCAGTGTGTTGGACAAATTTGAGGTAGGCACTGATTCAAGATCCTCGCCGGCCACTGCGCTAACAGAACCACTAATTGACTCTCTCTCGCGGACCGCGCCATATCCGGTAACAACAACTTCCTGTCCAACGACTTGTTGCGTCTGCAATTCGACATCAATTGACGCACGTCCATCGAGAGGTATTGTTATCGTTTCATATCCAATAAATGAAAAACGAAGCGATTGATTGAGGTCCGGAACCATGATTGAAAACTCTCCATCAAGATTCGTTGTAGTACCAGTCTCGGTTCCCACTATTAGTATGTTTACACTGGGCAAAGTTTCACCACTACCAGCATCAGTAACTGTACCGGAAACTTCAATATCCTGAGCGTAAACTAAACCGCTCATAAATACAACTCCAAGAACAGCGGCCAAAATACGGGGCGCCATCCTGGTTACGTATTTGAAATGTTCATATGGTTTTTGATAGTAATTTTTTTTCATAAGATAGTTCTCGGGTTATGTTTTAAGTATTGGCCAAAGAAGAAGTGGTTATTAGAAATGAATAAAAAGCGCTTCCATGCTAAATCAAAAAAAAGCTTCGTAAGCCGTAGGTGATTATTTGACATGATATCGCAAACATTCATGGGCAGATAATTAATCCGCCACACACGTAATGTGTATGAGAAATTTTATACGTACCTCCATATTTATTTAGAGCAGTTGCTGAAATGATTTAATGGTGAATGTTACACTTCACACAAACTATGCATATGAAATTGAAAATCAAGTGATATCAATAATTTATTCATTGTAAATAAAATGTTATCGATATTAGTTATGATATATGAACTTATAACTTAAATAAATTAACATTATTAAAAACGCTTCTAATGAAATTAGCCTGAAAAAGTGTTCGCCGTAATATTTTTTATGGGCTACCTTTTGTGAATTGATGATCCAGTCGAAGTGAGCTACTTATAATAAATGGCAGGATTATCTCAGGGGAGAAGAATCCATCAGGAAATTGAGATTATTTACGGGGAAGGGGGGCGAGGCGTATTGAAACGCTTCTCCGTATTCAAAACCTGCGAGATGACCAAGATGTTTCGCGCGTGCGCGCAGCGAATCAAAAAAAGATGGATCGGAAATATAGGTTTCAGGTTCATCACCGGGATCATCAACATCAAACTGTGTGGCGAATGCTTTTATAGCCTTTTCTTTTTGATGCAGAGTCTTTGATATGTCATAAATAAAGTCAGGTTCAAACGGGCGGTCCTGCATGTAGTGTATAACATGAGACGGCCTGTGTTTATCCTGAAGCTTACCCTCTGAATCTTTTGTTTGAATCTTTATGAGTCCGCTGTAAAATATGGCGTCAATCAGAAGAGCAGCGGCATTTCCGTGGTCGGGATGGCGGTCAGCCGGTGCCGGCAGAATACAAATATGCGGACGAAAACGGCGTATCACTTCAATTATCGGAAGCTGAAACTCACGCGTATTTTCCAGCTGTGTATCGGGCAGACCAAGATTGACACGCTCTGACAACCCGATGATTCCGGCTGCTTTTTGGGCTTCCTTCAGGCGCACCTCAGCTGTTCCTCTTGATCCCATTTCGCCACGAGTAAGATCTGCAACTACAACTTTTTTGCCTTGTTCTACCAGTGAAGCGAGGGTTCCTGAGCAGCCTAGTTCCGTATCGTCAGGATGAGCACCAAAAGCGAGAATATCTGCTTTCATAAAAAGAGTTTGTTGGGTAAAAATTATCTTAAATTAAATGCAACGTTTACCATATTGTTTCGTAAGGAAATTCAAACTGTCGACTAAATACATCAACAGAATGAACTTAGCGTGTAAAAGTAAACCGATCATCTTTCAAACCCAATAGATATTTAATGAAAAAGCTTTTTATAAGTTTAACAGAAGGATCAAAGATCGCGTTATCTGCGCTTTGGGCAAATAAAGTACGCGCGCTTCTGACCACTACATGTATTGTGATTGGTATTGTATCAGTTACTGCTATGAATACTATCACCGATGGCGTAGACCGCTCCTTTGAAGATAGTATGGATATGCTCGGCCGTAATGTGGTTTTTGTTGAAAAGTGGCCCTGGGGATTTGGTGGTGAATACAAGTGGTGGGAATACCGGAACAGAAGTGAGATGCGCCTGGATTATGTCGACCGGCTGCGAGAGCTTGTTCCAGGTGCATCAGCCGTTTCTGCTTCAGCCAGCAGAAGCACTGCTATTCGGTTTCAGGACAGGTCAGCTGATAATGTTCAGCTAAATGGGGCTACCACATCATACTTTGAAACAGCCGGACTGAATATTTCGGAAGGACGTGCTTTTACTGCCGAAGAGGAAAAACGTGCGGCAAAAGTCGTAATTTTGGGTAACAGTGTTGCTGAAGCACTTTTCCCAAATTCCGATCCCTTGAATAAACAGGTCCGGATCCGTGGGCAACGATTTAATGTGATTGGATTACTGGAAGAACAGGGTAATTTTTTAGGACTTGAAGATGGGGACAACCGAATGATCACCCCAATTACAGCATATGGAACCATATATGATCTTAGGTGGGGGATTCAGCTGTCGGTACAATTCCCCAGCGAAGAAGCACTTCAGGAAGGTGAATATGAGGTGATCGGAGCCATGAGGCTTATTCGGGGTTTGGACCCGCTTGAAGATGACGACTTTGCGATAAATCAGGCTGCGCTCTTTGAGCAAGAGTTTCAGGGCATGAAGGTTGCTATTTACGGGATTGGCATATTCCTCACCGGCCTTGCGCTATTCGTAGGAGGGATAGGAGTGATGAATATTATGTTTGTATCAGTAAAAGAGCGAACTAAAGAGATCGGAATCCGAAAAGCCGTTGGCGCGAAATCGTGGGAAATTCAGCTACAGTTTTTGATGGAGTCAATCGTAATATGCATGTTTGGAGGTGTTATTGGCGTGATTTTATCATTGGGGATTACAGAGCTTATCAATCAAATATTCGTTGCCTATATGGACTGGACAACCGTTTTGAACGCTATATTACTGTGTACATTTATTGGCTTGTTATTTGGATATCTGCCCAGCAACCGCGCCGCTAAATCTGACCCAATTGAATCTCTCAGATACGAATAACCATGAATATTATAGAAGTTTTTCGGCAATCTATTGACAGTATCCGGGCAAATAAACTGCGTTCGTCTCTTACGCTTTTGGCAATATCTGTAGGAGTATTTGCAATTATTGGCGCAAATACCGCGGTTCTTGTACTAGACACATATTTCAAAGATACACTTAGCCTGATGGGTGGAGATGTTATTACGATAACTAAATCCCCTACGATTTCAATGGGCCCCAGAGATTGGGAGCGCTACAGAAACAGAGAGGATATTACACTTGAGCAGATGGAGAGGCTTCAGGATTATACCGACCGCTCATCGGAAGTAGGCCCTAACAGAACGTATAGCAATACACGCGTTTCCTATGATAATGTGGAGACTGAACCCAATATTGGGATACGCGGTGGGAATGAATTCTACCTCGATAACAACGCGTATACACTTAGTGATGGTCGAAATATTCTGCCTGCAGATATTGATTACGCGCGGCCGGTCGCAATCATTGGAGCAGATGTTGAATCTGCACTTTTTGAACGGGAGGAAGCCATTGGGAAAACAATTCGCATTGAAGGCCGTCCCTACACAGTCATCGGAACGGTTGAAGCAAAAGGGAATGTATTCGGTAATACCCTCGATCGGTTTGTAGTAATCCCTTACTCAAATCTTGCCGGGGTTTATGGAAAAAATCAAAATATTGGAATTCAGATACGGGCGGGGTCAGTTGAAAATATCCAAAAGGCTATAGATGAAATTACCGGGATATTGCGCGTAATACGTAAGGTTGATCCGATTGACGAAAACGATTTTGAGATTACAACGAATGAATCCCTCAGCAACTCGTTTAACTCATTCACCGGCATACTTTATATAATAGGATTTGTGGTAGGTGGTGTAGTATTGCTTGGGGCAGGTATTGGCGTCATGAATATTATGCTTGTATCTGTAAGTGAACGGACCCGTGAGATTGGTGTTCGAAAAGCAGTAGGAGCTACCAAAAAAGCTATTGTATCTCAGTTCTTAATGGAAGCAATTGCAATATGTCAAATTGGAGGAGCTATTGGTATTTTTGCGGGGGCACTACTGGGGAATATAGCCGCACTGTGGCTCGAATCCAGTGTTGTAATCCCATGGAGTTCAGCGGTTGGTGGTCTCATTGGAATGACAATCATCGGCGTTGTATTTGGAGTATACCCGGCGTTTAAAGCGGCTCAACTCGATCCAATAGAGAGCCTGCGATATGAATAGCATGAAGTTCTATCGAATGATAAAAGTTAAAACTTCTTTTTCATTACATATCAGTCTCTTATCTTAATTTAAATAATTGAAATAAAAGCAGAGTACAATGGAAGAAGACATATTAAATAGTTTAAACGAAGATCTTGAAGATGTTATTGATGAAGGTCGGCAGCTGGTAGAAAATGCTGAACTTCAGGATAGGTTTGTTGAAATAAAAACGGAAACAGAACTACTTATCCGTAAACATCCTATACAAAGCGTATTGGCAGGTGCACTGGCAGGTTATATAATCGGTAAGATTTTTAAATCCTGATAGATATGGATTCTGATTCCAGCGAACAACACGGTAATAAAGGCTCTTCGGATCGAATAGCGCCAGTTTCAGACATACGAACGTATGTTGAAAATCGTATCGAGCTCTTCTCAATAACAGTGGCAGAACAGATTGCTTCAACAGTGTCTGATTCTATCCAAAAGTTTATTGGGCTGCTGTTCCTCTCTTTTGGCGCTGTTTTTCTGTGGATTGCACTTGGTTTTTTTCTTGGCGATCTGCTAAATAGCCAGGCGCTGGGTTTTTTCCTCGCTGCACTGCCGCTGCTCATCTTAGGTACTGTTTTCTATAAAAAAAGCTCAAAAAATATTGAGCGTAAAATACAAGCTGATATCATTGAGATGATAGCTATAAATCTTAACGGAAATACGTCAACCCTTCCTGAAGCCGGCAACGATAAAAAGAAACTTAAACAAGGGGATAAGTTTTGAGTAAAAAACAAGATCTAAAAAAAGACGATATCAAATTAAGAAAGAAGAAACTTCAGGACGAGATTGAACTCATTGAAGATAAATATTCACGCAAAGCGAATATGATCAGCGGTGGGATAGAGAGCACATTAAAGCCGATTCATAATATTAAAAAGCATCCGTTTAAATCTGTGGGTGTCTCTATTGCCGTTGGCTTACTTATTGGTATATCGGGTCGTCGCAGACGTAAATCTAACTCTTCTGTCCCAGATGCTGAAGATCGTTCGGGCGGTGATAGATCCGGTTTTACATCACTTTTAATAGGCGAACTCAAGCGGATGGCTGCTAAGAGAGCGATAGTGTATATTTCGGATTTTGTAGATCAAAAGGTGATGCCCGGGATTACGACATCTCACTCAGAAAAATCACAAGAGAAAGCTTCCTCAGAGACCAATAGTAAGGGCTAAACAGATCTTCCGGGTACCAGTACTTCCAAAATTCGAGAAGTTTGTTTATCAAAATTACTAGCTTTATATCTGATAATATTCGGTTTATTATATCCGGATAGTCCCTTTTAAAAACCTGTATTTAAATCATTTCGGGTGAATTGTTAAAAAAAGTATTTATTTCAAAAATGGGAATAAATTAACTGTAACTCTCCTTACACTTCTTGCGTAGTAACATCCAAACTCGACTAAAAAAACACTATGATTCGCACATATATCATCAGTACGGTACTGCTTCTACTCCCGCTAGTGGGACAAGCACAAACATCAATTACACTTCAGGAAGCAATCGACATTGCACTGGAAAACAACTACCAGTTGAAACAGGCTGAAAACAATAAACAACTTGCTGAAACACGCGTTCTTAGTGCAAAGGCAGATTTCTTACCATCACTCAGCGCTAACTTCAATGGGTCACTCAATATTGGGCGCCAGTTCATTCAGGAAGACCTTTCATTTGAGGATGCAACTACGAAAGGAGTGGGAGGTAGCCTCAATACAAGCGTGACGATTTTTAATGGTTTCGCAAATATCGCAAGCTTACGACAGGCAAAAGTTGAAAACCAATCAACCACAGAGCAGAATCAGCGACTACGTGAAACCGTGATTTTCAATACAGCCAGCCGCTACCTTCAAGTCGTTTTAAATGAGGAACTCCTTATAATTTCCCAATCGGCATTGGAAGCATCCAGAAGTCAGCTTGAGCAAATTCAGGCACAGGTAGATGTCGGCGCCCTGCCAACAGTCGATCTTTTCAACCAGGAAGCGATCGTTGCCAGTGATGAACTAACCGTGATTCAGCGAGAAAATACACTTGAAGTTAGTATTGCCCAGCTCATACGGATTATGCAGGATGATTCCATTACAGACATTGACACAAACGTTCCTTCAGTTGATGAATTATCAATCGCTCCTGTCAACTTTAACCTGAATGAAATGATAGATACCGCGTTGAATAATAGAAGTGATTTCAGGGCACAACAGCTTGCAATTGAGAGTAACGAACAAGGCGAGATTATCGCTCGCTCCAATATGCTCCCATCAATTTCTGCCAATGCTGGGATAAGTTCTCGCTGGAGTGATCAGTTCCGAGTTCCAGACCCGAATAACCCCATGGTACGAGAGGTGGCATCATTCAGCGACCAGTTCTTCGATCTGCAGAGAAGCAGAAGCATCGGGTTTTCGGTTTCTATTCCAATTTTCAACAGATGGAATAACAGAACGAACCTTCTGAATTCAAAAATTCAGCTTAAAAACAGTGTACTTGAGCTTCAAAATGTCCGGTTTCAGATTAGTGAAGAGGTACGACAAGCATATAATGACTATACATCTATCGTGAAAGAGCTTGAGTCTACCCAGAAATCTCTCATAGCAGCAGAACGCGCGTATGAAACTGAGCAGCAGCGGTATGAAATTGGTGCTACAACACTAATTGAGCTTAACCTGGCAAACGCAAACTACGTTCAGGCTCAGTCGGAGCGGGTTCAGTCAATTTATAACTTCATCTTCCAGGAACGTCTGCTTGATTACTACATCGGACAACTGGATGAAAACGTAGAGATTAATTAACTAATCAAATAAGGAAAAGAACGATGGCTAAAAATAGTTCGGCGACGAAAAAACTATTAAAAATTGCGGGAGTACTGATTCTTGTTCTGGTGGTAGCAGGTGTTGCTGCGAACATGTTGGGCTGGATGGACACCGGTGAAAATGAGATCAGTGTGGAAACAGCTGAAGCTGAACTTCGCACAATCACACAGATAGTGTCAGCATCCGGTCGAATACAGCCGGAGACGGAAGTCATCATTCGCCCTGATGTATCCGGTGAAATTATTGAGCTGAACGTCAGAGAAGGAGATTTCATAAGAGAAGGAGACCTTTTACTTCGTATCAAGCCAGACATCTACCAGGCACGAATAGACGAACTTCGCGCGGCACTTCTGTCACAGCAATCCAGAATGGAAGAGGCTCGTTCTAATATGTTACAAGCTCAGTCTGAATTTCAGAAAAGTGAGCAGTTATATGAGAAAAACCTTATTTCGGATACGGAATTTAACCAGACGAAAACCACATATGAAGCTCGTCAGGCAAACCTTAGGGCTTCTGAGTACCAGATTCAAAGCGCACAGGCACAGTTGCGCAGAGCCGAAGAGGAACTTCAGCAAACTGTCATCAGAGCGCCACGTGACGGCACAATCAGCCGGTTGTCTGTTGAAGAGGGCGAACGAGTACTCGGTAACGCTCAAACAGCCGGTACAGAGATGATGAGAATTGCACGTCTCAACCAAATGGAAGTGGAAGTTGACGTAAATGAAAACGACATCGTTAATGTAACTATTGACGATCAGGTTGATATTGAAGTTGATGCATACCCAAACAGAATTTTTGAGGGGCGGGTTACAGAAATTGCTAATTCAGCTGATGTGAGTGGCGGCGGCTCAGCAGAACAGATCACCAATTATAAAGTGAAAATTCGCATTTCAACTCCACATAACCTCGATTCGGGACCTGAAGATTTTATTGTTCAGGTCAATGACCAGGAAACACCAACACGTGCTGAATCTCCAAACTTTAAACCGGGAATGTCTGGTACAGTTGATATTCGTACAAACACGGTTGTTGACGTCGTATCTGTTCCGATACAGGCCGTGACAGTCCGTAACTTTGCGGAGGATGAAGCAGAAAGTGATTCAACTGCTACTGATTCAACAGATGAGAATAGTGAGTCCGGTGAGGCACTGCGAACAAGCAGAAGTTCCGAGGAAGAAGATTTCAGAAAAGTCGTTTTCATTAATGATAACGGCACCGCAAAACGAACAGAAGTTGAGACAGGAATTAGCGATAATACACATATTCAGATTCTCAGCGGTGTCCGGGAAGGCGATGAAATTGTAACCGGAAACTATAGAATACTGTCACGAGAACTTAAAAAAGGTGACAAAATTAAGGTTTCAGACGAATCACAGACGGGTGAATCGTAAGTCACTGATGGAATAAAATTTACGCCACAGAATATCATACAAAAAAGTTATTGAATTATGAGTGAACCTGTCATAAAAATCCGCGATTTAAAAAAAACGTATTTAATGGGTACGATGGAAGTGAATGCGCTAAATGGCGTTTCTTTTGATATCCACCCGAATGATTACATTGCGATCATGGGACCGTCTGGTTCTGGTAAATCTACCCTCATGAACATGATTGGCTGTTTGGATACACCAACTGAAGGGACATATATCCTAAATGGCAGTGACGTGAGCAAGTTGGATGACGGGGAACTGGCGCAGGCAAGAAATCGCGAAATCGGATTTGTTTTCCAAACGTTCAATCTGCTTCCCAGAACTGATTGCCTTAGTAACGTTGAACTTCCACTGATTTATGCAGGCATCAAAACTCAGGAAAGAAGAAAGCGCGCCGCAGAAACATTAGAAAAGGTTGGGTTAGGTGATCGTATGGATCATAAACCAAATGAACTGTCGGGTGGTCAGCGCCAGCGTGTAGCGATTGCCCGGGCACTTGTAAATAATCCATCGATTCTTTTAGCTGATGAGCCCACGGGTAACCTGGACACTAAAACAGGTGAAGAAATAATGCATTTGTTTGAAGGTCTTTTCAGAAATGGCAACACGATTATTGTGGTCACTCACGAACAGGAAATTGCAAATCATGCCCGCCGAATCATCAGATTACGAGACGGAATAATTGAAAGCGATCTTGCCGTCGAAAATCCTATACTCGCCAATGCGGATATGAATAGTGCAATAACCGCTTAGTAGTACAATTCACTTCTGAATTCTGATAGAATTTTTTATAACATCGTCCGGAACCCATTTGTTCTCTATGATTGTTGATAAAGCATGATTAGAGACAATAGCATCTACGACTGTATTATTATCGGCTCGGGCATGGGGGGCATGACTGCAGCATCATATTTAGCCAATGCCGGCTATAGTACGCTCATACTTGAAGCTGGGTTCTCACTTGGTGGATGCAGCTCGTCTTACAAAAGAAAAGGATTTATTTTTGAATCAGGTGCTACCACACTCATTGGGTTCGATGACCATCAGCCACTTAGAATCCTGGAGGACGACCTTGGAATAACAATTCCTAAAGTTCCGATCGAGCCTTCCATGAGCGTTCATATGAACGGTAAAAAAATCACACGATTTAAGGATCGTAGTTTATGGGTTGGTGAAGCGATCAGGCATTTTGGGGAATCAGAGTCGCAAAAACAATTTTGGTATCTTGCCTTTAACGTAGCCGATATCGTATGGAAAGTATCCGGTAAGAACCACTTTTTTCCTCCCAAAAAACTCATTGATTGGTTGCGGTTAGCTCAAAATGATCCCAGAGATGTGTGGGTGCTTCCTTATGCACTGCGGTCCGTCAAGGATGTTGCTATAGATAAGGGAATCACAAATCCCGATTTCTTTTCATTTTTAGATGAACAGCTTATGATATCGGCACAGGCACCGTCATCAGATACACCTTTTCTATTCGGAGCACCGGCCTGCACCTATACAAATGCGACGAACTACTCTGTTCCCGGTGGCCTTGTTGAAATGGTGAATACACTCAGTAGGTTTATAAAAGGGAACGGTGGGGAAGTTAAAAACAAAGAAAAAGTTATAAGTCTTGAAAAACATGATCAGCTATTTACAGTGATAGCTGAAAAAGCGGGAATAAAACATCAATACCAAAGCCGGATTGTGGTTAGCAATATTCCTGTCTGGAATATGAGTGATATTTCTCACGGTAAAATGGCAGACTACTTTCGGAAAGAGGGAAGCAAATATGAGAAGGCCTGGGGAGCTTTTACGATGGGTATTGCTGTGAAAAACGGGTTTGAACCTTCCACTTCTCTACACCACCAAATCCATCTGCGCGAAGAAGACAAGATAGAGGGACTGAATTCCGATTCAATCTTCGTATCTTTATCACATCCGGATGACCCTGTTCGATCACCTGACGGCTATCGGACCATAAATGTATCAACGCATACAGATCCTGACTGGTGGTTTCGATTAAACGGGAATTATGAATTGTATAAACAACAGGTTCAGGAACAGATACTTAGTATAATGGTTGAACGTTTAGAAGGGTTCAATTACGAAGATATTGAAACAGTATTTTCATCAACCCCAGTGACATGGAATAATTGGGTATATCGTAAAAAAGGACGCGTGGGTGGTATTCCGCAGCAGATGGATCGGTCGCTGCTAGACTGGACACCAAGTGAAACCCCGTTTGAGGGTCTTTACCTTGTTGGCGATACAGTATTTCCAGGGCAGGGAATTCCCGGCGTAACTTTAAGCGGAATCAACGTATATTACAGAATACAAAACCATTTAAACCAATAAGATTTTTTGAATTTCCAAGACGATAGTTTTTCTCCGAATTCACAATTTTCAGTATTTCCACCGGCTGTAAAGCACCTCATCATTGTCAATGCTCTCTGTTTTCTGGCATTAACGACGCCCACAATAGGCGATCTGCTGTTTCGTTATGGCGCCTTATGGCCATTGGGTCATCCACTGTTTGAACCCTGGCAGCTCGTCACATATATGTTTCTGCATGGGGGGTTAAGCCATATTTTCTTCAATCTGTTTGCATTATGGATATTTGGTCAGGCCATAGAAAATTATTGGGGTACGAAGAGATTTACTATTTACTATTTTTTGACCGGGATTGGTGCAGCACTTATACACATGCTTATTGGCGGAGGCGGTGCACCCACCGTAGGGGCATCAGGGGCCGTTTATGGAATTTTATTGGCCTTTGGAATGATGTTCCCCGATCGTTATATCGTGCTGCTAATTCCCCCGATACCGATTAAAGCAAAATACTTTGTCGCCATATTTGGAGCAATAGAATTATTTAGCGGAGTGTTAAGACCCGGCAGTGGTATTGCTCATTTCGCTCATTTAGGCGGTATGATAGTAGGGTTTATACTAATTAAATATTGGGGTCTGAAAGGCTCAAAACAGATCAACTGATTATGTCTAGTTACGACTATGATTCTTTCTGGAATACACTAAAGCGTGGTTTCATGCGAATTCCGACCGTGATTCGCACCATCATTGCGTTGAATGTAATTGTCTATGTAGTGATGAGCTTTGCAGGTCAGTCGGTGGGCCAATCTATTGTGAACATATTTGGCTTTGACCCGGATCCATTTACAGCACTTACACAGCCGTGGCGTGTAGTCACATACATGTTTATCCACGGCGGCACATTTCACCTGCTATTCAACATGCTTTGGCTGTGGTGGATGGGGCGCATGGTGGAAGAGACGATCGGCCCAAGATCGTTCTCGGTTATTTATTTTGGTGCAGGTATCGGTGGGGCACTTTTACAAGTTGCTCTTGCAGCTGCCTTCGGCGCTAATATTGTGATAGGAGCATCGGGTGCAGTTCTGGGTATCTTAGTCGCATTTGCTTATCTGTTCCCAACAACACCGATTATGCTGCTGTTTCTGCCACCCATTCAGGCACGTTTTCTAGTCGCCGGTATTGTAGCACTTGACGTGCTTTTTCTTGGCTCAGGTGATAACGTGGCTAGGCTGGTACACCTTGGCGGAGCCGGTACTGGGTATCTGCTTGTAAAGATGCACTATGATGGTTACGACTTAAGTTCGCTAATACGCCCTATTGAACAGATGTTTAAAGGAAGCGGGTCTAAACCGGCTAAGAAAAAGCGACAGAAAAATAAGGATATGTATGCCGTGGCCGATGTGGAAATCATGGAGGAAAAGGATGCTGATGAACTTGATGAAATTCTGGAGAAGATTT
>Ga0307966_1000179_pt1 | contig 51213 bp, 41 predicted proteins | sample OrgLakmetagen646_FD_203141 | JGI IMG/M metagenome (GOLD analysis project Ga0307966, IMG submission 203141) | Saline water microbial communities from Organic Lake, Antarctica - #646 | ecosystem: Environmental > Aquatic > Non-marine Saline and Alkaline > Saline | place: Antarctica: Organic Lake... | reverse complement strand
CTTGCCGTTAAGGCAATGAAGGCTGGCGCCCACGACTATATGATGAAAGATAATCTAAAGCGCCTTGTCCCGGCAATTGAACGTGAACTGAAGGAGGCAAAACTAAGGGATAAGCACCGTCAAGCGCAGATAGAACGGGATCGCTTGCTCACTGTCATTCAAAACAGCCTGAATGAAATCTATATCTTTGACTGCAAAACGCTGAAATATCAATACCTGAACCAAACTGCCATCAATAATCTTGGCTACGATGCGGACAAGATTCAGGACATGACACCAATGGACATAGATCCTGACATTGAGTCGGCTGAGGATTTCAAACGAATTATTCAGCCGCTTCTCAATGGCGATCTTGAAAAAGATCTATATCTAACAAAGCATACCAGAAAAGACGGCTCCACCTACCCGATTGAAATTCACCTCCAACTGATTCGTCAGAACGATCAGCAGTTTTTTACTGCCATCGGGTTCGACCTTACCGACCGTGAAAGGGATGCACGGCGAATTCAGAAGCAAAAAGAGATCGCCAGGGAAATGGCGGAACACAGCAAGCACAAATCAGAGTTTCTGGCCAATATGAGCCATGAACTTCGCACACCCCTTAACTCAATTCTATTGCTGAGCAAGCTTCTGTTGAAAACAAAAAGTGATAACCTCTCAGAGGATCAGCTGAAATATATTGATGTGATTCAGCAGTCGGGCAAAAATCTTCTCAGCCTCATTAATGAAGTTCTTGATCTGTCAAAAATTGAATCCGGAGAGATGGAAGTCTCTTATGAGACAATTGACCTGAGAGAGCTTATCACCAATATCAGCGATGTATTTGAGCCAATAGCGAAGGATAAAAGTCTGGAATACTCAGTCTCAGTTTACAAAAACTGCCCGGTTGAACTTGTATGTGACCAGCTGCGCCTGGAGCAGGTCCTGAGAAACCTGCTCTCAAATGCTATGAAATTTACGGAAGAAGGGCGCGTAGAACTGGATGTTTACACAGAAATACCGCCTGAAGAGAAAGAAAAACGAATCGTGTTTACCGTTAAAGATACCGGGATTGGTATTCCCGAAGATAAGCAGAAACTGGTCTTTGAAAGTTTTCGGCAGGCCGATGGATCAACACAGCGAAAATTCGGGGGAACCGGACTTGGCCTGGCCATTTGCCGGCAAATAGCTACACTGCTTGGCGGCGAACTCACGCTTGAAAGCGCTGATGGAAAAGGCAGCACATTTATACTTTCAGTTCCGCTCAACCAATCTGTCGATTTAATTGCTGAATCAGAACCGCAACCCGACGCCGGCCATCATCCGTCAACGTCTGCTGAAGAGACAGGTAAGTCAGCCCGGGTTGTGCTCATTTCTGATAACCCTGATCTAATCAACGCCTTTTCCGAAGTTAGCGACGGATTTCCTGTGGCTTTGAACGTAATCAAAAACAGCAAGGATGCACCAAAAAAAGTCGCACGCTATTCCCCGGCAACAGTTTTGATCGACCCATACATATCTAACTACAGCGGCTGGAGTGTGGCAAAACAAATACTAAATGAAAACAGCCCACCTCCGGCGGTCTGGATGGTGACTGATGATACACACCCGATACCTGCAGTAGATTTTCACGGACTGTCCGGAAAAGTGGTATTACCCCTTAAAGCATCAGACATAAACAAGATATTTTCATCTCCCGGTCCAGGAACTGAAAGCGGGGGAAATGGAAGCACGTTGCTTTTGATTGACGACAACAAAATTCATAATGAAGCGCTCAGTGAATTTGCGGAAGAAATTGTTGATCGATGCCTGATTGCACCTACCGCCAAAGAAGCATTTGAAACACTGAATACCACCTCCGTCAACTGCATCGTATTAGACCTTACGCTACCGGATGCGAGCGGCCGGGATGTGCTGAAAAAACTGGCTGATACCCCCGTTTTTGCAGATATTCCCGTTATCATCTATTCAGGCAGATCGTTGACAAACCAGCAAAAAGAGGAGCTGTTGGTTCACGCATCCGATGTGATTCTGAAAAATGTCGGCAGCCATTCAAAACTAATGAGCCGTATTGCTGAGCTGATTCAAACTCCCGCCAAAGGTGGTGAGGCAATAAAAGCGAAGAAGGTAACATCACAACCAACCGTTCTTGCGGTTGATGACAACGATCAGAGTTATTTCTCTATATGCTCACTTCTGGAAAGCAACGGCCAGATTGTTCAACGTGCGTTTAATGGCCGTGAAGCACTTCAGATTCTTGAGTCACACAACGATACGATCGGCCTGGTACTGCTCGACCTCATGATGCCTGAAATGGATGGATTTGAGACAATTAAAAAAATCAGACAAGATCCTGCCAAGAGATCCCTTCCGGTATTTATCGTTACAGCCAAAGCTATGAAAGGCGATCGGGAGGAATGTCTTCTGCACGGCGCAACTGACTACATCAGCAAACCTATCTCATCTGAAAAACTCGAGAAACTAATGTCAATCTGGATGCCCTGATAACTTTTCAGTAAGTAACAAATAGCAGGCCCATCAATCAATTTATCTTGCTCTTTAAAAATTAACTCTCTTGTATATTCACCCTGAAAAAACCGGTATCAGCATTTTTTTACAGCCCACCCAAGAATAGAATAATCAACAATTTACTTGATGCGTACGCCTCCATTTTACAGTATCAGTCAAGTTTGATAGTATACAATACCCGTAAGATTGCATGATTAGAAAACTTTAGAAATTTTCCTGCAATTCTAATTTAATTGATCTTCATTCACTCCGATAATACCTCTCAGGACAAGCGCAGCATTTGCGAACTGCAGATCGTCATGTAGACGATGTATGCTTACATAACCGTTCATAAAGATTTTGAGTATGCTTTCGGAGAAAAACAGACGAGTTTTGATGACAGGTCACCCTATTCGGGTTTTAATTGTTGAAGATTCAAGAGATGACGCGGACCTAATGGTACGCCACCTGCGAAAAGGTGGGTTCAAACCAAAAACAACCAGAGTTGAATCAGCCGTCGGTCTTACAGCGGCCCTCCAAAAAGAACGTTGGGATGTAGTGTTATGCGATCATAATATGCCGGGATTCGACAGTGTGGAAGCGCTGAATATTCTCAACAAATCGGATGTTAAAATCCCGTTCCTTTTAATTTCAGACGGCATTACGGGTGACATTGCCTCTTCGCTAATTGAAAATGGAGCGAAAGCAACAATATCAAAACGAAAAATGGAGAACCTCGTGCCCGCAGTGGTAAAAGAACTTCAGCATGTTTTAGCCAGTAAAAACGATCGTGACAGTACAGGTAAAGTCAATTCTAAATCTGAAGCTCAGCCAACGTCAAATGGATCCTCTATCAGTCTGTTTGAAGCAAAAAAACTACCCGATGAAATCAATCCCAATAAGGGTACTAAAGGAAATTCATCCTCAAAGAACGGGGACTCTATAGATGAAGAATCAGGCGACGATAGCAGCCCAATAAAAAATATATTAATCGTTGAAGATGAAATGATTCAATCAATCCTGCTGGAGAAACTTATTAAAAGCCTCGGGTATAAAGTAGTTGGTAAAGTAACAACCGGTGCCGATGCCATAGAAATGGCCCTGAAATTAAAGCCGGACGTTATAACCATGGATATCTCCCTTCAGGATGATATCGATGGAATTATGGCGACTAAATCTATACAGGACAAAAGCATGATCCCGGTCATTTATATCTCCGGTAACAGCGACCAGTACAACTACGAGCGGGCAGAAACAACAAATTTTATCGATTTCATCCCAAAACCCGTTAACAAAGAGACACTCGCCAAATCTTTTTCCAAGGCGGAAAATATCAAGATCAAGAAATCGTCATAATCAAACTCTGCTACTGAATATTAGTTTTCTAATGGTCTCTCACTCTTTTGTGGTGTATTAATTATATGAGGCATATTAAGTCTGAAAAGTTGAACCCCATCTGAAATATGCCTTACTTTCGGTGAACTGCTAATCAATGTTGCTCACCGTATGAAAATCAGATTATTCCTCCTCTCTCTATCACTAATCATTTTTAGCTGTAACCAGTCGCCGGATTCATCAAAATATGAACGTCTTGGCCTGGAAGAAATCACCGTTACCGAACTGCAAGAACAGTATGAAAACGGAGACCTGACCACTCGTCAGGTTGTTCAGGCCTACCTCGACCGTATTGAAGCGATCGACCAAAGCGGCCCGTCTCTCAATTCAATTATGACGGTGAATAGCAATGCACTTGATATAGCAGACCGACTCGATCAGGAACGACGTGATGGTAATGTGCGCGGACCACTTCATGGTATACCCATTCTATTGAAAGACAATATCAACACGGCGGACATGCCAACAACGGCTGGCTCACTATTTCTTGAAGGGTCCATTCCCCCCAGCGATGCATTTATTACTAACAAGCTTCGTGAAGCGGGAGCTGTCATCCTCGGAAAAACAAATTTGAGCGAGTGGGCCAATTTCCACAGCAGTTTTTCTTCAAGCGGATGGAGTGCGCTGGGCGGACAGGTCAATAATCCTTATGAACTTTCGAGAAATCCGTGCGGATCAAGTGCGGGTTCGGGCGCTGCAGCGTCAGCAAACCTGGCAACGCTAACCATAGGCTCCGAAACCAATGGATCTATTGTCTGTCCATCGAATGCAAACGGTATTGTGGGTCTCAAGCCGACTGTTGGCATCTGGAGCAGGGGCGGAATCATCCCTATTTCATACACCACAGACAGTGCAGGCCCCATGACCAGGACCGTTCGGGACGCAGCCATACTGCTTGGAGCGCTGGCCGGGCCCGACAACAACGATCAACTTTCAGTTGACGCAGCTGACCATGTTTATGACGACTATACACAGTTTTTAAATGCTGATGGACTGCAAGGCAAACGTATTGGTTTTTACACCGGCCCCATGGGCAATCATTTCCGGGTCGATACACTCATGCATGAAACCATTCGCAAATTGGAAGCGCTTGGTGCAACCGTTATTGAGATTGACGATATCTCTGAAGAAAATATTGGTGGTGATGCGTTTCAGGTTCTGCTTTATGAGTTCAAAAACGGCATAGATGACTATTTAGAATCACTGAACAACGATGCCATTATTGGATCGATGGAGGAGATGGCGGAGCAGATCAGACATTCCGAGACTGCAACAGCGCGCTTCGACCAAAACCTGATTCTATTGGCCGCTGAAAAAGAGGGGCTCGATTCCGAAGAGTATCTAACCGCACGCGAACGCATGCTGCGCGTCAGCCGGGATGAGGGAATCGATCGGGTGATGGATGAAAACAATCTGGATGCTTTAGTATCTCCGACAGGCTCACCGGCCTGGAAAACGGATCTGGTTCTTGGCGATAATTTTCAGCTCTCTTCCAGTTCACCATCCGCACGCGCGGGCTATCCAATTATTTCTTTACCAATGGGGTCGATTGACGGACTTCCGGTTGGCGTTTCATTCTTTGGACGAGCCTGGAGTGAACCGGCCCTGCTTGAAATTGCCTACGCATTTGAGCAGAATACCAACCATAGGCTTGTTCCTCAATTCAAGGAATAGCTTTACTCATTTCACTAATTCACGATGCCCTTTCAGAGAAGGTTAATCTTGAGTGGCGTCGATTCTGAGAACATCAGCTTTACGTGATTTGTCTTTATCCCGCAGTACATTGCCTCCACATAGAAACCTGAGTTCGATTAATAAATCAAGTTATTGATAGTCCCCCTTCCCCGAAGGGATGCCGTAGCGAAAAAAGGGGGAGGAAGGGGGATGGTCATCAGAATTTTAGAAACCCGATGAACACCCCTCTATATCTCCCCTTATTAGGGGAGACTTCTGCATTCGTTTTTATAATCGAACTCAGGTTAGAAGGTTAAGGCTGAGTGGCGTCGATTCAGAGTGGGTCAAAAAGGAACGTCATCTTCATCTACCGGCGGACCAAGATCGATAACATTATCGTCCGGATTGACAGAGTCACCTGAGGCGGCCGCGCCTTTCTCAACTTTCCAAGCCTTCACATCCGTGTACCAATTCCCTTTATATTCGCGGCTCTGAATATCAATAAACGCGGTAATCTCTTCACCCTCGGATATATTATTCTTATCGATCTGATCTCCCCACTGGGTTACACACACTTTTCGGGGATATTTACCGGGCGTTTCAAGGATAAAATCCTGCTTTTTCCAGGGACCATTTTTGCTTTCTCCTGACTGTAGTTCAAGAATATTCAACACTTTGCCTGATATTTTTAAATCCATTCTGTACTGTTTTAAATCTTATTTGAATTCTGTTTCAACCTGATCTCTTCAACACATGAGTCATCACGTCAATTCAATAAACTCCAACTCTCGTGTGGGTCAGCATTAGCAAGATAGGAATGATTGAGTTATATATCGACGCATCATTCATGCTTTTTCTCCCTCTCGTTTATAGAAGGCTTTGCAAAACCGTGCCTTTGCCAGCTTATGCAAAGCTTTCGTACAGAAATGTTTACATTCATAATTCAGGCAATCTTTCAGCACCCGGAGTCTATCCCGGGAAAAGAGTAAAGCTCACTACAACGTATCCAATGTATCCCAGTAAAAGTATGCCCCCTTCCCATCGGCTCAATCGCCTGCCGGTAAACAAAAACAGAAGTACCAGCAGGGATATTCCGATTAAAACCCACTGATCAAAATGGATAATCCGCGGGTTGACAGTCAGCGGCTGCATCAACGCCGAAACACCTAATATTCCGAGCACGTTAAAAATGTTGCTGCCTAAAATATTTCCGATTGCCACATCTGTGTGCTTTCGAAAAGCTGCAAGCACCGAAATTGACAATTCGGGCAGAGATGTTCCCACTGCAACCAGCGTCAGGCCTATAACAGCTTCTGAAACATTATATAATTCCGCTATACCTATAGCACCTTTTAGAAGAATATTTGATCCGCCGATTAACAAAATCAGTCCACCAATTATTGCAATGACGATTCCTGTTATCGTAGACGGCTTTTTTGAGATCTCTTCAGCTTCAGCAATATGAATCTCCGCTGACAGATCACCGTCCGGATTCTTTTCACTCATGTAGGCCCAAACCAAATATGCAGCAAGAGCTGCGAGAAGAATAACAGCGTCCACCCTCCCCAGCAATCCACCGATAATCAAGGCCATAAAAGTTAGCACAGAGATAACAACCACAACACCATCGCGCCACAAAGCCGCCGGTTTGACGGCCATCGGCGTTATAATAGCGCACACGCCAAGTATCAAAAGCACATTGCTGATATTACTGCCCACAATATTTCCAACCGCGATATCCGGGCTTGAACTTAGGGCCGCATCTACAGAAACAGCCAGTTCAGGTGAAGAGGTGCCAAACCCCACAATAACCAGCCCGCTTAATAGCAGAGAAATTCCCAGTCGGTTTGATGCTGATAACGCCCCGCGAATGAGTATTTCACCGCCGGTTGTGAGCAGCAAAATTCCAATAACCAGGTAGATAATATTCATGGGACAAGAGATTATGGTAAAAGATTTTATTTTAATACGGCCTGATGATAATCTTCACAGAATCTAACACCCATTAGATGCACACTTCTTTTCGGGATTTAAGATTACCTCTGAAACGCCACAATCAGAACGTAAGCCAAAATTATCTCGTTAAAGGATTAAACTTAAAAAAATACCGAACGCTATGAAATACAGATATTTAGGACGGTCAGGATTAAAAGTATCAGCGCTCTCTTTTGGATCATGGGTTACATTTGGTGATCAGGTAGACCAGCAGATGGCACATGACTGCATGAAAGAAGCTTTTGATGCTGGAGTTAACTTTTTCGACAATGCAGAAGCGTATGCCGGAGGGCAGTCTGAAACGATGATGGGAAATATTATTAAAAAAGCCGGCTGGAAGAGATCGGATCTGGTGCTCTCCACTAAACTATTCTGGGGTGGCGACGGCCCAAATGATACCGGTCTATCCTATAAGCATATTATTGAAGGCACCAATGCTGCACTCAAACGGATGCAAACAGACTATGTAGATCTTGTCTTTTGCCACCGGCCCGATGTTCATACGCCTATCGAGGAAACCGTTCACGCCATGAACCAGGTGATTCGTTCCGGTAAAGTTTTTTACTGGGGTACCAGTGAGTGGAGTGCAGTACAGATTCAAAAAGCATGCCAGGTTGCCCGTGAAAACAACCTCAGGCCACCGCTTATGGATCAGCCCCAATACAATATGTTTCATCGCGAAAAAGTTGAAAGCGAATTTAAGCCTCTATATGATGATGTTGGGCTTGGAACCACGATCTGGAGTCCGTTGGCAAGCGGGCTGCTAACCGGGAAGTATAATGACGGCGTCCCTGATGACAGCCGTCTCTCGATGGATCAATACAAATGGCTGAAAGAATCACTCCTGGACGGTGACGAAGGCAAATCGCGCCTGGCAAAAGTCGGCAAACTTGCCGGAATAGCCGATGATTTGGGTATCAGTATGCCCCACCTTGCGCTCGCATGGTGCCTGAAAAACAAAAACGTAAGTACCGTTATTACCGGCGCCTCCAAGCCCGAGCAGGTGAAGGAAAACATGAAGGCAATCGACAAAGTGGACCTTCTGACAGAAGAGGTCGTCGAAAAAATTGAAGGTATTCTTGATAACAAACCTGCCCTACCGCAGGATTTCAGGCCGTCGGATGATTAAATCTACAAACCTCCATGGTTTTTTTCCGAGGGGATCACTATGTGGGAAACCTTGGAGGTTTTTTTCTATCAAAGCCCCAAATACCAGGTGGCCAACGTCAGATAAATCAACACTCCCCCAATGTCGGCTATCGACGTAACGAGAGGGGCAGACGCGGTAGCGGGATCCAGATTGAGTTTCTGGAGACCGAACGGCAGTGACATACCCACAAGGCTTCCAAACAGCACAACAATGACCATTGTGACCGACACGATAATGGCAATCTCAACACCACCTCGATAGAAGCCTATGCTTGAGACGGCAACCGCCATAATCAGGCCAATGCCCAGCGCGATAAAGATCTCTTTACCCAACAGACGAAACCAGTCTTTCATACGCACCGTACCCGTCGCGAGTGCCCTTACCATCAATGTAGCCGCCTGCGAGCCTGCGTTACCCCCGCTGTCGATCAGTAATGGCAGAAAAAACACAAGAGCTACCATCGCTTCAATTGTGGATTCATAGTAGGCGATTCCAGCGCCGGAAAATATATTCATAAAAACAAGTATGAGCAGCCATGGCACCCGTTTTAAAATCATAGCGCCAATACTGGCATCAGCCAGCGACATTTTCCCGAGGCTTACAGAACCCATTTTATGAAAGTCGTCCGTGGCCTCTTCCTCCAGCACATCCATCACGTCATCAAACGTAATTATTCCCAGCAACCGGCCATTTTCATCCTGTACAGGAATAGCAATGAGATCGTATTTGGATAGAAGTTCTGCTGACTCTTCCTGGCTGTCCGTGACTTTTACGCTCACCAGGTCGGTGGTCATCAGATCTTCAACTTTATCATTCAGAGTAGCAAGCATCAGCTCACGAAGTGACAAAAATCCAACAAGCTCACGATTATCACCCAGCACATAAATCGTGTAAATCGTCTCTTTGTCGGGGGCTTCCCGTTTTATTTTTTTAATGGCTTCCCTGACTGATCCCTTCCTGTAAACCCATACATAGTCGGATGTCATAACTGCACCCGCCGTTCCTTCTTCATAGTTGCTCAGGCGCAAAACATCTTCCCTTTCAGCTTTTGCCAGTGACCGGATGACCGTCTCACTCAGCTCATCATCCAGATTCTGAAGGAGGTCAACCCTGTCATCGTGCGACATCAGCGAGACCAGGTTCACCAGCCTCTTGAATTTCATTGTTGTTGCCAGATGCTGCTGAGTGGAATCACTCAGATGATGAAAAACAGCAACTTTTTGGTCAAGGTCGAGCGTATTGAAGATGGGCAGAATGTCTTTATCTTCAAATTCATCCATTAAATCGGCAAGAGACGCAGGGTGAAGCTCACTTACTTCACTGCGAATCACATCAAGAATCTCTTCCGGTGCTTGTGGCTCCAGAAGCTCTAATAACTTTTCTTTTTCCATACTGATACTCCTTATCGTTTAAAAAAATACCTATGAGCAGCGGGTGGAGTTCAGTAAAAAGCTTGATTAATGGAAGGGAAGCGTTTTACAAACTACATCCGCCATAAAATTGGCAGCAGCCAGGTACTTGTGACTGTATGAATGACTACCGGGTTCGTCCATGTATGACTGTAGATTGTTCCTGTTAAGCTCTTTATAGGCTTCTTTGCAGCAAGGCATAATAAACCGAAATCGGGCAAAATTCAATAGCCTTGCAGCACAACGGATATTAATTTCGACAGTAGTAAGCCCAGAGTATTATCAGAGGTTGCAAAACGATCAGCCGAACCCATGCTGCCCATAGCGGAATAGAGATCTGTTCTGAAACACACCCATCCATCTGTATGTGATGTACGTGCGCTGGTATAAATGCTATCATCAACAGAATAATGCCGTATGCAGATAATTTGCGGTACTCTTTTGTGAAAAGTCCGGCACCAAACACAATCTCCAGAGCACCTGACAGTAAATTAAGAAGTTCCGGTTGCGGCAGATAGGGTGGAATGAGCGGCAAGTACGATTCCGGATTAAGAAAATGATTAATCCCTGCCAAAATGAACAATGCACCCATTAAAAATCTTAAGAATACTTTCATAGTGATACTATTTCAAATAAAGATGACGTATGTCATTAAACTAATACTCAAAAAATAATGCAATACAAATAACATGAAAACTTGATTTAACACCTTAATACTCTTGCGGAACTTTTAAAGGAGTTTATCAATTTTATACTGTACAACTTTGATGGAATTCAACTAACCCCAATTAAACCTACCTTTATGAAACAAGCTACCATTAATAAATTATCAGCATTTCTAGCTACGATACTGCTGATTTTAATCACAACAGGAAGCTCTCTGTTTGCACAGAACGGAGACGTTGAAGAATACCGCGCATTTTTAAGCGGCGCAAATGAAGTATCCCCTGTATTCACAACTGCAAGCGGACTCGTAACATTACAGCTGGACGGCACGGAACTCGCCGTAACCGGTTCTTTTGAAGGACTCACTGCTCCGCTGGCTCCGATCGGCGGCACCGGTGCACATATTCATCTGGGATATGCCGGGCAAAACGGAGGAGTGGAAGTTCCTTTGGACCCTACACTCACAGACAATGACACAGCCGGAACATTCAACCAAACTGTTACCCTGACAACCGAACAGGCCGATTTTTTGCGTGCCCGTCAAATGTATATCAACATTCACTCAGAGGCATATAACGGCGGAGAATTGCGCGGACAGATACTGCCTGCGGGAAAAACTTACTTTCAAACATATGCATCAGGCGGCCATGAAGTTCCATCAACAATTAGCACTGCCCAGGGCGGACTTTCACTTGAATATGACGGAAGCGATCTGGTTGTGACGGGATCATTCAACAGTCTTGTAAGTGATTACATCGAAGTTGGAGAAACCGGAAGCGGAAGTCATCTGCATGCGGGATTTGCCGGACAGAACGGTGGCGTTGAAATTTCTCTTACTCCCACAGTGAGTGAAGACGGCCGATCAGGTACGTTTACAGCCGAAAATAATACCTTTACCAATGTGTCGGCCGGAGTAGTTGAAACACTTGCAAATCGCGGCCACTATCTGAATGTGCATTCTGAAGGCTATCCCGGTGGAGAAATACGGGGTCAGGTTGTACCTGAAGCGAACATCTATTTTTATGCGCCTCTTTCCGGCATGAATGAGATACCACAGAATGCGAGCCAGGCAACAGGTGCTGTTTTGGTTGAATGGTATGCAGAAACAAGCACGATCAACGCAACCGGATCTTTCAGCGGCCTTGGGTCTGATTACGCATCCAATATCGGATCACACCTGCACGCCGGCCTTGCCGGACAGAACGGGGGTGTTGAAGTCGCTTTGAGCCCTGCCCTGGATGGGGATTCACGAGGCGGAACATACCTGCCTGAAGACAATGAGTTCACGCTTAATATGGATCAAGTTGGACTGCTGGTCAGCCGTTCACTTTATACAAATATTCATACGGCCAACTTTAATGGCGGAGAAATCCGTGGTCAGGTTGTTCCACTTGCACAGCATTACTTTACCACATCATTAACAGGCCTTTCCGAGGTAGAACCGGTTCTAACGGGAGCCACCGGCGGTCTTGCTTTTGAATTCAGAAATGGTACCCTCACAGCCACAGGAAGCTTCAGTGGCCTGGAAAGTAACAATATTGGCTCAGCAGGCTCTCACATTCACAGCGCGGCTGCAGATGAAAACGGTGGCGTCATCTACCCACTGGCCCCTGAATTAGATAGTGAAACAGACGCCCGTGCGGGAACTTACAGTGCCGCCGACAATACGTTTGATCTTTCCGATGAGGAAATTGGTCAACTTGTAACTGCAGGTCTTTACGTGAATATTCATTCAAATGACAATCCAGGCGGTGAAGTTCGCGGTCAGATATTACTCGCACCAAACGTAGCGCCTGAAACGGCACCGGAAATTACATCTCCTGCCGATGGTGCCGAAATCACCGTTGAAGGTGAAAGTAGTACCGCCTTTGAGCCAACATGGACATCCTCAGAAGATGCCAACGGCGATCCGGTTGTCTACATTTGGCAGATAGCCTTGGATAGTGAGTTTAATAATATCGTGTTCTCTGCTTCTGCGGGAAGCGGCGCCTCACTTCCACTTACGATCGGTATTGCGGACGGACTTCTGTCTACTCTTGGAGTAGACGAAGGAACATCCGCTACAATCTACCACCGCGCTATCGCATCAGACGGCAGCGGACTGAATACCGGAGCCGGCTCAACCGTGACACTGGAAAGAGGTGTTGTAACATCTTCAGAAACCGACCCTGAAGGACCTGGTCAATTTGAGCTTAAGCAAAATTACCCGAACCCATTCAACCCCTCAACCAACATCACATATGCACTGCCACAACAGACAGATGTTCAGCTGAGAGTCTACGACATGGTTGGCCGTGAAGTGGGTACGCTTATTAATCGTGAGCAGGCCGCCGGATCTTACACAGTAAATTTTGATGCATCTAAGCTCTCAAGCGGAATGTATCTCTATCGACTGAATACCGGCTCAACAAACATCACACGTAAGATGATGCTGATTAAGTAACTTAAGATACTTTGCAGGCCTGCTTTGGTCTGCAAACCTTCATAATATCTAAAGCCCGTGTTGATCTCAGATCAGGCGGGCTTTTTTTGTTAATGAGATATGTTGAATGTCATCATCAATCGATAATCTTGCTTCTACCACTGCTGCTTTTACATTGCTTAATTACAAATACGGGCCGGCAACCATATAAATGAAGACTAATATCAGGCAGATGAACAGAATGAAAAACAGAATGTAAGCCGTTGAAAAGAGACGGTATGCCGAAATCATTCGCCCCCTGTTTGATTCGGCATCTTTTATTTCACCATCATACGTTTTGATAAAATCCAGCTTCTGTCCCACTTTGATATCAAAAAATCCTGAGAGTGCCCTTTGGATGTAATAAATCAATAGCTTCCATAAAAAGGTGATGAACTCTAGAGTAGAATTCGGACGTAATTTTTCAGAACGGTGCTTTAAAAGCGTAAACAGGAGATATCCGTATGCAGAAAATGCAACCACAGCAACGAGAAAGGTGACCGCGAAAAGCGACAGAAAAATCTCATTGAGCATATGCAGGAGTTTAGCTGGTGTTCTCTGTGGGCAGTAGCGGAATTTACAAAATCTGCGGTAACAAACGAATGTTCGCTATTTATTGATGCGGTCAGAAACACTGCCAAAGAGCAAATAAGAATATTTATTCGTAACGCAGTGCCTCAACCGGATCCATACGCGCAGCTTTAATCGCAGGAAAAATACCTGAAAGTACGCCGATAAGAACGAGCACACCACCGGTGACCATTACAGACAGAGCCGAAATCTCAGGACTGCCCAGAAATTCTCCGGCACCTTCATTCAGGTTTAAATATAGCACAAACTCAACGATAGCGGTTGAAATAGCGAGCCCCATCACTCCGCCAAGAAGTGAAATAAATATAGCCTCAAAAAGAAACTGGCCGATAATGTGAACCTTGCGCGCACCTATCGCTTTTTTCAGGCCAATTTCACGTGTTCGCTCTTTTACAACCACAAACATAATATTGGCAACTCCTACCCCGGCTATCATGAGGGTAAAGAAACCGATCGTAAAGAGAAAATATTCCAGTCCTACGGCTACCGTTCGCGACTGCTCTTCCTGCTCAATAAAATCCCAAATCGGCGCTGCTTCCTCATCCTCAGGATGAAAATTGTACTTTGCCGACAAATAATTGACAATCCCCTCTTTAACCTGTGTCTGCAGTTCGGGCGATCCGGGACGCACCAGAATGGATTCCACATTCCGGTCACCATAGAGATTCCTGTATGTGGGATAGGGTATGATTGCGCGGTTTGCATCAGGACCATTACTCATTGAGGTTTGCATTTTAGGTTTCATCACGCCTACAACGGTAAATGGCACCCCGTTCAGAAGCACCTCACCGCCTACAGGATTTTCATCACCAAAAAGAGTAATGGCAATCTCATCACCCAAAAACAACACTTTACGGCTCTGCTCAATATCAGCCTGGTTAATAAACCGGCCACCCATTGCCGGATACATTGTTCTCATGATTTCAAAATCAGGGCCAACTCCCTCCATGTAGGTTGTTGTAACGTTACCATCGCGTTCGAGCCGTGTACCGTAACGTCCATACTGCGGGCTTGAATATTCTATACCCGGCACAACCTGGCGAATCCGTTCCACATCTTCTTCGGTGTAGCGAATCGGCCGGCCCATTGGCAGCCCGTTGTAACTCATCCCGGTCTGGCCACCGTATACAATCATAACCTGGTTACCGGCACCCAGCATTCCGTTCAGCATGCTGGTACCAAGTCCACGGCCAAAAGCCAGCAATATGATCACTGACAAAGTTCCCCATGCTATTGCGATGAGCGTTAGCGATGAACGAAGCTTTTGTCGGTTCAGGTCTGCGAAAAATTCTCCAAAAAGATTTTTAATCATACCGCATTACCTCAGGCAGTCTATAATTGATAAGTTGGCAGCGCGCCAGGCCGGGAGAAGTCCCGCTGAGAATCCGGTAATTGCAAGAACCACAAATGCGATAATACCTACTTCGGGAGCAAAGAACGGAGTGCCCACAGAATCCTGTATCGGCAGATTCTGTGTGGCCTGAACGAGTCCCCAGCCGAGAAGAAAACCGGCGCCGGCTCCTACACCTACAATCAGAAACGTTTCAAGAAAGAATTGCCCCATAATGCTAGACCGCTTAGCCCCAACTGACCGGCGAATGCCTATCTCTTTCATTCGTTCCTGCACCACCACAAACATGATATTTGCTACGCCGATACCACCCACGGCCAGCGTGAAAAAACCAATCAGGCCAAGAAACCCGTTGATTGAGTAAAAGAGGATGTCAATAAATTCCCAGAATTCGTTGGTGTCCCACAGTCCGATGGCGTCCCGGTCAGATGCATCAAACCGGTGTTTGGCGCCAAAAACCTCGTATACCCGATCCTGCACATACTCAGCCTGAGCAGGAGACGCCGGCGTGTATATGATATTGTTCAGGTATTTCGTCCCGGTCATGGCAGAGAACGTTGTGGCGGGAATAAACGCCCGGTCGTGGTCTCGCTGAGAGTAGGATGAATTTTGGGTCTTCTCCTGCATCACTCCAATTACAGTGAATGGAGTCTGCCGCACAAATACTTGCTTGCCAACCGGGTCTTCATCTTCAAACAGATTCTCCGCAAGCTGATTCCCCAAGAATACCACGCGGCGCTGCTGCTCTATATCCAACTGATTCAGCCAGCGGCCGCCTGGTTGCGGGAAAATGTTCCGCATATTATTATACTCAGTGTAGACTCCGCCGATGTTGGAATTTCTGCGGTTTTGACCATGGCTTAGCTGCATCCCCCCAATGTACTCCGGAGTTGCCACTTCTATTTCCGGGATCCGGTTTCTCATCATTACCACATCATCTTCCGTAAACCTGATGGGCCGGCCAATCCCATATCCTTCAAATGCTTTGGTGGTCTGACCCGGAAACATTATAGCAATCTGGTCGCCCATACCACGCATGTTCAGCACGGTTTGATCGCGGAACCCAAAGCCGAATGCAAGCAGCAGTATCAGCGTGGCTGTTCCCCACATGATCCCGAAGATTGTGAGAAAACTTCGCAACCGCTGCTGGTTCAGATTTCGGAAAAGCTCGGATATAATCTCAAAGAGTCTCATCTGTTTGCTCCGGGCGTTAAAATCAGCGGATGGTCAATGTCTTAGATTCAGGTTCAAGAACGGTGTCACCAACTTCAAGTCCCGAGAGAATTTCTACCGTAATAGCATCGCTTAGCCCCAGCTCTACATCAACAGGCAATCTCTCGCCTGGCTGACTTACGGGAACATGAACAAATGTTTTACCATCTTCGCTGAAATGGACAAGCCGCTCCGGAATCACGGCAGCGTCAACACTCCGCCTGATGATGATATCCGCATTAGATGAATAGCCGGCACGGAGCGTGGTATTGCCACGGTTGATGATTGTAATTTCAACAGGAAATACGGTTGCATTATCTTCCTGATGAGCTTTGAGTGAAATCTTCGACACCTCTCCCTTAACAATTACCCCGGGAAGCGCCCCGATTTTAATATCTACAGGAAGGCCGATTGCAATTTTGCCGACATCAATTTCGTCAACAGTACCTTTAAAGAGGAGGTTTTCCATCTGGGCAATAGACATGAGCGGAGTTCCTTCCTGGTAGGACGTTAGCGGTACAATCGGATCTCCCACTTCAACAAGCTGCTCGAGTATATACCCATCAATCGGCGCGCGAATGACAGATTCAATAAGCTTGTCGCCAATGGTGATGCGGCCTGACTCCAGAAGCTCCAGCCTTTCGCGGCTGATCTGTTCGCGGATTTCGGCATCATCTACCTTCTCCTTAATCTGCTCGTACTCGCGATCGGACAGCAGATTACGCTCTTTCAGCTGCTGAGCACGATGAAGTTCAGTTTCCAGGTTTCTCATCTCCAGCAATGTGCGTTCAAGACCTCTTTGTGCCTCTGCGAGTTCAATGGGCGTGGGGTCAGGCCGAACCTCAATAAGAGGATCTCCCTTTTCAACATATTGTCCCTCTTCAACAAATATGATATCTACAACACCGGGAAGAATTGATTTGATTTCGATTTCAGTTTCCGGCTCAATCGTACCCACAGCCAGCGCCTTCTCCACAATAGTTCCCATTTCAACATCTACTGTTGGAACCGTCTGTTCCTCGTTGGCGGAGTTGCTTGAGTAGCTGAAATAAAAAAATCCTCCAACGGATACGAAGAGGATCAGGAAAGAAGAAAAAAGAAACCGTTTCTTAGTAATTAGAGCCATATACACTACCTTTTGTTAACTGATACTACATATCTACGTAGCCATCTCAGAGAAAGTTACTCCTCTTGCAAAAAGATTTTACTCCATTGCAAAGATGGGGGATCGCGGGTCAATGTCCGCGATGACAATCATTGGTTACTGAACCCACCATGGTCATCCCGGCCCCCAATCCGGCATCTCCCATTCGTGTTCGATTCGTGAATCCCGCCCGCCCTTGGCAACACTTTTCTCAATGCGCAAATGGGAGATCGCGCATCGAGTGCGCGATGACGGTGCTAGGTTTCTGAGCTCACTACAGTCATCCCGGCCCCTGAGCCGGGATCTCCCATTCGTGATTGAATTATAAATCCCGCCAGTGGCAGCACATTCCTTTTTGTAAAGATGGGAGATCGCGGGTCAAAGCCCGCGATGATGTTGGTAGGGTTCTGAGCTTTCCAAAGTCATGCCTTGCCCCGATCCGGCATCTCCCATTCGTGTTCGATTCATGAATCCCGCCCTTGGCAACACTTTTCACAATGCGCAGATAGGGGATCGCGCATCGAGTGCGCGATGACGTTGGTCAGATTTCATCTCACGAATACCCAACCCACACGGCAATCACCATCACGACAGATGCAGCTGCGAGCAGTTTCAGAACCACAGGATAAACGAACCTGAACCATTTGGCATATGGAATACCTGCCAGTCCAAGGATTCCCATCAACACGGGATTGGTTGGGACAATCATGTTCATGAGGCCATCGCCAAACTGGAAGGCCAGCACGGCCACCTGCCTGGAAACGCCCACCAGATCACTGATTGGGGCCATAAGCGGCATCGTCACATACGCCTGCCCGCTGCCTGACGGGATAAAGAAGTTGAGTATGCTCTGAATGAATAGCATTCCCACTGCCGATAGTTCTGCTCCCATATACGAAAGGGGTGTGGCCAGCGCATTCACAACGGTATCAAGGATCATACCGTCTTCCATCAGTAGTGCAATAGCCCGCGCAAAACCGACCAGCAGCGCTGTGCCTGTCAGTTCCGCCGCACCTTCGCCGAATGAAATAGCTGTTTTACTGGCTCCTTTTCCGCTCAAAAATCCAATCACAATTGCAAGCCCGAGAAACATTGCGCCAAGCTCAACAAGGTACCAGCCCGCTTCTTTAATGCCAATCACGAGTCCAACCAGGGCAAGCCCGCCCGTTGCCAGTATCACTTTTCGGCGAGTAGTCATATCGGGGTAATCACCCGCCTCGTCAATCTCTACCTTTTCAACCCCGGCCATGTAGCTGTTTGCGGGGTCAGTCTGCACCTTTTTTGCATAGCTCCAAACATGATGAAACCCAATCGCGAGAAACGGCAATGCAATTGTCAGGCGTAACCACATACCGCTGAGAGGCTGAAGGCCGGAAATCTCTTGTGCTATAACCAGGGTGAACGGATTCATAAAAGCCACACCGTACCCTATACCATATCCCACAATCAGCGTTCCGATAGCCGTTATTGCATCCATCCTCATTGCCGCACACAGACTCACCAGCACAATCGCAAAAGGCACGTACTCTTCGGCAATGCCCAGTGTAGCTGAGGCGGCAGCAAAAGCGAGCATCATCAGAAAAATGAGTCCGGCAGGCTTGTCTCCAAAGCGCCGGACGATCGATCCCAGCAGCGCGTCTATTGAGCCTGTATCGCGGATCACTTTTATGGACCCGCCTATAATCAGGATAAAGAATATTATTCCCTGTGCATCTTGCAGCGCACGCGGTACCACGGTGAGCAAAGCCAGTGGGCTCAGGTACGTTTTATCATCAATTTCTGTGAATGTACCCGCCTCCACCACTTCCCGGCCGGCTTCAGTGACGGTGCGTTCAAATTCACCAGATGGAAGGACCCAGGTAAGAATCAGGGAGACAATCATCAGCCCGAACAATAAAACCAGCGTGTGTGGAAGTTTAATTTTCATGATTTGTTGTCGTTGTTAATATTTTTCACGAGTTCTACCAGAGTGGCGCCCCAGCTACTTCGGTCGGTGGCCAGGCCGAATGATTTTACGTGTGGGTTTCTCTCAAGAAGAGCATGCACGCCGCGACGAAGCGCCCCCGTTCCCTTGCCGTGAATAATCCTGAGCGAGGTAATATCTTTATCAAGGCACGCCTCAATATATTCCGGTATCAGGCTGCCCAGCTCATTGGGCCGAAAGTGGTGAAGATCCAGTATTCCATCAATGGGAAATTCAATGGGGTCGGGTTCGTTGCTCATCCTGTTTAGCATTTATAGCCGGTGATCAATCTCATTAGATAATAGTTAAAAAATGTGCGAAATGAACATTTGTCAGCCATCGATTCGGACACATATCGCCACACAATCTTTGAGCACCACGCTTTATTTCCGTATCAGACCAATGGAATTGATTTTAAACCTCTTTTTTGTGAACATATGTAGGTGTCTCAAGCCGAAATAATTTTTTTGAACTGAACCAACCCAGCTTTTCTGCTATGATTGAATCCTTTGTCGGTTTTTTTGAAGATGTTCCCACTACATTTCGAGCCGGTGTTTTAATCGGAGGAATTTTTCTGTTTTGGGTGATGGAGGGCGTCATCCCTCTCTTTCAATTTCGCTACAATAAATACCGCCACGCAGGGATCAACCTGCTGTTCACATCGTTCACCGCCATCATCGGATTCGGCCTTGCCGGGGTGTTGTATGCAACCTCCACATGGGTGGCTGCTAATGAGTTCGGTTTACTTTTCATCGTGGAGATGCCGCTATGGGTAAAGGTTATTCTCGGAGTGATGCTGCTCGACTTCGTGGGCGCCTGGCTGATCCACTGGATTCAGCACAAAGTGAAGTGGATGTGGAAATTTCACCTGATCCATCACAGTGATACAACCGTAGACGTAACCACAGGATTGCGGCACCACCCGGGCGAAACTCTATTCCGCATCTTTTTCACCATTCTCGGAGTTTTTCTGATCGGCATTCCCATCGGTATTGTCATGCTCTACCAGAGTCTGTCTGTCCTTTTTGCTCATCTTACCCACGCCAATATAAACATGCCGCGCAAGATAGACCGGGCGCTCTCTTATGTTTTCATCACGCCAAACATGCATAAGGTTCACCACCACTTTGCCCAGCCGCTGACAGACACTAACTACGGAAATATATTTGCAATCTGGGACCGGCTGTTCGGCACATACACAGAAGTAAACAGCCCTGACGACATCACCTACGGCATCGATACCCATATGGATCCCGAAGAGAATGAAAGCTTCAAAAATTTGCTGAAAATACCTTTTCAGACATATCGTCCGCCGACCGGCAAAGATGAGAATCATAAAAAGACGACCGATGAATAATCATATGCAGATCTATTCGGATTAAATTATAGAATCGATTATTCCGGCTTACATCGATTTCTATGGGATCGAAGCCGTTAATACAACAATAATAGATTTTGATTATTGAATAGTAATAGCGGGAGTGCTATTCTACTGAATTGTGTTCCTTTGGTGAGCCATTCACAATAATAGAATTTTACTTCTTTTGGACTTTTCTGATTCATTTATCAAACAACTCCTGAAACTCCATCAGGATGTATCGGCATGCCCGCCCCCGAGGCAGATTATCAGGTTCTTTGATAATCTTCTTGGCATTATATTTCCTGAATTCAGTGACGTCCGGTTTACCGATGAAGAATCCATCAAAAAAGCGCTGCAAGATCTCAAAAAAGAGTTCCTTGCGATCCTCAATCAAAACAGTGAGTGCGTGCAAGGGTCCAATGATGCCATCGGCGACATGGTGTTTAATGAACTTCCAAACATTCAGAAGCTCTTAACACTCGATATTGACGCGATGTATATGGGCGATCCTGCCGCAAAAAGCAGAGCCGAAGTGATAAGAACCTACCCCGGGTTTTACGCGATCGCGGCTCACCGGATTGCCCACTGCATGCTTTCAAATGGAGTGAACCTGATTCCAAGAATTATTTCAGAACATGCGCACCGTCAAACGGGTATCGATATACATCCCGGCGCGATTATAGGAGATCATTTTTGCATTGACCACGGCACGGGAGTCGTTATAGGCGAAACCACGGTCATCGGAAGCCATGTAAAGATATACCAGGGTGTCACACTTGGCGGACTCAGCGTGAAAAAAGAAGACGCACTAAAAAAACGACATCCGACGATCGAGGATCATGTCGTGATCTACGCAGGTGCCTCCATTTTAGGAGGTGATACAGTGATTGGAAAAGGAAGCACTATCGGCGGAAATGTGTGGCTGACCAGGAGCGTGCCTGCGGATACAAAAGTTTATTACCAGGCTAAAATGACAAACACTGCAGGTGAAACGGATACCATTACGTTCAGATAAGCGGGCAACGTCAGTTTAGTTTAAGAATTCAGTTTAGAGTGTCACTCTTTGAAGTCGCTATTGGGGATGGTAATACGTGAATCAGAAACAAGATATGGATAAATAGAAACACGGAAAGTCATCCACAGCTCACTTCCCCTACAAGAAGCTGTGAGAATTTAAAGACTCAAGTTGCGGCCAACTTAACTTTTTTAAGGCTAAGATTTTATTTCGAAGCTCCCCTCTCTGTCAAGTCCCGCAGGGCGAAGAGTTTGTCCGGCCACCGACGGAAGGGGCCGGGGGTGAGTCAGAAGGACTGGTAGAACTGAATTTAACAGAAACCTTAATTTACTTAGTCGCAATTTCTTTGGAAATCAATTTTATCACAGCCTCTCAAAAGGGGAACTTTACCGTTCATAATGCAAGGTTCGAACTCAGATAACCAAAAAAACCAACTATGAAACTTGAAGAGCTGATAGGAAACACCCCGTTAATCAGATTGGAGCAAATACCTGAAAACCCTGACGTCACTATCTACTGCAAGCTGGAGGGACAAAATCCCGGCGGCAGCGTTAAAGACCGGGCCGCACTTGGGATGATCAACGGTGCCCTGGAACGAGGAGAGATCAAAACCGGAGATAAGCTTGTTGAAGCCACCAGCGGAAATACAGGCATCGCCCTGGCCATGATTGCAGCGATGAAAGGATTACGGATGACTCTGATTATGCCCGAAAGCGCAACAGAAGAACGAAAACAATCGATGAGGGCTTATGGAGCCGAACTTATTCTCACGCCCGCAGAAAAGACAATTGAATATTCCCGTACACTCGCGCAGCAAATGGCCGATGATGAAGGGTATCATATGCTGAATCAGTTTGGCAACGACGATAATTTTAAAATGCATGAACGCACCACCGGCCCGGAAATCTGGCGCGATACCAACGGAAGCGTCACCCATTTTGTATCCTCAATGGGCACAACTGGTACTATTATGGGGGTCTCTCGCTATCTGAAAAGCCAAAATCCGGACATACAGATTGTAGGAACACAGCCAACCGAAGGATCGTCTATTCCGGGAATCAGACGCTGGTCACCGGAGTTTCTGCCCTCTATTTTTGATGCAGACCGTGTCGACCGCACGCTTGATGTAAGCGAGGAAGAGTCCATTTCTATGACACGGCGAATGGCAAAAGAGGAAGGAATAAGCGGTGGAATGAGCAGCGGCGGCGCGTTAACTGCTGCACTTAAACTTGCCGAAGAACTGGACCGCGGAACAATTGTTTGCATTACCTGCGACCGCGGCGACCGGTATCTGAGTTCCGGGCTTTTTGGGTGATGGATGATTATCTCTTTAAAGTCATCCCAGCCAGCCGGGATCTCCCGTTCTTGCTCGATCTGTGTATCGTGCCAGTGGCTAACATTATCTTCTGGCGAAGATGGGAGATCGCGGGTCAAGCCCGCGATGACGTTAGTAGAGTTATTTGTCATTTTTAAGTCATCCCGGCCACCGAGCCGGCAGCTCCCATTCATGACCAACCTCGAACTACCCCCCCCCTCACTAACACACCTTGAGGGGACTTGATATAGAGGGAAGCTCCCAAATAAGTATACAAGCAAGACTATATAAACAAATTCATATTCTGCAAGTAGTCAATAATTGCATAAATGTTTTAAGGATTAATGATTTTTTATGCCTTTTTTATTTTTTCAAATAATTTCGAGATCAAACAGATTTACAGTAGATAAACCAAATCAAATAACTTCTTAAAATATATTATCATCTCATATATTATTGTACTACAATCATTTAAATGGCATCAAACACCTTCTTTAAAAAACATCAGCTTATTTTATTTGGTTTTTATTTTTTTTTCTCTTTTTTGAATACACATTAAATCCATGATTTAAACCATCTATTATGATAAAATACATAGCAATTATATAAAATACATAGCAATTATATTCGTATTTCCCTTATTGTCATTCACTTCTCAAACCGATGAATTGTTGAGCACGAGCTCCGTTAATACCACAATCGAGAATTGCAGTTCCGCTACCTTGTCTGGTGGAAGTTGCAAATATAAACTCGGAGCTGTTTGTAGCTATTATTCAGAATGGTTCCTAGATAAAGAATGGTCTGATGATGACGAAGATGATTGCCAAGAAGGAGAGATTTGCGATACCGAAGAAGCCCCTTAATCCAGAAATCTAATATTCAAATATACATGGCAGTAGTTAATAACTAGCTGGTATGCATATTTAACCTAAAAAAATACGATGATCTCGTTAAACACATTAGCAGTAATTTTTTTTCTCACAATTAGTGGTAATTCAGATATTTTCAGTGAAAAAAATAAGATCTCAAAAAATAACTTTAATTGCTCTTCTGAATTTGTAAATGATCCTGAAACTCCAGGAGAATACGACACCGGTGATTGTGAATTAAAATTTGGATCTGTTTGCTACGATGAAGATGCTGATTCAGATAGCCCTTATTTCTTGAACTATTCATATGAGGGTGATCTCGGAGATGATTGTACTGAAACAGAAATATGTGAGGAATAATATTAATGAAGCTATTCATCAAGGTTCTAATAATTCTAGTGTCATTTCTATTTTATAATAGTAATGTAAGAGCACAAAACATCTTTGATTCAGGTGAGTTAATTCAGGTTGACTCAGACAGAATTGAGATCTTAGAAAGCCATTTAAATACTCCTTACAGAATGGATTTTGTTTTATCTGAAGAGTTCTTAGCAATTACTGATATCGATAACGTTCCTGCTCTTCACATCGTTAAAATAAATAGTGATGGTCAGTTTGAATATTTTAGATCAATTGGTCGTGAAGGAAGAGGCCCGGGCGAATATATCAATCCATCTGATATTGTATCTGGACTAAATGATGAATTATTCTATGTATATGATGCCGGTAATAGAAAAATAGTACCGTATAATTCAAACTTTGAAGCGCTCACAAATGAAGAAATCAGTTTACAAGCTCAGGGAATGCCTGTATCTCTACAAAAGGTAGGCGATAATTTTTTAGCTACTGGAGTAAATGTTGGGTCTAAATTCTTCATAGTTAATAACGACGGGAATGTTGCAAATAGAGTTGGCGAAGACATATCCCTTGGGAATAATGTGCCACCTAACGCTTTAGCCTTAGCTTGGCATTCTTACTCCACTGTCTCAACCCAACAAAATAAGATCGCGATATTTGCAAGATCGGCAGATTTTGCTGAGGTTTTTGATCTGGAATCACTTGAAAAAGTTGATGTGTTTTACAACGAGGACTTCAGAGTACCGGCTCTTCGAGTCGAAGAAAGCGGCGGATCACCACGATTGATGCCAACCGACAGAGCAAAAACAACGTTTCTTTGGGTGACATCAACTGAAGACAAAATTTTCGCATTGTATTCCGGTAGATCCATTTCACACGAATCGGATAATTACGGGGATATTGTAGTCGTATTTGACTGGGAATTGAACGTCCTAAACACTTTTAAATTGGATCACGATTCATTTTCTATTTTAGCAACAGATGATGAAAACCTATATTCAATTCAACATTATCCCGCACCCGCTATAAGATACGTAGATTTGGATTTTTAGTGGTTTTACAGCTTATATGTTGCTCTTTCTACCTAAAGCATGTCTGTAGAGGGGATCACAAAGACCTGATTGAAGAGAGAGCTCCGCAGGAACGGCACGTCATAATTATTTTGGAATATGGTTTGGGGACCAGCAGAGGCTCAAAATATTCCGCACTATATAGACCGCACAATTGATGTAAGCGAGGAAGAGTCAACTGAAATGACCCGCCGAATGGCATAGGAAGAGGGAATCAGTGGCGGTATGAGCGGCGGCGCGTTAACAGCCGCACTAAAACTTGCCGAAGAACTGGACCGCGGAACAATTGTTTGTATTACCTGCGACCGCGGCGACCGATACCTGAGCTCCGGGCTTTTTGGATGAGCACTTCATCACGGTCATGCCAGACTTCGATCCGGTATCTCCCATTCATCATTCATTTCGTACCGCATCAGCCGGTTCAATAGCTGCTGCTCTCAGTGACGGGTACCAGCTCGCGGCAAGGCACAAAAACATCGTTGTGCCCATCACGAGCACAATATCCCACGGATTGATGGAGATGGGATAGGCGCTGATGATGAAAGCAGAGGAGAGCTGAACAAGACCAAACTGCTGCTGTGCAAGCGCCAGGCCAAGGCCGAGCAGGCCACCGATCCCACAGCCAATCACCCCGATGAGAACCCCCTGCATCCGGAATACCTTCTTTATATTAGCTTGGGTCATACCCATGGATCGCAGTATCCCGATATCTTTTCTTTTCTGCAGAACAATCATTGTGAGCGAACCCACAATATTGAGAGCCGCTACAAAAATAATGAGCATCAGAATGATGTAGGATCCCCATTTTTCGAACGCCATCACGTCATAGAGCGGGCGCTGCAGGTCGTACCAGCTCGAAACGGCATAGTCCGGGCCAAGGATCGCTTCAAGCTCTTTTTTTACAGCGGTCGCATCGTCAGTATTCTCAAGTTTCAGATCGTAACCGGTCACCTCATTCCGCATATTAAAAAGACGTTGCGCGGCAGCGATGTCGATATAAATCACATCTCCCTCCAATATCTGCTGAATGGTGTAGCTTCCCCGAACAACAAACCGACTTGTACGCGGGGCAGAAAACTGTGTTAATGCCCGGCGCATCCCGGTTGTACTGAGAAGCGCTGTTTCTGTACCGGGATCGGCTCCGTATCGATTACTCAGCGCCTCGCTTATCACTACCCCCGGGCGTCCCTGTTGCACTGAAAGATCAAACACACCATTCCGGACACTGTTTTTAAGTTCAGTAAGACGAATGTACCCGCCAGGCTCAACACCGCGGGCAGTCACAACCTCATTCTTACCGTCCCGAAACGCGAGCATCACTTTCCCTTCGATATATGGAGTGAGTTCCAGAACATCCGGATGATTCCTGACCGCCTCCATCTCAGCAGGATTGTAGGTCATAGGTCTGGCATCTGCCATCTCAATACGAATATCCGGATCAAATGAGAGCAGAAAACCGTGGATCACCTCAAAGAATCCATTAAAAACAGACAGAATCACAATCAGGAGAGCTGTACCTATTGTGATCCCCGCAATACTAATTCCGGTCAATATTGATATCAATGAGACATGTTTTCTTGAAAACAGATAGCGACTTGCTATGTATCGAACAACTTTCATTCTTTATTACTTGTATTTATCCATAGCTTTAGGTTCCTTTTCAGAACAAGAAGCTTATGCCTGTTATTATTGGAGCGTACAACCGTCTATCAACCAAATCCCTACAGAAGTGAAACAGCCGACTCTTAAAATCGAAGAAATTCAAGCCATATCCAACGGAACTCACGGAGACATTTTTGCGGTACTTGGAATACATTCTGTAAACGTTAAAGGTGAGGAGAAACTTGTCTTTCGTGCATTCAGGCCCGATGCAGAATCCATTCAACTGAAAATACCTACGCGGAATACACCCACAGACGTAGAACGAGTTGAGGGAACAGATCTTTTTGAGCATGTATTTGCACGCCGAAAAAACCGTTGCGACTATACTCTTTTGATTGAACCATATGAGGGGGATTCATTTGAAATTCACGACCCTTACAGCTATGGTTCAGTGCTCTCAGATTATGACCTCCAGCTCTGGGGTGAAGGCAACCACCATTATGCATATAGGTGGATGGGCGCCCACAAGAAAAAGATAGATGGCGTTGAAGGAACTCATTTTGTTGTAGTGGCTCCCAACGCAGATCGTGTAAGTGTGATAGGACCATTTAACAAATGGGATGGAAGAACTCACTGCATGAGAAAGCATCCGGCTCAGGGAATCTGGGAGTTATTTATACCGCTTATCACTGATGGAGATCTATATAAGTACGAAATTAAAACCCCGTATAATGACGCACCGCTAAAGAAGGCTGATCCTTATGCATTTTATTCAGAAATGCGGCCCAGCACCGCATCCAAGGTATATCAAAGTTCCTACAAGTGGAGCGACTCTTCCTGGATGGAATCACGTGCAGAAACTCAGGCAGACGACCAGCCGATATCGATTTATGAAATACACGCCGGATCCTGGAAACGGCATCCCGACAAAGACCCCGGATTCCTTTCATACCGTGAATTGGCGGAAGATCTTGTTCCCTACGTAAAAGAGATGGGGTTTACGCATATCGAGCTCATGCCGATTGCTGAACATCCCTACGATCCATCCTGGGGCTATCAGATTACCGGCTACTTCTCTCCTACCAGCCGCTTTGGGGATCCGGATGATCTGCGATATTTCATTGACACATGCCATAAAGAAGGTATTGGTATATTTGTAGATTGGGTCCCGGCACATTTTACGAAAGATGAACACGGCCTCAGGAGGTTCGACGGTACGGCACTCTATGAACATAAAGATCCAAAGGTCGGCGAACATAAAGACTGGGGAACACATATTTTCAATTTCGGAAGAAGTGAAGTGTTGAATTTCCTTATCTCGAACGCTATTTACTGGCTTGACGAGTTTCATATCGACGGGCTTCGTGTCGATGCAGTAGCCTCAATGCTTTACCTCGACTATTCGCGTGATGAGGGTGAGTGGATACCCAATCAATACGGCGGGCGTGAAAACCTTGAAGCGATTCATTTCCTGCGAAGGGTAAACGACCTGGTGCACGATTACTATCCAGGAGTTCTAACCATGGCAGAAGAGTCCACATCATGGCAGGGTGTATCGCGCCCCACATCATCCGGAGGACTTGGTTTCGATCTGAAATGGAATATGGGCTGGATGAACGACACGCTCGACTACATTGAAAAGGATCCGATCCACAGGCGATACCATCAGGATGAGCTCTCATTTTCAATGATTTACGCCTTTACAGAGCGGTTTTTGCTACCACTTTCGCATGATGAGGTGGTACACATGAAGCATTCACTGATCAGCAAAATGCCCGGTGATGACTGGCAGAAATTCGCAAACCTTCGGTTGCTCTATACCTACATGTACGGCCATCCCGGAAAAAAACTTCTGTTTATGGGAAGTGAATTTGCGCAGTGGAGCGAATGGACGGAGGCCAAATCCATCGACTGGCACCTGCTACAGTGGGAAAACCATAAAGGCGTGCAAAACCTGCTGAAAGACTTAAATCGGCTGTATAAAGACAGCCCTCCCATGCATGAGGTAGATTTTAAATGGGAAGGCTTTGAGTGGATCGATATCAGTGATGCCGATAACAGCATGCTTTCATTTGTGCGTCGAGGGAAAGATCCCAACGATTTTCTCGTCTTTATCCTAAACTTTACACCCACCCTTCATAAATCCTATAAATTTGGTGTACCAAAAGCAGGTAATTATTCGGTACTTTTAAACAGCGATTCAGAATTTTACGGCGGCAGTAATGCCGGTCCTGGAATAATAAAGGGGATTGACGGAGCATGGCACAGCCAACCCGCGCACATAACCATTGAAGTACCTCCCCTGGCCGGTATCGTATTGAAACCAGAATAAATTTATAAAACAGACTCATGAGATTTCCGAGATCCAGTGGCACTTTGGTTCACCCTACCTCCTTTCCTTCTAACTATGGGATGGGTGACCTTGGGCATGAAGCATACGAATTTATCAACTTTTTGGAAGAGACAGGCCAAACCATCTGGCAGGTACTACCCTTGTCGCCAACAGGTTATGGAAACTCACCTTATGCCAGTTACTCTGCCTTTGCGGGCAATCCGTACCTCATCAGCCCTGATAAGCTTGAAGAGAAGGGATATGTGTCTGCTGGAGATCTCACTGGTGCAGCTCTTCCCATGACAGTTAAAGCTGATTACGAGACGTCGTATAAAAAGAAAGATAAGCTCTATAAGAAAGCGTTTAAAAACTTTCGCTCCTCTAAATCTAAAGAAGATCAAAAGAAGCTAAACGACTTCAAAAAGCGCAACAGCTACTGGCTTGAAGATTATACGCTTTTTATGGCCTGTTCAATTTCCAACAACCAAGAGCCTTGGAATAAATGGGGAAAAGACCTTGCGCAACGTAAATCAGCCGCGCTGAAAAAATCAAAAAAGACGTTTGCTGACGAAATTGAATACCAGACCTGGCTGCAATTCGAATTTTTTGAACAGTGGAAAACACTAAAAAATTATGCAAACTCTAAAAATATCCGGGTTGTGGGCGACATTCCGATTTTTGTGGATCACAACAGTGCTGATATCTGGAGCCATTCGGAGTTTTTTGCAGTAGATAAACGGGGCAACCGCGAACTTGTTGCTGGTGTGCCGCCTGATTATTTCAGCGAGACGGGGCAGCTTTGGGGAAATCCGCTTTATAAATGGGACGCAATAAAAAAAGACGGTTTTTCCTGGTGGATTGAACGCTTTAAGCAGATGTTTGCTCTGTTTGACGCGATTCGTGTTGATCATTTCAGGGGATTTGATGAATACTGGGAAGTAAAAGCTTCCGAAGAGAATGCAATAAACGGTGAGTGGGTAAAAGCTCCGGGAGTCGACCTGTTCACCACAATCAAAGAGAAACTCGGCAGCCTGCCCATTATTGCAGAAGACCTAGGCCTGATGACGCAGGGAGTTGAAGATTTGCGTGACCAGTTTAATTTCCCGGGCATGAAAATTTTGCAGTTTGCGTTTGATTCTGATTCTACCAACAGCTTTTTACCGCACAACTACCCTCAGAACTGTGTCTCCTACACCGGCACCCACGACAATGATACCACGATTGGTTGGTACAACTCCGCTGCGGACGTTGAAAAACATCGCGCTCGGGTATACACAAGAAGTGACGGACGAGAAGTACAGTGGGAGTTCATCCGGCTGGGAATGTTCTCAGTGGCCGACCAGGCTATTTTTCCTCTTCAGGACTTTATGAATCTTGATACCACTCACAGGATGAATATGCCGGGTACCGTGGGAAATAACTGGAATTGGCGCTTCACACCCGACATGCTCGAAAATATTGATAAGCAACGTATCAAGAAAATGGTGGAAATGAGCAACAGGCTCCCCTGACAGCCCGTTTCAGGTACTTATGATCTCTGCTTTTATTCAAAAGCTCGGTTTTGTATCTTATGAAATTCGCATTAATTCAAAATACTGAATGTCTTTTCATTTAAGTAATCTTCCACAACGCTCACAGAAACCACGTAACATAGGCATTACCCTTGCAATTGACACCGGATTCAGTGTCCGACAGGCCGAAGATTTTTGTGATGTTGCATCACATCATGTGGATATAGTAAAGCTTGGCTGGGGAACATCTTACGTAACTGCCAATTTAAATGATAAGCTGTCTGTTTACCGAAACCATAATATACCGGTTTATTTTGGCGGTACACTTTTTGAAGCCTATCTCCTTAGGGATGAGCTGGACAAATATTTAAAATTCCTTGACCGCTACGATATAAATTATCTTGAGGTTTCGAACGGAACAATTCGTCTCTCTCAAAACAAAAAACTTGATATTATTCGTGATCTAAGCAAAAACTTCAACATTCTATCAGAAGTAGGCAGTAAAAATCCGGATGATATCATGCCGCCTTACAAATGGGTTAAAATTATTGAGAATGAGCTGGATGCCGGATCATGGAAAGTCATCTGTGAGGCCAGAGAAAGTGGAACAGTAGGTGTCTTTCGCCCGAATGGTGAGGTCCGCTCAGGTCTTATTGAAGAAATAACTGATCAAATATCAAAAGATAAACTTATCTTTGAAGCCCCTCAGAAAGACCAGCAAATCTGGTTTATTAGGAAATTTGGCTCGAACGTAAATCTTGGCAACATCAAGCCGGACGAAGTAATCTCCGTTGAAACACTGAGGCTGGGTTTACGTGGCGATACTCTACTCGATTTTTACTCACTCGACAGCCCCGACCAGCACCATCTGTTTCGGGACGATCAATCTGACAGTTCACAGGAGAATCTTTAATAACCGAATAACTCCACTATGAAAATATTATACGCAGCTACCGAAATTGCCCCATTTGCCCGAATGACGTATACCGCAGATCTACTGCGGTTTTTGCCCGCATCTTTGCAGGATGAGGGATTCGAAATTCGAATTCTGCTTCCAAAATTCGGGTCGATCAACGACCGACGAAATCGTCTTCATGAGGTTATCCGCCTTTCCGGAATAGAGGTAGAAGTTGGTGGAGAGATCGACACCATGAAAATTAAGGTAGCCAGTATTCCCAACGCCAAGCTTCAGGTCTATTTTCTTGATAATGACAAATATTTCAAGAGAAAAGCGATGTTTAATGATCCTAAAACGGGAGATTTTTACGAAGACAATGATGAGAGGCTGGCGTTTTACAATAAAGGTGTACTCGAAACTGTTATCAGCCTTGGATGGGAACCGGATATTATCCACTGTCATGACTGGCCAGCCGGATTGATTCCGTTACTTGTTAAAACGAAGTACAAAGATGAGAAGATTTTCAAAAACACGCAGATAGTGTATAATCTTCACCATGCTGAAAATAAAGGTCATTTCGACAGTAAACGAATCCTTGAGCTGTTAGGGCTTCCTGATGACGTGGATATCGACAGCCTTACAGACAATGGTTCAGTTGATCTGTTAAAACTTGGTCTTGCACACAGCGATCATGTTGTAACAGGCAACCATCTTAAAGATCAGTTTGATGATCTGTTTAAAGAACTAAATATTAATCCTACAAAAATTCAGGGTTCGCCCGAAGATGTATCGAATAAATTTTCAGAATATTACCGGTCAATCGCCGGGAAAGAGGAATCATAAATTTTCCTTATTTCAACGGACCGGTGTCACATCCATGTGTTCTCAATTAAAAAAAGGCAGTCGATCAACGATCACTGCCTTTATGGTTCTAATCCTGTTTTTTTCCTTAGCATCATGCGATAACGAAGGTGTTGTCGGCAGTGAACTAACCGGGGGAGAGGAACGTGTTGAAACAACAACATATCCTGTTGATAACATCAGCATTGAATCGGATAACGGCTTTGCCGGCCTTCTGGAATATTCAGCAATGGGCATTGTTAACGATCCGGTTTACGGTACCGTTACCTCTTCAAGCCTCTTAAAACCTTCAATAGCTCAAAATGAGATTGAAGACTTTTCAGACACTTTTGCTTTAAGCCTGGTGCTGAATTTCAATCCGGAAAGATATGGAGATACAACCAGCACATCTCAGTATAATATATATGAGATTAATGAACGCTGGAGAGGTCGTGAGATTCAGTATAACGACCCGGTTTCCATAGATGAATCAACCCTGATCGGATCATTTCAGGTCACCGATGAAGATTCCGTTTCGGTTCCCATCAGCACAACTTACACTGATCGGTTTCGTCAGTTTTTCAACGATACAACAGCTCTTCGGGATTCTCTTTATCGATTTGAATTCCCGGGAATTGCCATTGTGCCTGCTCAGCAAAACAATAAAATAGACTTTCTGAGGTACCAGGAATCCATTGATGATACCTCAAGTACGTTAGTGACCCGGTTTTTGGTTGAGAATATGCAGGATTCCCTTATCGCAACACTTCCCGTATTGGACCACGCAAATTCCATGAGCCGGACTAACGTGCCGGATAATTCAGATGGGTTTGTTCTTCATAATACGATGGAGAACATTTTAAACGTAAATTTCGATTTCGCCACGGAAGAGTTCGAGGGTAAAGAAATTATTAACGCCCAGCTCATTTTTAATGTAGATGCCGGACCTCAAGCTACTGCGCCTCTAAGATTTAGAAGACTGAATAATGAATTCCTGAGAGGGCATACATTTGACACGAAACCATTCTCTCTTCATTCAGAAATTTTTGCTCGGCAAGCAGCGGTTGGTTCAACACTTGATGAAGAAGATAATCTCTATCGAATAACGGTAACACAATATATTATCAATCGCATCTACGGTGAATTGGAAACCACTCCGCTTTATATAACAAACCAGGGAAACAATGGGCTTTACGTTTCGACAAAGCTATTGGGAACAGATGCGGCAGATAACATGAGACCGCGATTGATCATTACCACTATTAATCCCGAAAACTAATATGTATCTCAGAGCACTATCTTTTTTCGTATTACTTATACTGCTGCCTCTCTCCGGCTTTTCGCAGATAATTGAGGAGAACCTCTCGAGATCAGGATCAATTTATTCCGGATTCGGTCTTGGAATGCCTGTAGATATCCATTCATCCAATACCAATGGTATGGGATTATCAGGTGTAGCAACTTATTCGCCCTTTGCTCCCAGTATATCCAATCCTGCTCAGTGGGGAAAATCAGAATTCTCTCAGGGACAGTTAACCCTCGGGCTTACTAACTACCGTACCTCCGATAGGTTTGCGTCTGCACAAAATTCCAGATTTACATTTGAAAGCTTCCAGTTCGTATTCCCGCTTCTGCGTAACGAGCTTGGCGCATCCATTTCGTTTACGCCCTTCACACGAGCAGATTTTGCCCGCGTAAATCAGGGAGTGCTTGAGAATTCTGACTTTATTGCTCCTGTGGAATATCTTACTACGACGGTGGGAGCTGGCGGCATTAACCGGTTTGAATTTGGTCTTGGCTATCAGTTTAGTAAAAATATCAGCGTTGGTTACGCCGCATCTGCCTATCTCAGTACCCTAACAGAAGAGCTGTCGACAAGTTTTTCAGATTTGGGGTTTCAGCGGACAGGTCAACCCGCTGTTATTGACAAGGAAATAAAGGGGTCTGGATTTGGCAACCGTTTCGGATTATACACACAGGCCGAGCAGATATTAAGCAGCAATGACAGAATATCGGTTTCAGCCACGGTGAATCTTCCTATAAACATTTCCGCCGAGCGCTCATTTGAAACATTTCGGGTTGTTGAAGGTTTCAATGAGCGCGTAGAGCTTAATAACCCCGCCAGCAGCACCAATGGCACGATTAAGTTACCATTGGAATTTAATGGCGGTGTTACGTATTATTTAAATCCCTTTCACAGTTTCTCAGCAGAATATCTGTTCCAAAATTGGAATGAAGCAGAATTCAGCTATAATCTTACTGAGCAGGGCTTATACAAAGATCGATCAAAAGTTGGTGTTGGGTATCAGTATCAACCCTTTATGAACCAGCAATCCAGCGGGTTCTTCTCTAATTTCAGATATAGCATTGGTGCCACATACGACGATGGACATTTGACATTTGCCGGCCAGGATATTGAAACGACGATGCTTCATGCGGGGTTAACTATTCCATCTCAACGAAACCGATCCTCTATTGATATCAGTTTTAATTATGGAGTTCGGGGAACAGAATCCAACAGTTTAGTTAAAGAGAATATATGGGGGTTTAAACTCTCATTAAATCTTGCTGAGTTTATGTTCCTGCAACAACGATTTCAATAGTTAACCGTTACGTATTTTATTTGCTTTAGAACCAAGATAACAGACCTATGAAACGATACATTGCAATCCTACTCTTAATGGCGGGTTTCTCTACTACTGCGATGGCTCAAAGCGAGCCTCCATATGGTATGAGTGAAATTGCGGCATATTCAATTTTTTATGATAACTATACACAGGGCGAATACGACATGGCCCTGCAATTTGGCAGATGGATGCTGGAGAAAAAACCGCGCCAAATTGAAGGATTTGGGCGTTTCAGTCTGCCAACACAATACAACAGAATGAGGCGGATTTATACTGAAAAAGCGGAAGAGCAAGAAGACCCGACGTTGAAAGAAGCTTACCTCGATTCTGCACATATCGTATTTCAGGACGCTCTGGAAACGTTTAACGAAGATGAAATTGACCAGTTTGAATGGAAATTTAATCTCGGCCAGTTCTACCAGAGGTACTCCAATTTTATTGATGACGGTATGGCTGAAGCTTACACCTCCTATGAAGAGCTGTTTAATAAAGATCCGGAGCGATTAACCGATGCGGCTGACGGTTACTACGCCCGTATCCTCCTTCAAAAATATGTGGATGACGGTGAGCGTGAAAAAGCCCTGGCAATGATCGACATTATTGAACCCATGGCAGGACCCGATCTGCAGGATGCCATTAGCAGCGCCCGAGATGAAATTTTTTCTGATCCTGTTGAACGAATAGAATTTCTCGAAGGTCAGCTTGCCGAAGAACCTGAGAATACAGAGCTTCTCAATGAGCTTGCAACGCTCTATGAAGGTCAGGGTAATCGTGAAAAAGCTATCGAAACCGCACAACAACTCTACAATATAGAACCCAATTTTGAAAACACACGTCAACTTGCAAACATTGAATTGGAGAACGCAAATTATCGCCAGGCAGGCAACTACCTGAAAGAAGCGGCAGAAAAAGCACCGGACAACACCACCAAGCGCGATATCACTATTCAAATTGCAGAAACCTACTTGAACATGAGCAATTTTCAACAGGCAAGACGATATGCCCGTCAAGCGTCAGAGCTGGATTCCTCATGGGGACAGCCTTTCATACAAATTGCATCAATTTATGCGGGGACCATTTCGAATTGCTCGACAGGCCGCAAAATCGATCGGGATGACCGGCGTGTTTACTGGCTTGTTCTTGACTACCTCGACAGAGCCCGCAGCGTTGATTCGTCTTTGAGCAGCGAAGTTCAACGACTTTATAAATCATACGAACCGGTTCTGCCCTCTGATGAAGACAAATTTTTCCGTGGCTGGGAAGTCGGAGACAAAATTACCATTGATGGCTCACAGTACGATTGCTATTCATGGATAAATGAAACTACAACTGTACGATAATTTTTTATCTCTCTGATTCCTTTCTATATTATGTGAAGTGGTAAATAAGCCACTTCACTTTTCTTCAACCGCTTCTCACTTCGTTTAATACCCTCATTGACTAAATCGGGATACCTGAAGCAACATTTTTAATAACATCAAACTTACTGTATGGCACGTTCAAAAAAAGGTAAAGGACGGAACCACAAGAAATCCAATAATAAAAAAGGGAAAGGCGGCAACGTATTTATTCCCAAGTTTCATACCAACCAAAAAACACGCATCGGCGGACGGTACAGTGGTGTACTTGAAATCAATCAAAAAGGGTACGGTTTTATCCGTAAACTGGATTTTGAATTCAGCTACAGTAATAACGACCCATTCCTGAAACCCGATGAAGTGCGACACTATGACTTGCGATCCGGACTCATTCTTGAAGGAGAGTTTGAAGAGGATCAAAGCGGTAACCGCCACGTTCATTCTATAGAAAAAGTGAACGGCAATCCTTCAGAATTCTGGCAAAAAATCAATCGATTTGAGCTTCAAACCCCCATCATGCCGGTTGAACAAATTAAACTCGGCCATAATGCTGAGGATCACGAACTGCGTGTGATGGATTTGATATCACCTGTCGGACGCGGTCAGCGGGCATTAATCGTGGCACCTCCGCGAACAGGTAAAACTGTACTGCTCAAAAAAATTGCCCGGAGCATCACTGAAAATTACGGCGACATCAGCACAGCAATTCTCCTTGTTGATGAGCGCCCTGAAGAGGTTACCGACTTTATCAGGTCCACTCAGGCTGAGGTGTTCGCCTCATCAAATGACAAGCCGACCGAAAGCCACGTAAGGATTTCAGAAATGGCGCTTGGCTACGTGAAGCGAAAGGCGGAGTGCGGTCAGCATTCGGTTTTGCTTATCGATTCACTTACCCGGCTGGGGAGAGCTTACAACGCGGCACAGTCGAATAGCGGACGTACGCTTTCCGGAGGCCTTGATATCCGAGCACTGGAAATTCCGAAAAAGATTTTTGGAGCAGCTCGTAAAATTGAGGGCGGCGGTTCACTTACAATTATAGCAACCTGTCTGGTTGAGACGAATTCACGGATGGACGATCTTATCTTTGAAGAGTTTAAGGGGACAGGTAATCTGGAGCTTGTCTTAGACAGAGAGCTTGCAAACGACAGAATTTATCCGGCAATTAATATTGCTGCCTCCGGAACTCGGAATGAGGATAAGTTCATCACAGACTCAATTGAAGAGCGGAATATGGTCCGCAGATTTCTTCTGAAAAAATCGCCAAAAGAGTCTATGCAAATGCTCCTGAAGGTAATTGAACGAACAGAAAGCAACGAAGAGCTTTTTGCACAGATAGCCGCTACAACTTAGTAAGTACTGCTTACAACTCTTTTAGTTTATTCAGAAACTCAACAAATTCGGGTGAATCGTATTTTGCCATTCCCTGTTTTTCCATGGCAATTTTTCCTCCCGGTGTAATCACATACGTTGTGGGGATGAGGTCGCTGGAATATGTTTCCCGATCCCTTCCCCTGTAATGGTAGATTGGCATATCTAAGTTTCTTGACTCCATAAACTGCTGAGCATCCTCAATATTCTCATCCATAGATACCAGCAGAAACACAATGTCGTCATCGTCCTTAAGCTGCGATAAGAGAGAAGCAATAGAGGGCATTTCGGCAATGCAGGGAGGACACCAGCTAGCCCAGATATTCAGAAACACAACCTTTCCCCTGTAATTTGCAATACTTTTGGTTTCAAAGGATGAATCCGCGAAATAGAATTCAGTGCCTGCATCGCGCATATTACCCTCATCAACGTTAAGCGTTGGTGTGATAAGACCGGTAGCCAGCAATCCACGCTGAGCTAAACCAATAACCTGAGTATGATAGCCTGTAGCATACAGGGTGCCTGCAATAAGGATTAGCAGTCCCCATTCTATGAGTGACCTTTTCCGGCTTTTCTCTTTATCGCTATCTGTTATTTTATCGCTCATCCATTTGCTGTTAAGAGTTATGGACGAATGCTGATTTCAATCTTTTCTGAATCACCATCTTCATTTTGTCGGGTAATCAATGTCTGCCGAACTCGTTCAGCTATCTGTATAAATGATGCCGCAGCAGCAGATTCGGGTTCCGCTTCCACTACCGGCGTTCCTTTATCGCTTGTGTCGCGAATATTCTCTTGAAGAGCTATTTCACCGAGAAACGGAACTTCCAGTTTTTGGGCCAGTTTTCGGGCACCGTGTTTGCCAAATATATAGTACTTCTTCTCAGGCATATCAGGTGGTGCGAAATACGACATATTCTCAACGATGCCCAGAACCTGTACATCTACTTTGCTAAACATCGCCACACCCTTTCGAGCATCATCAAGTGCAACCGTCTGCGGCGTCGATACAATAACGGCGCCTGACAATGGCACAGTCTGTACAATTGTGAGCTGGATATCACCGGTGCCCGGAGGCAGATCAAGTATCAGATAATCGAGCTCACCCCAGCGGACCTCCTGCATGAACTGCTTAATTGCGCTGGTAACCATCGGGCCGCGCCAGATCATAGCCTGATCGGTATCAACCAGGAATCCCATCGACACAAGGTGAACACCGTGTTTAAAAACCGGAACCAGTTTTTTATCTGTTGTGATATTTGGCCGTTGCTTAACCCCAAACATCGTGGGAACACTTGGGCCATAAATATCCGTATCAAGCAGACCAACGCTATGTCCTGCTTTGGAAAGAGAAACTGCAAGATTGGCGGCGACTGTGGATTTCCCAACGCCCCCTTTTCCCGATGCGACGGCAATAATATTCTTGACACCCGGAAGAATCGGCGGTGGCTCCTGTTGCTTCGGCGCGGCGTCAGCCGGCTTGCCATCCCCTTCGAGCTCACGCTTTTTGGAAATATTGATTCCGACAGTAATGTCCAGAACAGCTTCCTGGTCAACAAACTTATGGATAGCCTCTGTACACTTTTTTTTCAGATCAGCAGCCAGAGTTTTATTCTCCTCGGGCAGTTCAAGTGTGAATGAGATATATCTCTCCTGAATGATTAAGTCCTGGATCAGGTCCAGAGAAATCAGATCTTTTTCATACGTAGGGTGCAGCACGTGCATTAGTGCCGACTTAATTTGCTCTTTCTTTATGGACATAACTTCAGTTTGTTCTGCAGATTTAACTTATCTTTTAAAAATACGGATTTAATCAGCCTTTATAAACGAGAGATTTTTCCCAAGTGTTCACGCAGTCTCTTCCAAACGGAGATAAATATTCTATGATACGTATCCTCGGATCTCTATTGAGTGATGCACAAAATCACCTCCAAAAAAAGGGAAACATCAAATCACGTCCGTTCTTGCGGTTTAAGACGCGTTGCATACCGATAAGAATATCGGACAGATGTAAAAAATCTCTCCAATGTTCCGTACCTTTACGACCCAATTGAAACTATAGTCTTAAATATTTTATCCGAAACTGTGTATGGCGGACCGAACAGTTTTTTATACTAAACATGTAGATGCAGGTGCTAAAATCATCGACTTTGGCGGATTCGACATGCCAGTTCAGTATGCAGGTATTAAACAGGAACACAGAGCCGTTCGCAAACAGGCCGGCCTGTTTGATGTATCTCACATGGGCGAATTCTTTGTTGAAGGACCAGATGCTCTTGCATTAATCCAGAAGGTTACAATAAACGACGCGTCTAAGCTCACCCCAGGGAAGGCGCAGTACACTGCAATGTGTTATGAAGACGGAGGCCTTGTTGATGACCTGCTGGTATATATGCTTGCAGATCAAAACTACATGCTGGTTGTAAATGCAGCAAATATTCAAAAGGATTGGGATTGGATCTCAAAAAATAACGACACCGGCGCCACCCTGGCCAATCGGTCTGATTCAATGGCACTGCTGGCACTCCAGGGCCCTAAATCGGTCGAAATACTTAAGAAACTGGTCGATTTCGAACCGTCGGAAATATCGTTTTACTCTTTCAAGACAGGACCTGTTGCCCGTGAAGATGGCGTAATAATTTCAGCTACTGGCTATACCGGTGAAAAAGGGTTTGAACTCTATATAGATACGAAGAAAGCCGATGCGCTCACCATCTGGGACAGAATTTTGGAAGCCGGCGAAGAATTTGAGATTGAACCGACGGGACTGGGCGCCCGAGACACCCTCCGCCTTGAGATGGGTTTTGCGCTATACGGAAATGATATAACCGCCGATACCCATCCGCTGGAAGCTCGTATGGGATGGCTTACAAAGTTAGATAAAGGTGAGTTTGTTGGCAGAGACGCTCTTTTGAAGAAAAAGGAAGCCGGACTTTCCCGTAAGCTGATGGGGCTCCTTATAGATGAACCCCGGAAAGTCCCGCGTTCAGGTTATAGTGTCCACGACTCGGACGGACAAAACATCGGACACGTCACGAGCGGAACGCAATCTATTACATTAGATAAAGGCATTGCTCTTGCTTACATTTCGCTCCCGCACTCAGAACCCGGTACCGAAGTATTTGTTAAAATCAGGAAAGATCTCGTTCCTGCTACCGTAGTGAAGCCTCCTTTTATAGATAATTAACAATACAGACAGCTCCGAATGGCAAATTTAAACACACTTGACGTATTCTTCTCTTCACAAACTTTCCAGGAAGAGGAACTTAGGAAAAAAATTGTAGTTGTAATTGATGTGCTTCGTGCATCATCTACAATTATCACCGCGTTAATGAACCAGGCAAAAGGCATCATTCCGGTAGAAGATATGGGAGAGGCCAGCAGGATCTCTCAAAGCGTGGATTCCGATAACCTGTTACTATGCGGCGAAAAAGACGGGGTAAAGATTGAAGGCTATGATCTCGGCAACTCGCCTCTGGAGTATTCCGTAGAGCGTGTAAAGGATAAGACCTTGATTTTTAATACTACCAATGGAACTAAAGCGATAAAAAAAGCTGTCGGATCCTCAAATCTTTACATCGGTTCTTTTTTGAATTTATCTACGATTGTACATGCCCTGAATGAAGAAGATAAAGACATAGTACTGATTTGCGCGGGATGGCGCGGGCGTATGGCCATCGAAGATCTTCTGTTTGCAGGCAATGTCATCTACAATTTAGGAAACGGATCTCTTCCGCACGATGTACGCGATGGCTCAAAGGTAGCTTTTGGTCTCTACGAAAAATTCAGGGATAATATATCTGATGTCATCCACAGCTCAAATCATGCTGTACGCCTTAAGAATATCACCGGTGACAGTGATATAGATTTCTGTGCCCAGCGTGATATTTGTGATATTCTGCCGGTTTTAAATGACGGTATCATTACCAATTTGTATGGCTAAGAAAAACAACAAGACGTCTTTTTTAAGCAGTTTCGACACCACCCGTAAGCTTGAAGTAGCCGGTATTCTGACGATGTCGGTTGCGGCCCTTATTTTACTCAGTATTGCGTCCTATCATCCCAACGATTATGGTTCGGTTAAAACCATGAGCACCAGCGCTATATTTTCGGTTGATCAGGGGCCTTCGCTTAATGTCCAGAACTGGCTGGGAGTAATTGGTGCATATATATCTTACCTGTTTGTGTATACACTGTTCGGCTATACAAGTATTTTTATACCTGTTATGATAGCATCTTTCGGCTGGTCACTTTTCAGACAAAAAGATGTACAGGATATGGGTTGGCCTCTGGCATACGGCGTTTGTGTGATGCTTCTCGTCTCTACCCTTTTTGGATGGTTTCATAACGAGCTTGAGCTTGTCACAACTGTCTGGAGCGGAAACTTCGGGCTTGGAACAGCCGCTATTTTACAAACAATTCTGGGTGTCGGCTCAATCGTTATGCTGGTGGTTTTGCTGTTTGTATCAGCGCTGATACTGGTTGACCGCGATCTGCAAAAAACAATCGATACCTTTAAAGGCTGGACAAGTGGACTGCGCGGGAATTTGCAGGAAAGGAAAGAACGGAAACAGAATGAAAAGGAACAGAAGGCAGCTGAGAAGCAGAAGCAAGACAAGATCAAACAGCAGCAGAAAGCGGAAGCGGCTCTCAAAAACAGTAATAGCACGAACTCAACAACTGAAACAAAATCTTCCTCCATAGACGATATCGTCGAACGCTCACAGGAGCAGGACAAACAGCGCGTTCAGGAACAGAAAAAAGAGCAGGCTGACCTTGAGAATCAACCGCCCCGCGCAATCCTCGAGAAAGGAGAAGAGGAGACGGTTGAAGAGGAAGTTGATCTTTCCGTATATGTTGGTGAAGGTGAAGAGGAAGCCGGAGGCAAAGAACTGGACAAGAAGAACCGGGATAAAGCCAAAAAGATGCCCGTCATAAAATATAAATTTCCCGGGATTGATCTTCTCGACAGTCCTCCAAACGAAGGAAATGAAGTAGATCTTGAAGAGATTAAGATTAACAAAAAGATTATTCTTGATAAGCTGAAGCGTCACAAAATTGAAATTCTTGCCATAAACGCTATTGTGGGGCCAACGGTGACACTTTATGAGCTGGAACCATCACCCGATGTTAAGATCAGTAAAATTGAAAGCTATGCCAATGACCTGAAAATGGCGACTGCCGCGCACGGACTTCGGATCATAGCCCCTATTCCCGGCCGGTCAGCTGTTGGAATTGAGGTACCAAACAGTTCACGCGAAACGGTATTTATCAAGTCGGTCATCAACACTAAAAAGTTTGTTGAATCAGACATGGAGCTGCCCGTGGCGTTTGGTAAAACCATTGAAAACGACGTGTTTTTAGTGGACCTGACCAAAATGCCCCACCTGCTTATTGCCGGTGCAACCGGATCAGGTAAGTCAGTAGGGATTAATACCATCATCACCTGCCTGCTCTACAAGTGCCATCCTGATGATGTTAAATTTGTGCTGATTGATCCCAAGAAGATTGAGCTTTCGCTATATCGCAACATTCAGAATCATTATCTGGCAGTTCTCCCCGGCGCAGAAGAGCCGATTGTTACTGATACAAGCAAAGCACTTGAAACGCTTGAAAGCGTCACTGAAGAGATGGACGAACGGTATGAACTCCTGAAAATGGCACTTGTCAGGGATATCAAATCTTATAATGTTAAGTTTAAAGCCGGTGAGCTTGATGAAGAACTGGGTCATCGCCACCTGCCCTATATCGTAGTGATAATTGATGAGCTTGCCGACCTGATGATGACCGCCGGAAAGAAGATCGAAGAACCGATTGCGCGTCTTGCACAGCTTGCACGCGCAATTGGCATCCATCTCTGTGTGGCTACTCAGCGTCCGTCAGTAAACGTCATTACAGGGACAATTAAAGCCAACTTCCCTGCCCGGATTGCTTATCAGGTTGCCTCTAAAGTGGACTCCAGAACGATTCTCGACACCGGTGGCGCCGACCAGCTGGTAGGACGCGGGGACATGTTGTTTACCAACGGCGCCGGCATGACCCGGATTCAAAACGCATACGTTTCAACCGAGGAAGTAGAGCGAATTACACAGTTTATCGGGTCACAGCAAGGCTTTAAGAAACCTTTCCACCTACCTAAAGTAGAAGATGAAGAGTCGGGCATTCCCGATCCGCTGGATGACATCGATGAACTTTTTAAAGATGCCGCGAGAATTATTGTTCTGCATCAGCAGGGCTCCGTTTCGCTGCTTCAGAGAAAGCTCAAAATCGGATACAATCGTGCAGGGCGCATCATCGATCAGCTATTCAACGCGGGCGTAGTCGGCCCATACCAGGGCAGCACGGCACGTGATGTTAAGATTAATGAAGAAGAGGAACTGGAGGATATCTTTGAAGAACTTGGCCTTTAAATTATTCGTACCAATAGCTTTTTTTGTGCTCATTTCAAGCGCTCTTCCTCAGACTGCTACAGCCCAAACTACACCTGAGTTCGACCGCCTGAAGTTGAAGTTTGAGCAGGGGATGATCTTTTACGCAGATTTTACGCATCGCTACGACGACTCATTTACCGGCGAGTCGCAGCAAAATGACGGCATGATCTGGATTGGAAAAGACCAGTATAAAATTGAAGGAAATAACCAGGTCATGGTTGTGGATGGTGAAATTTCCCGGGTCTACGACGCCACCAAAAATCGTGTCATCACCAGTGACTATGTTGAAGAGGAAGACGATTTTGCGCCATCCAGAATGCTGCAGGGAGTTGACGAAAGCTACTCCATCAGTGAGTCGCCCAGCTCCGGTGGTTCAACTGAAATCACCCTTCAATCCGACGATCCCTTTTCAGTGTTTCAAACAGTCACTATATCTCTCGACAGTAACGGTTTACCAACCGAAATACGGGCAACTGATCAGGCAGAAAATCAATTAACGACACAGTTTCAATCCGGTGAATTTGTTGAGCCTGGTGAGAACCTGTTTGAATTGAACGAGCCAGACGATGCTGAACAAATTGATCTGCGATATACAGACTCATGAGTAAGCGAGTACTGAATGTTGTAGTTTCACTTATTGTAGCGGGACTATTTATCTGGCTTGCAGCACGAACGGTTGATCCTTCAGAATTTCGTGAGCAGTTTTCTCAGGTTTCGTTTTACTGGCTTCCGTTTTTTATAATCATTATGCTCACCAGCCACTACTTGAGAGCCGAACGATGGCGGTTGCTTCTGCATCGGGATATTAAAGCCAAAATACCACGCTCTACACTATTTGCCGGCGTAATGTTCGGATACTTCATGAACACCCTGATACCGCGACTTGGTGAAGTTTCACGGCCTGTTTATGTGGCAAGAAAACACGGGTTGAGCTCAGGAAATCTATTTGGCACAATCGTATTGGAGCGGCTAATTGACGTCTGCACGATGTTTCTGCTCATGGGCATTGTTGCGCTTACCCTTACCCGGGAATTTGGACTTCTTGAGCAGCTTCTTGGCATTGGCAGCTGGAGCTGGTATACGTATCTGATTCTGCCCTCCATCATGCTCGCTATCATCGGCCTGATGTGGGCCTTTTATAAAACCTTGATACAACTTGATGAAGCCAAAAAGATTTCCAACCCCCTTTTGCAACGTCTTGTCGGAGTCAGCCGGTCATTTGGGAAAGGATTGGCTTCTATCCGGAACATTGATAACTGGCCCGGGTTCCTGCTTATGACCGCCGGAATCTGGCTGGGCTATGTTTGTATGATTTATATCCCCTTTTCGATGCTCAATTTAGGTGAAACCTACGGGCTCACAGTTCAGTCTGCCGTGGTTCTTACCGTCGTGTCATCGGTGGGTATAAGTATTCCAACACCTGCGGGCATCGGCTCGTACCACCTGCTCATGCAACAAAGTATGTGGCTGCTTTACGACATTCCACTCGCAACCGGTCTTACATTTGCCACAGTGGCTCACGCAGTCACTATCATACTTATTTTAATTATCGGGCCGCTATCTCTCTGGTTTGATAAGTATTACACACTCAGGACGGATGCCGCCCGTTAAATAAAACAGGAACAAATAATTTAATCTTAGTACATGCTTTTATAGTTCTCTGCTATAAAGAACCAACGAAAATTCATATTTTACAGGATTGAACACTGAACGATATGCCAATGACTAAAACAGATGCGTCACTACTTTTTTTTCTATTTTTACTCTTATTGACAAGTGCTGCGGGAACACTCAGCGCACAGCAGACGGATCCTCAGGCTCAACAAAATCTGCTGCCCGAAATAGATCCGCAGGATATTGAGATCCGGAGCCAGTTCCAGGCCCGCTTTCCCGGTTTGCGCCGGCAACCCATTCTGGGATTCAATCCAAAACCACGGGTTTTTCAGATAGATCCCAACCGCACACCTTTCATTGAATCTGAAGAGGCCATTGCCGCATCCGTTCCCGTTGGACAACTCGATCGCCCCGATGCCCCTACGTACAGACCTCTCTCTTATGTTGATCCTACCAGCGGGTTTGCACGACTTGGAATCGGAACGTTTGTCACACCCGAAGCTGACATTTACGCCATTAAAGGATTTGGCAACAAACACTGGGTATCAGGTAATCTTAGCCACCGGTCAACAAATGGGCACCTTGATGAATTTGACAGCTCTTTCCGAAATATGGATGCTGTTATTCGTGCCCACCTGCGACTGTCGAGCAGCGCCCTACTGAAGTTAAATACAGGCACATTTTCAAGCTTTAACTACTTGCCATCCGACCGGGTTGACGGTACGCCTATCCAGCAGGCAGGAGCAAAATCAGCGCTCTCCGGAGGTCACATTGGCGGCAGCTTCGACTACAACAGAACCTCAGCCACCGGTTTTCGATCTGACTTTAACCTTTACAGCCACCAGTTTGACATTACAAATTCAGGCGGCCAAACGATAGAAGGAGATGCATCAGAGTGGGGAGTGTCAGCAGATGGCGCATACTCCTGGGCAGGCCCGCGCATTGAAGAAGTCTTTTCGGCTTTCGTGGATATTAAGGCAGGCTCAATCGGCGTTATCGGTACAGACTCAAACAGCTGGAGTGTCATGCAGGCCGGTGCGCGCTATGAGCGTCTGCTGAACTATCAGACCGATATTGACGCCTCTTTTGGCGTTGCGTTGGTGTCTGACGCGTTTAACGACTCAAAACTTTATATTACACCCAAGGTGGATGCCCGGCACACGCTCATTGACGGAATTGATCTGCGCGTTCTGATTTCAGGGAGCCCGTCTCACAGATCACTGAAGGAATTTCACAAAATTAATCGGTTCAATGGTTTTAACAGCCGTATATCGCATCAGTACACAAGCGAACTTCGTTCAGAGGTGATCATTGAGCCTCTCAGCGGTACTATGTTTACTGGCGGAGTTCAATTTCAGCATATCCGCAACTACATCTTTTTTATACGCAATCAATCGACAAATTTTCAGAATATAACCACACAATCCTCCTACAGCCCGCAGTTTGAAAACGCGAACATATTTAAAATATATGCCTCCTTTTCACAGCAACTTGCTGCAGAAAAATTTTGGGTAAGCGCAGATGCATTTTGGCAGCGGCCACGCTTGTCAGGCAGCGTTAAAATACCCTATACTAAATCACTTGGCCTGAAGGGAACCGCATCGGTTCGCCCCGTCCGTGACCTTGTCGTTGAAGGCTGGGTTGATTATTCAGGCAGCCGGTACAACCCTCAGGGCGATGAAGATCTGGACCCATACTTTTTGCTTGGCGCCCGTTTTGAGCTCGCGCTCGCCAGAAACGCCGGTATTTATGCAAAACTTCTAAATATCAACGATATAGACTACGAAATCTGGCAGGGCTATCGAGAACGAGGGTTTCAGGCGTACGTAGGAATTACTTATCTCTTTTAAAACAGGTTAATGGAACCACAGTTTATAAAAAACTTCATACAGGTCTTAAAAGAACAGATAGCCAAAGACAACCGCGTGCAGATCGACGGACTGGGGCAATTTCTGAAAGTTCATCAGACTCAAACCCAAAAGAAATTAGACGATGGTCGGGTTGTGCTAATGCCGCCAAAAGATAAAATTGAATTCAAATCGGAAATATCTCTGACTAATGACGATCAATAGAGAAAAGCTAATTAGCTTACTGATGGAAAAAACCGGCATAGACCGGCAGAATATTGAAAAGCAGCTTGATGAGCTTATATCACGCATCATGGATGCGGCAAATCGTGGCAAGGCACTTGAAATTAAAGGGTTTGGACTCTTCTATTTTGATGAAGACGAAGAACTTACATTCCGGGCATCCGACCAGCTGGATTCAGAGATTAATTTCAGCCATGCGGGAATGGAACCTGTAGAGCTTAAATCTTCCAAATCCGTATCTCCATCAGTAGAACAGCCTGAAGAGAAAGATACGGTATCAGAAGCTGATGATAAACAGCAATACACTGACGAGACAGATACTGATACTGATGATATATATGGCATCAGAAAAACCTTAGCCGGTACATCGGATGATGATAATTCAGAAGACTCACAGCCACTGGGACATCTCTTTCGGGAAGAATCTCCCGAGACAACGCCGGAACCAAAGCCCAAAAAAGAGACTAAAGAAGCCGGTACATCCACTTCTAAAAAGCCACAAGAAAAGAGTAAATCAATGCGGAAAACCGCTGCAAAATCTCGCGACCCCATGAATACGATCATCGTTGTGGTACTGGCTGCTGTGTTTATCTTTGCTGCTTATTTTGTGTTTACGGAATTTATTAACGCGCCCGAACAACCCGAAATCTCGCAACAGCAGAATATTGAGCAAGAAGATCCACCGGCCCCCGCTGAACGCGATATTACAGAATCCACGGAACCTGAAGATCCTGAACAGGTACAAGTACCTGAGCCCGAAAATGAACCGGAGCCTCTCGATGACCCCATAGACGAAGTTACTACAACAGACCCTTACGGATTATACGGTGAACTTGCAGATGCAGAGGGAGATGTGTTCACGATTGTTGTACACTCTCTCAGAGATCGCGGAGTTGCCGACCGGACGGCTGATGAGCTCCGGCAGGAAGGATTTAGGATCAGCGTAAATGAACGAAATGTAGACGGACAAACCTATTACCGGGTAGGCATTGGGCAGTTCCCAACAATCCGGAAAGCACAGCAGGAAGCCACAACACTTCCCGACCCTTTTAACAATCAGAACTTTATTCAACGCATACAGTAAATATCATCTTCATGAAAATTATTACAGGACTGTTTCTCCAGGGTACCGAGGCCGATTCTCTTGCTCAGATGTTAAACGAAGACACCTCGATGTCTTTTTTTGAAATTCTGACGCAGGGCGGGGCATTAATGATTCCGCTTTTCATATTGTCGGTACTGGCTATTTATGTAATTGCCGAACGCTGGCGCAAGCTTGAAAACTCCAAAATGGATGTTGCGGCGATGCTCAATAACATTGAATCTTTACTCAAATCCGGCAGCCAACAGCGGGCGATCCAGTATTGCGAAGAGTTTGACAAGCCACTTGCACGGATCCTGAAATCCGGAATCAAACGTTTAGGACGCCCCATTCGTGATATTGAAGAAGCGATCCGAAATGCCGGAAAAAAAGAGATCTATCATCTCGAAAAACGAATGAACTGGCTCGCAACAATTGCCGGTGTTGCACCGTTAATTGGATTCACGGGAACAGTTACCGGTATGATTCGTGCCTTTATGGATATTCAATCGCTGCAGGGCAATGTTAACCCAAGTGTTTTAGCCGGTGGTATCTGGGAAGCTCTGATCACAACAGCCGCCGGATTAATCGTGGGTATTATCGCATTTGGGTTCTACAACTTCCTGCTGGGTAAAATCAACCGAATGATTTTTGAACTTGAAAATGCATCGGCTGACTTTGTCGATCTTCTTCAAACCCCTTCGCGCAAGAAAAAGCAGGAGGCGTAACAAATGGATTTCCGCAAAAACAGCGAAAAAAATGAGCCTCTGGCGACGTTTTCACAGTCATCGCTCACAGATATTATTTTGCTTTTGCTGATTTTCTTCCTGTTGACATCCTCTTTTGTGACTAATTTTGGCATCAAAGTTAACATTCCCCGTGCCGAAGCCGGCACAACTGCTGACGCTCAACAGATTTCAGTAGCGATTACTAACGAGGGAAATTTCTTTGTAAATGGTGAACAGGTATCACGGGGAAACCTGTCGAATGCCATTCGAAATGCTAACCAGCTGCGACCAAATAGTACGCTTGTAGTACGTGCCGATCGCGATGCCCGCGTTGAAGATGCTGTACGGGCAATGAATATCGGCAGGGCTTTAAACCTGAACATAGTGATGGCAACGGAGCGAGAGTCTAACTAATGCTGGACTGGATACACACACAAATGGACAGCGAAGACCGCTTTGGATGGGGCATTACGGGAGGATTACACCTGATTCTCCTCATTTTCGCTATCATCTATACCGTTAATTTCGATGTCGAAAATCGCCCCGCCTATATGGAAGTCACGCTCGGTGAATTCCGCAGCGGCACGGCAGCTCAGCAGGCAGAACAACAGCAGGAAGAAGTGGCTACCCGACCTAATCCTGCTGAAGAAGAGCCCGACGATCCCAATCCCGAAATTACCCAGCCAACTGAAACTCCGCAGCAACCTGAAGAAGAAGCGACAAAACCTGTTGACCTGACCGATCAAACCGAAGAAGTTATAGATGAAGAGGTGATTGAAACACCGGAAACAGACATTGTAGACCCGGATACACCCGACGATACCGAGGAAGTTGAAGAGACAGAGGTTCCTCCCAAAACAGAAGAAGATGAACAAATTCAGGAAGGTGTGACCGAAAGCGGTGATGAACGTGGCCTGGAGGGAGATGTAAATGTGGACCAGGGAACGGGAACCACTCCTGACCGATCAGCACCGTACGATCTGCAGTGGGAAGGTGAACTTGACAGGTCACCCATGGTACAGCCTTTACCAGAGAACTCAACCAATATTGAAGCGGTAATCACGTTTCGGTTCGAGGTAAACCCTGATGGCTCGCTTGGCAGGGTTTTCCCACTCAAAAAAATGAATCCCGAACTGGAACGCGAAGTCATGAGAACACTCAGAAGCTGGCGTTTCTCGCGCCTTCCGTCAGGTGTGCCTCAGGAACCTCAATGGGGAAATATCACATTTCGATTCGTCCTGGATTAGCG
>Ga0307966_1000177_pt1 | contig 51597 bp, 53 predicted proteins | sample OrgLakmetagen646_FD_203141 | JGI IMG/M metagenome (GOLD analysis project Ga0307966, IMG submission 203141) | Saline water microbial communities from Organic Lake, Antarctica - #646 | ecosystem: Environmental > Aquatic > Non-marine Saline and Alkaline > Saline | place: Antarctica: Organic Lake... | reverse complement strand
CTGTTACCACCGCATACGTCGCCGCGTGGCCCTACCACATTCGTATCTGGCACAATGTCATCGCCACCATCGGCCCTATCCTGTGACGTATATCAGCCAGCGTAGGGTGAACTAAACGCCTGCCGGAAATAGGCATGGATCAGATCCATCTGCCGCGAAAAAACAGCGCCGCGTCGCCATGCCAGCCCGATATCCATCGTCGGCACCGCGCCACCGGGCACGACCGTCGCGATGCGCTTACCCTCCAGCGACCAGGGCCGGTAAACCATGTCCGACAGGATCGTTATGCCCTGCCCGTTCGCCACCATCGAGCGGACAGCCTCGATCGACGTTGTGCGCAGGCGCACGCGCGGCTCGCGGGTTTGCGCGCTCCAATATTTCATCGCCGTATTCGCGGCCTCGTCCACGGTCAGCAGAATGTAATCCTCATCCGCGATCTCGTCGAAGGTGATATTGCGCCGCTGGGCAAAGGGATGCGCACTAGCGCACCACACACGCCGCGCCGAGCGCAATAGTGTCTCACTCTCCAGCCCCCGATTGGTGATGTTGGAGGTCAAAAGCATCGCTACGTCAAAGCGCCCCGAGAGGAGCCCCTCTTCGATGCTATCGCGGTTCAACTCGTGCAGTTCGATATTCAGGTTAGGATGCAAGCGGCGCAACCGGTCCAGATGATAGGGTAGGAAATACCCCATCACCGTATAGCTGGCAGCGATCCGGATGGTGCCCGATGCATCGGTGTCGCGGTGGCGCAGATTCTGCGCTTCCTCGATCTTGCTGAGGATCGCATAGGCCGATGCCAACAGTTCGCGGCCCGCGTCGGTCAGATCCATTCCTTGGCGCGTGCGCAAGAATAATGTGGCACCCAAGGATGCTTCCAGATCGCGGATTGCAGTGGTCACGGAGGACTGCGAGATCGACAGCGCCACCGCTGCACGACTGACCTGCGCAGTTTCGGCGGTCGCCACGAAGTACTTGAGCTGCCGTAAATTCATGTCATGCCTCGCAGATTCACCATTATCGAATAATCCGATAACAGTGGCGCAGAAATTTGTGATTTACAAACATCAAAAGGCGGCGCACCTTTTAAAGTAAGAAAAGTACAGGGGAATGCCAACATGCGTAAGATTGTGGATCTGAACTGCGACATGGGCGAAGGCTTTGGCCATTGGAGCTATGGCGACGCCCCAGACGAGGCGCTGATGGCCGTCATCAGCTCGGCCAACGTCGCGACCGGGTTTCATGCGGGCGACGCCAACTCAATGAACCGGGTCGCTGCGTTGGCACGCGCACATGGCGTCGGCCTAGGAGCACATCCAGCCTATAACGATCTGCAAGGGTTCGGCCGCCGCAAGATCGACGCCACCGATGACGAACTGGTCAATGACATCCTCTACCAGATCGGCGCGCTGCGCGAGTTTGGCCGCCGCCACGAGGTGCCGCTTCAGCACGTAAAACCGCATGGCGCCCTCTATATGGAGGCCGCGCGTAACGAGGATCTGTCGCGCCACCTGGTCGAGACGCTGCAGGCCACGTCGCCTGACCTGATCCTGTTTTGCATGGGCGCGGCAGTAACCTACGAGGTCGCCAAACGCCATTCGCACCCCGTCGCGCGCGAGTTTTATTCTGACCGCGATTATGGCGACGACGGCATGATTATCTTTACCCGCAAAGGCGCGGCAGTCGATCCCGAGGCAATCGCGCAGAAATGCCTGCGCGCCTGCCAGGAGGGCCGCGTGCAGACCGATAGCGGCAAGGACATCGACGTCGCCTTCGAATCGATCTGCGTTCATTCCGACACACCCGGCGCGGTCGAGATCCTCAAGGCGATCCGCCGCGCTCTGACCGAAAACGGCATCGTCATCGCCCCAGCACACGACGTGCTGGCGCATGATGCAGCTGCCTGAAAAAGATAGGAGAGATACCACATGGCTGACATTCAATCCCCCGTACCCGGCACTTTTTATCAACGCCCCTCCCCCGAGGATGCCGCGTTCAAATCAGAAGGCGACGCCGTCGCAGTCGGCGACACCATCGGACTGGTCGAGGTGATGAAGTCGTTTATCGAGGTTCAAGCCGAAGCGGCGGGCACCTTTGCAGGCTACAGCGTCGAAAACGAGGCCGCTGTATCGGCAGGTGACGTTCTGGCGACTCTTAAATAATATGAGCATTCAGCGCCTTTTCATCGCGAACAGGGGCGAGATTGCCGTGCGCATCGTGCGCGCTGCAAAATCGCTGGGTATCCACACCATTCAGGCCCATTCCGAGGCGGACGCGGAAATGCTTGCCGTGCGCATGGCGGACGAGGCCGTATGCATCGGGCCTGCACAAGCCGCGAAATCCTATCTGAATGTCTACGCCGTGGTTAAGGCCGCCAAGGATGCGGGCGCCGATGCAGTGCATCCAGGCTACGGCTTTCTCGCCGAGAGCCCGCGCTTTGCGCGCGCCGTGACTGAGGCAGGCATGATCTTTGTCGGCCCATCCGCCGACACGATCCAGAGCATGGGCGACAAGGTGTCGGCGCGCCAAGCGGCAGATACCGCAGGCGTGCCAGTGGTTCCTGGGTCGGACGGGCGCATCGACGACATGGATGAGGCCGCCGAGATCGCGGATCGCATCGGGTACCCGGTGATGATCAAGGCCAGCGCCGGCGGCGGCGGGCGCGGTATCCGCATCGCCGAGAACGCCGAGGAACTTGCTAAATTTGCACCTCAAGCCCGGCAGGAGGCACAGGCCGCCTTTGGCGATGGCGGCATCTACATCGAAAAAGTCATCCGCGAGCCGCGCCATATCGAGGTACAAATCCTAGGCGACGGCACGCGCGCGGTGCATTGCTTTGAGCGTGAATGCTCACTCCAGCGCCGCCGCCAGAAGGTGTGGGAGGAGGCGCCGGCCTTCGACCTGCCCGAAGGGACGCGCGAGGCGATGTGCAACTCCGCCGTCGATCTGGCCGAGGCGGTCGAGTATTGTGGCGCGGGCACGGTTGAGTACCTCTACGATCCGCGCGCCGACAGGTTCTATTTCATCGAGATGAACACGCGCATTCAGGTTGAGCATCCGGTGACCGAGATGATAACCGGCCTCGATCTGGTCGCGCTGATGATCCGCGTCTGTGGCGGCGAGGCATTGCCCATCACGCAGGACCAGATCAAGCTTAATGGTCACGCCATCGAAGTGCGTCTGAACGCTGAGGATCCTCTCAAGAAGTTCATGCCCTTCCCCGGTGTTGTTGGCACGCTGAGCCTGCCAGAATCGGACGGCATCCGCGTCGATCATTTTCTCTATGAGGGCTACCAGATCCCACCTTTCTACGACTCGCTGATTGGCAAGCTGATCGTCCATGCGGACACCCGCGAGGACGCCATCGACAAAATGGCAACCGCGCTGGACACTCTTGAAATCAGCGGCCTCAAGACAACCATCCCGCTCCACAAGGCACTCGCAAAGTCGCCAGAAGTGCGCGCGGGCCGCATCCATACCCAATGGCTCGAGCCATGGCTGGACGCGGGCAACCTCACATCAGGCACAGGAGGAGCATCGTGAAGACACGGTATTCATACGGCGGCGACGAACATATCTTTGTCGAGATGGACGAGGACATGTCGCTGGACGCCTTTTTTAAATCACTTGCCATGAGCAATGCGGCACGCGAGGCCAATATCGACGGCGTGCGAGAGATTTGCCCGGCTAATGCATCATTTCAGGTGCGCTACGATCCCGAAGTGATCGCACCCGAAGACATGATGGCAAAGCTCAAAGAACTGGAGAAGATCGCGATCAACGCTGAAAAGCGGCTGGAGACGCGCATCGTCGAGGTTCCAGTTTATTATCAGGACCCGTGGACGTATGACTGCGTGATGCGTTTCCGCGAGCGGCACCAAGACCCAAGCGGCACAGATCTGGACTATGCCGCGCGCATCAACGGCTATGATAGCGTCGAGGCTTTCATCGAGGCGCATCATTCTGCACCGTGGTTCGTGTCGATGGTCGGGTTTGTGTCAGGTCTGCCATTTCTCTACCAGCTGGTCGAGCGCAGCAAGCAGATCGAGGTGCCCAAGTATCTGAGGCCCCGTACCGACACGCCCAAGCAGACAGTCGGCTATGGCGGATGCTTCTCTTGCGTCTATTCCGTGCGCGGTGCGGGCGGCTACCAGATGTTCGGTATTACGCCGATGACCATCTTTGATGCGGACCAGAAGGTCAGCTATCTCAAAGACTTCATGGTCTTCTTCAAGCCCGGCGACATCGTCAAGTGGAAGCCGATCGACCGCACCGAATACGACCGTATCGTCAAGGCAGTCGACGACGGTACATACCAGCCCCGCATCGCAGAGGTGACCTTCGATCTGGAGGACTTCAACGGCGATATGGAAGGCACCAACGCCAAGCTGATGGAGGCTCTCAATGACGTTTGAAGTTATCAAACCCGGCCTTTTGACCACCATTCAGGACCTGGGGCGGCCCGGTTATTTCCACCTCGGTATCCCTGAGGGCGGAGCGATGGACCGCGCAGCGATGCGCATCGCCAACATGCTGGTCGGCAACCCCGAAGATGCAGCCGGGCTAGAGGCCGTCTTTATGGGACCGGAACTGAAGTTCAACCATGATGCGCTGGTCGCTATCGGTGGGGCCGAAATGCCCGTGTTCGTGGACGGCGAAGAGCGTAAGGGCTGGACATCCTTCCCCGTGAAGACAGGCCAGACCCTGAAATTTGGCTATCTGAAAACTGGCGCGCGTATCTATATTGCCATCAACGGCGGCATCGACACGCCCCCAGCATTGGGTAGCCGATCGACCTATCCTATCGGCGCATTGGGCGGCTTTGAGGGCCGCGCATTGGCGGCGGGCGATACCGTGCCTGTTGGCAAGGCGACAGCCAGCGCGAAGGAGCGGACACTGGACCAGAGCCTGCTTGCCGAGCTACCCAAACCGGTAGAGCTGCGCGTTCTGCCCGGCCTTTACTGGCACCGCCTGACGGAAGCCTCGCAAAAGCAATTCTTTGCGGATGAGTGGAAGGTCGCACCCGAGGCGGACCGCATGGGATACCGCTTTCGCGGTGGAAATCCGGTAAAGTTCGTAGAGCGCGAGCAGCCTTTTGGCGCGGGGTCCGATCCGTCGAACATCGTGGATGGCTGTTATTCATACGGCTCGATCCAGATCCCCGGCGGAACGGAGCCTATCGTGCTGCACCGAGACGCGGTGTCGGGCGGCGGGTACTTTACAATTGGCGCGATCATTTCCGCTGATATGGACCTGATCGGGCAGCTACAGCCGAATACCCCGGTCAAATTCCGGCAGGTCGACATGGCAAGCGCGCTAGACGCGCGGCATGTGCGCACCGCCCAACTGGACAAGATCCGCAGCGCGCTGAGCTAAAGCGCGCGCCGGGACGCGACGTTGCATAATGAACGAGGCGGGCATCATGCCCGCCCGCAATAAACCAATGGGAGTTAAGATAGCATGACCAAGATACTGACCAAACTCACCCTCGGCACAGCACTGGCCGCAGCATTGCTGCCTGGCGCCGCGCTGGCACAGGATGCGTGGTTCCCCTACGAAGCCGAAGAAACAACGCCTGCCTTCGCCGCTGACGGCGAACGGAGCCCGGTGACCTACGTAGCGCTGGACAAGGCCGAGAAGGCATGGAGCATTTGCGCCGCCCTGCCCCACATGAAGGACGCCTATTGGCTCGGCGTCGATTACGGCTTGGTCGAAGAAGCGCGCCGTCTTGGCGTAAAGCTAAACGTGACCGAGGCCGGCGGATATACCGAACTGGCCAACCAGATCAGCCAGATCGAGGATTGCGTCGCTGGCGGCGCGGATGCCGTCATCATCGGCGCGATTTCCTTTGACGGTTTGAACTCCGTCATCTCCGAAGTTACCAGCAAGGGCATCCCCGTCATCGACGTGGTCAACGGCGTGTCGTCGCAGGACATCGCCGCCAAGGCGCTGGTGTCGTTCAATACGATGGGCAGCGAGATCGGCAACTATCTGGCCGAAAAGCACCCCGAGGGCAGCGAAGAAGTCGTTGTCGGCTGGTTCCCCGGCCCCGCAGGTGCTGGCTGGGTCGAGGCCGCGAATACCGGCTTCATGGATGCGGTCGCCGGATCGGCGGTCAAGGTGCTTGAGCCACGTTATGGCGACACCGGCAAAGAAACACAGCTGAAGCTGGTTGAGGACGTGCTGCAAGCCAATCCTGAGGTGAACTACATCGCAGGCACCGCCGTGACGGCAGAGGCTGCACAGGGCGTCATTCGCGCACGCGGACTGATGGACCAGGTTGGCATCTTGTCGTTCTATCTGACACCGGGCGTCTGGACTGGCATCGAGCGCGGGTTCATCACCGCCGCGCCAGCCGACTCGATGGTCATTCAGGCGCGCATGGCAGTCGATCAGGCCGTCCGTGTTCTGGAAGGCAAGGACGTCATCAAGCATGTCGGCCCCAAGATCTTTGTCATCAATCAGGACAATCTGGCCGATACGGACCGCAGCACCGTGCTGCCGCCCGAAGACTTCTCACCCGTCTTCTCGGTCGAGTGATTTGAGCTAAGCTGCCGGGCGGCATGATCCGCCCGGCGCCCCCTCCCAAAAAGGGAAATCCCCCCACATGACCGATACCCCCCTCATTCAGACCACTGGCCTGACGCGCACCTATCCGGGTGTGACGGCGCTGGACCATGTCGACTTCGACCTGAAGGCAGGCGAAGTCCATGTCCTCTTTGGCGAGAATGGCGCGGGCAAATCGACGTTGATCTCGTTGCTGGCAGGGGCCAACACCCCGTCAAGCGGCGAGATACTGGTCGAAGGACGGCCCATTCGCTTCGCCTCCGTCGCGGATGCGCAGGCCGCTGGTATCTATACCGTATTTCAAGAATTCTCGCTGATCCCCACCATGACTGTCGCGCAGAATATGTTTCTAGGCCGCGAGCCGGGATTTGGGCCCTTTACGGATCACCGCGCCATGCGCCGCGGCGCGCAGGCGCTGCTGGACGATCTGGGTTTTGACGTGCCGGTAACTGAAACCGTGGCGCACCTGAGCCGCGCCCAGCAGCAGATGGTCGAAATCGCCAAGGCTTTCCACGGCGACCCCAAGGTGCTGATCCTAGATGAGCCGACAGCTTCGCTGACCGACCGCGAGGTCGATCAGCTTTTCAAAACGATCCTCAGACTGCGCGAGCAAAGTGTTGCGATCATTTATATTTCGCACCGCATTCACGAGTTCGAGCGGATCGCCGACCGCGTCACCGTCCTGCGCGACGGCGCCTATATCGGCACCACCGCGATGGCCAAAACGGACGAGGCCACGCTGGTCGAGATGATGGCCGGCCGTGCGATCCGCGACATATACCCCGACATTCCACACAATCCCACTGAAGTGCTGTTAGAGGTCGAAAACCTGCGCGCGTGGGGCGTAAGCGGCGCCTCCCTGACAGCCCGGCGCGGCGAGATTCTGGGCATGGCCGGGCTTGTCGGATCAGGCAAATCGCGCCTCTTTCGCAGCATCATGGGCGTCCAGAGCGTGCGTAGCGGAACTGTCCGCTGGAAAGAGACCGACATCACCGGCATGGCCACGCGGCACGTGATCGGAGCAGGTATTTACTACTTGTCGTCTGACCGCAAGGCCGAGGGCCTCGATCTGGCCAAGAGCGCGTGGCAGAACTTGAGTATAGATTTGATGATGGGCCGCGAGGCGCGAGGCGCGATGATACGCCCCCGCGCCCTGAAGGCCGCTGCCGCAGAGATATTTGAGACGGTCGAGCTGAAGGACAGCTACCGACCCAAGGCCGTCGCGCAACTGTCGGGAGGCAACCAGCAAAAGGTGCTCTTCGCCAAAAGCTTTGGTCACGAGGCCGACCTCTATATTTTCGACGAGCCGACGGTGGGTGTCGATATGGGCACGCGCGCCGCGCTCTACCGACTGATTCGGGACATCGCGGCATCTGGCAAGGCGGTGATCGTCATCTCCTCCGACCTGCCCGAAGTTCTGAACCTCGCGCACCGCGTTCTGGTGATGGCGGGCGGCCGCATCACCGCCGAGCTGACAGGCGAGCAGCGTACCGAAGATAACGTGCTGCGCAACTTCTTTGACGAAACGGGAGAAACCGCATGACCACCAGCGCCAGCGATGAAGCACAAAAGGACCATCTGTTAAAGCGGATGTTCATCCGGGTCGGAGTACTGCCGTTCTTCCTTGGGATCGCACTGATCGTGTTTACGATTATGTCGGACAAGTTTCTGACAGTCCAAAACCTCGTCAACGTGGGGCGGCAATCAGTCTATCTGATCCTCGTCTCGCTGGGCCAGATGCTGGTGCTGATCTCGGGCGGCTTTGATCTGTCGGTCGGCACGGTTATCGCGCTCAGCTCGGTCGTATCGGCCTCCACAATGGTGGCGATGGCGCCCATCTTTCCCGATGCAGTCTGGCTGGCCATCGGCATCGGCGCACTCGCCGGGTTCGGCGCAGCCATCGTTGTAGGCGGGATCAACGGTATCGGCGTCGCCGTGTTCGAGGTGTCGCCCTTCATCATGACGCTTGGCGTCTCGTCAGTCGGCGCGGGCCTTGCCCTCTTCCTGACGGGCGGCATCCCAGTGTCGGGCCTGCCCTTTGAATTCGGCAACGTATTCGGTTTTGGCAGGCTCTGGGGCATCCCAGTGCCGGTGATCGTCGCCGCGGTCTGTATCGCCGCCATGTGGCTCTTTATGTCGCGCACACGGCTGGGCGCGCAGGTCTATGCGGTGGGCGGCAATATCAAGGCGGCGCATCTGTCGGCGATCAATACCAAGCGCACGCTGATGATGGCCTATATCCTTTGCTCGCTGATTGCGGCGCTCACTGGCCTGTTGCTGACCGCGCGCGTCGAATCTGGCGAGGCAAACCTAGGCGGCACGATCGCACTGGAATCCATCGCCGCCTGCGTGATTGCGGGGGTCAGCTTGCGCGGCGGTCTGGGGCGCGTAGAAAACGTGGTATTGGGCGGGTTTTTCATCATCCTCGTGCAGAACGGGATGAACCTGTCCCAAGTCAGCTCTTACATGCAGATGGTGCTGCTGGGCGCCCTCCTGATCTTGGCCGTGATCTTCGATCAATTGCGCTTTCGCATGATAATGAGTGGCCGCTAAAGCAAAACAACGCATTCTGTCTGGAACCAAAGCGGCCTCTCGCGCGTAGTCATATCACCGACTGTGCGGCATCAACTTTGCCGCGCAGAATGCGCGGCGGCAATTCAAGCCAGCCGCGCTGCCGTACCTGAAAGAGAGGCACTCATATGACCGAGAAGTTTGTAGACTACCTGAGCGACAATGCACGCGAGGCATCGATCACTCACCTGAACACGTCGCTCGCCACCGGCATCCAGTTGCAACTAGCGATCAAGCAGGCGCATTGGAACATCAAAGGCCCCAGCTTTATCGGTATTCACGAGCTGCTGGACGACGTACGTGGCCGTATGGATGAACATGTCGACGTCATCGCCGAGCGTATCGTCATTCTTGGCGGAACTGCCGATGGCACCTTGGACGGCGTCGAGAAGAACGGCAAGCTGGATGACTACCCGCGCGATGCCGTGCATCAAGACGTGCATGTCGACGAATTAAAGAAGCGCATGTTGCAGTTTGTGTCGCTCGTCCATGACGGCCTCAAGGAGGTCGGCGATGCGGGTGACGAGGAGACTGCAGACCTCTATACCGCCGTTAGTCGCGACGTCAGCAAAGACGCGTGGTTCATAGGCGCGCATCGTACGGAAGCCACGAAATAAGCACTGGTTTCCGGTGGGATTTGACAGGGGGTGGCCAACGCGCCGCCCCCTTTTTTGTTTGCAGGACTACAATTAGGACCGCCCCGGTTGACCATCCGGCCGGCGGCACGCCACGTCACACCGAGCGTGCATATCTGCAAATGCACTTGGCACCACAGCGTAAACCAGCACGATGGCTGTCCCATGTGCCTTGAGGGCCGTACTGCCGCCAATCACCAGTCGGCCTAACCACAGAGCCTATATGAAATATCCGTCACGCAGGCTGAATATTGCGATCACACACGCGGCGTATGCTGCTCAGGCTCAAATTCCTGAGCCTTGAAATGGACCTGCATCGCATACCAGCCAGCCTCTTTGTCGCTGCTTGTCATGCGACAATCAAGCTGTGCACAGAACGCTTGTATCAGTTTCACACCAAGGCCTTCTTCGGTTTCCGCGCGCACCTCGCACTGCACTGTATTGGCGACTTCGAACATCACCATGTCCGGCAGGGCCGGATCGGGATGCAGGCGCACCCGAATGCTGCGGCGGCCATCATTTCCTGTTGTTGAGTATTTGAGCGCATTGGTGAAGGCCTCCGCCGCCATCATGGCCAGCGGACCTGCCTGATCGGGGACCAGCGTCACCGGCTCTAGCTGTAGATCAACATCCAGAGGCGCATCGCCCCCATCGCCCAGCGTCGCCAACTGGCCCAACAAATCGTTAAGCAGCGTGTCGATCCGAACCTGGCTGACCTGCGGTGTCTCGTACAGGCCGCGATGCACGGCGGCGAGGCTAGCGAGGCGGTCCTGCACCTTGCGCAGGGCGCTGCGGGTCTCGCTACCCGGTGCGGTGCGGGCTTGCATGTTCAGGATCGACGACATCAACTGAAGGTTGTTCTTAACCCGGTGATGGACCTCTTTGATCAGCACGTCGCGCTCATGCACCGTGTTTTCCAAATCAACCTCATCGAGAATAATCTTCTGCGCCATACTAGAAAATGTCTCACCGATTTCGCGCAACTCGCTGGGCGCGTTGTCCAGCGCCTCACTGCAAAATAACCGGCGGCCTTCGGCAAAGTCACGCATCTGGCGGCCTAGAACGCGGATCGGGCGGATCACCTGCAACCGGATCGCGATCAGCGCAACAGCGAGGCTGATAAGCCACATGAGCAGCGGAAATAGCAAGGTGAAGGTCGAAAACGCCCGATCACGAATCAGCGGCTGTAACGGCTGCCAACTGCCGAGCGCATAGGCCCGGCCATCGAGGATCGGCACGACGGCGAAGTCACGAATCATTCCCGCGCGGCTGGCCTCCGAGAACAGCTGATTCCCCTCTCCAGCCAGGCTCGCCAGATCAGTATCCGCCGGCAGGAACCCCTCATATCCATTCGGCGCTCCGTTGTGGGTCAGAACGTCGCCTTCGATGTTAAACATGACAGTCACCGCAGATTTTGCCATAGCGTCGGCCGAATTATCATTAGTGATTTTGTCAGCCAGCATCGAAAGGGAGATGACACCCTTGAACGCACCCTGCTCGCTAAAGACGGGCTGCTGCACGATGACAACGGGCTTGCCGCTGGCCCCGCCCGATGCGTTGTAGGTGACCGCAAGTTCGGCCCACGCCATCGCGCGCTTGAGCGATTTGATCCCGGAAAAATCGTATGATTGTCCAAAATTGTTACAGTCCGACTGCATCTTGGTATCTATGTATCCAAGAAAGACGACCTTGTCGTTGCGCTGGGATGAATGCCGCATCAAATCAGCGCAGATGGCATCGCTGGGTCCCAGAACGGCCAGCGAATCCGCCAGACCTTGAGTGATGCCCTGAGCGCCCTGAATCGCCTCCCGCTCGGATGATACAAGCCGCGCGGTCTGTGCGCTCAGGCTGGCCCGATACGTCTCGCGGGCGCTGCTATAGGCGTTTTGTGTTTGGGCAACCGCGATAATCCCAAGCGGCAACAGCGCCAGCGTCAGCATCAATGCCATACGGGGCAACAGCGCGTTGCGCCTGCCAAGCGACTGCCAACCCTCTTGAGGGGCAACCGTTTTTTCTGGTCGGGCCCCCTGCACGGTCACTACGTTCCCGGATTGCGGCTAATGACGGCAACGGTCGCCTGATCGGTCAGCTCCATCGCATCGTCCTCGTGCATGTCCAGCATCTCGGCCAACCGTTTGCGACCTCGGTTGGCGCGGCTTTTGACGGTGCCGACGGCACAATTGCACATGCGCGCGGCTTCCTCGTAGGCAAAGCCCTGCGCGCCAACAAGGATCAACGCCTCGCGCTGCTCTGCCGGTAATTGCTCGAACGCGCGGCGAAAGTCAGCGAGGGCAAGGTTGCCATCATGGGCCGGCTTGACCGCCACCCGCTCGGTCATGACGCCATCGACATCGGCGACCTCACGCTTGGCCTTGCGCCGTTCAGAATAGAACGTGTTGCGCAATATCGTGAACAGCCACGCGCGCATATTGGTGCCAGCGGTGAATTTATCGATGTTGGTCCACGCCTTGACGACAGTGTCCTGCACTAAATCATCCGCCCGCGCCATATCACGCGTCAAGGAAAGGGCGAAGGCGCGCATCGGTTTGAGATGCAATACGATTTCATCGCGCGGATGAATCTGCGCAGCGTCGTCTGTTGATTTTCCAGATGTCATTTTTCATCCTGCTCGCGCAGCTGTCGCAACAGATCTTCGAACCGATCAGGCACGGCATCATCCAACATCTCATCATATACGCGACGAAGATTATCGTCGATCTGATGCCGCTTGGGGCCTCGCCCGGACGATTTATCACCGTTGGCCACGTCTTTTTTCTTGCGCCCTATGCTCACGTTTGCCTATCCATGCTGATCACCTTCGCTTAACCCTTTTTTTCAGATATGCTGGAACTAAACGCGTAGGTCGTTTGTTTGTTCCCTGTACGACAACATTAAATTCAAAGACTAGATGGAGCAACGATGGGTATTTCCAGAACGAAGAGCGATTTCTCTCAGCAGATCGCACACCATCTGCCCTATCTCAGACGCTATGCCCGCGCATTGACTGGAAGCCAATCCAGCGGAGACGCCTTTGCGACGGCCACGCTTGAGGCTATTTTGGAGGACCGCGACGCCTACGCAGACGACCCATCGGCGCGTGTCGCACTGTTTCGCGCCTTTCACCTTGTTTGGCAAAGCGCGGGTGCGCCCAGCCTGGATGCCCCAGATGGCCCAGTCAATCGCAGCCTCGAAACATCCGCGCAGAGCCACATGCAGACACTGACGCCCGACACGCGGCAGGCATTGCTGCTGAACTCTATCGAAGAATTCACGCCCGCCGAAATTGGCCAGATTATGGATATCAGCCCCACGTCGGCCGATAAACTGATTGCGGCTGCGCGCCACGAGATCGAGCAGAGCATGGTAGGCGACGTTTTGGTCATCGAAGACGAAGCAATCATCGCGATGGATTTGCACAGCATCATCACTTCCATCGGCCATAACGTTACCGGAATCGGCCGCACACGCGACGCAGCTATTGAGCTGGGGTTGAAAAAGACACCCGATTTGATTCTTGCTGATATTCAGCTGGCAGATAATTCGTCCGGGATCGATGCGGTCAACGCCTTGCTGGCGCAGATTGGCGAGATTCCAGTGATCTTTATCACCGCCTTCCCCGAGCGGCTGCTGACTGGCGACAAGCCCGAACCGGCTTTTGTCATCGCAAAGCCCTATACAGAGGATCAAGTGCGATCCGCCGTCGGACAAGCGATGTTCTTCTCTTCCACCGAAACGCTCAAGACCGCGTAGGCCAAAAAACAACCCGACAGATCAAGGCACCGCCTGCAGTGATATGCAGGCGGCTTTTTTTGTTGAACAGTGCTTGCGGCCTCATTTTCGTATGGCCTGCGCGATCAACGTGATGACGAACAAAGCCGCAAAGACACCGAACAGAATTTGCGCGGTGCCTGCCGATGCTGGTGCGATCCCAGCAAAGCCAAACGGAACCGCGACGATAGCGATGATAAAGAATACGACTGCCCAATAGAGCATGGTGGCCTCCTTGCGGCTCATTTCAAATGTTTCAGGTACCGTGCTCCCGAACGTGAGACATGCTTTAAGAGTTCCAACACGCATCATTGTGCCGCCATAGGGGACCGATGGTCGGCGGTTGCGTTAATAGGCCTTAACAAACTCTATTCACCGGAGGCCACCATGGCATAGAGCAAAACTAACACCGATGACCTGCGCGCCCAGATCACTATTCTGCAGCAGGATATCGCAAGCATTCACAGACACGCTGGGCGCAATCGCCAAGGCCCAGAAGGGCGGCATGACTGATGCTGCGCAAAAGCAGATCGACAAGGCTCGCGCGCGAGGCGCCGACGCCTCGTCGAGCGCTCAGGCACAGGCGAACGCCCTGAACGATCAGGCGCATGAGTTAGTGCAGGAGAAGCCAGCCTTGTCACTGGGCATGGCTGCCGCACTCGGCTTTGTCGTGGGCATTTTGTCCACATCGTGTAGATGATCCCCGTGATCGGCTTAATCTCAGCCGTCAAGCATCGCTCAGCGTGCGATAGGCGGTATCTTCCTGTTGATAGACGTGGGCTTTTTGACGTCCACAGGATGGATCATCCTCGAGCAGGCATACTCCGCGCTTGTTGCGGCGTTGGTGATCGCGGGCATCTATGCCGGTATTGGCCTTGTGATGTTGGACACCTCAAGCCAGCCTAGCAATACCTACCCTGCTGCCGAAGCGCCCCTGCATGATCCTGCGTCCCCGCCACCCGCAGGCACCATGTCACCATTGGCCAAAGCGTTTATCATCGGTTTGAACGCATCCTAAGTCGCACGAGGCCAGAAACCTCCCAAACCTTGAATTGACAGATAGGCATACACCTTTGGCTCAGACTTGGCGCCCGTGATCAGATATCCTGATCGCGGGCGTCGCTTCGATCCATGTTGTCCGCAACAAATGCGCCACGCTTGCCCATCGGTTTAGCCGGGCCACGCGTCGTATCCTTTTTCTGCTGTAGTTCCAACTCAGCGTTCAAGGCGGCGCCCAGCAGACAAACGAACGCGCTAATGTAAAGCCACAGAAGCAGCACGATCACCGCACCAAGAGAGCCGTAGATTTTGTTATAGTTGGCGAAATTCTGCAGATAGACGGTAAAAGCCCATGTCGCGAGAGCCCAGAGCAGCGTCGCCGCAACAGCACCCGGCGAGATCCATTTGGCCCGCGCCATGCCGCGCCGATTGGGCCCGTAGCGATACAGGAGCCCCAGCGCCAGCATCACCGTCCCGATCGCCACAGTCCAGCGCAGGACCTCAGCAATGAACGCTGCCAGCCAGCCCAGCGGCAAAAAAGCAAGCATGATGGGCGCGATTACCAGCGCGGCAAAGCATGACAGCGCCAGCAGGGTCAGGCTTGCAGTCAGGCCAAACGCGACCAGAAGATGGCGCAAGCCCCCCCTGTTCTGCTCGCCATAGACCGCGTTGAGGCCAACGATCATCGCCCCGATTCCCGCCCGCGCCGACGACAAGGCTATGCCTACTGACAGAAGGCCGGCCCACCCGATCGTCGTGCTGTCCGCCGCTACCAGCTCGGAGACACGCGCCGTCAACAAGTTAGCAACCTCGTCAGGTAGAAGTGTTGTAAAATCTGATACCTGGCTTGCAATCAACGCCGGATCAGCCACAAAACCCCAGAGCGCAATCAGTGCCGCGATGGCAGGAAATGTGGCAAGGATCCCATAAAAACCGATGCCGGACGCAACCAAGTTTAGGTTTTTTTTACCAACCAGCGCCCAAACACCCCTAAGCGCGGGCCACACACCGACTGGCCAGTGCGATTTACAATAGGTTGCGGCGCGGCGCACGCTCACGTGCCAATCTTCGCGGCACGCGGGCCAAAGATCAGCCACAGGATAAATCCAACGATCGGCAGTAGGATAACGACCAAGATCCACAGCAGCGTCCGGCCTACAGATGCGGCAGATCCGAAGATCGTCACGATTGCCCAGATGCCACACACGAGGACGATGAAACCGCCTACACTCGTAATTTCAATCATTTGTTCAAATCACCTTTGTCGTCGCAGACGTATTCGTAGCGGTAACACATGCCCGCAGCGCGGGGTTCCATTTCTCGCACTTTACAGATGCGGGCAACCCGCAAGCCAGCTGGGCAAGATGGCGCCCTATTGATCGGTCGCGATCTCGCCTGACACGTTCGTCCCGCCAAGGTGATACCACGGCTTGGAGTCGCTGGGATGCGCACCGGGGCCGCCCGGACGGAACCAGATCAGCATGCCACCCGATTCTCCAAACCCGCCGTCAAGATCGTTGAACACAATCTGACGCGGAAAATGCACCTTGAGGGGGCGCGCCTCGTCGCCTGTGCGCCATGCGCGGTCCGTCGTGATACAATTGGCCTGCAGTCCGGCGTAAGATTCCGCAGGATCGACTTGGCGGAGGAACCCAAGACCCTGCGCCACGCCCTCACCCGACATGCTGACACCGCCACTGTCGAGAATTTTCGGCGCAGATCGCCGCGTCATCACTGACTGGTTGATACTCTCGGCCCAGACACCGCAAATGCCAGTGCGCCCGCCAATATTACGCGCATCGACCGCTACGGAAATGCCGCCCGGTGATGTGAAAGTGCCACCGCCAAGTGCCAGGTTTTGGCCTAGCGTGGCCTTCCCGGCAGGAACGTTAGGGGTGCATGCCATGGCGCCCGTCAGGCCAATCACCGCCAGAATGAGTTTCGCTGCCTTGGTCATTACGGTCACCTTTTGACTGCCGTTGATGCTATTAGATAACGGTTATGATTCCGCTTCCAATAGCTCATGCGCCGCGCGCGTATTCTTCGGTCTCTGCCAGCATTTCGGGATAGTATTTCTCAAGTGTTGGGAGGAACGCCTCTCGAATACGGCTTACCTGCTCGGGCGTTAGATCGTCCTTCCAGACGCCGGCCTGCCCTTTGGCAAAGAAGTTTTCCATGCCCTCAGGTTTTTCGGTAAAGCCGAGTTCGCGCTCTTGTGTCTGCATCTTGTCAAAGGCGGTCGCCTTGATCGCACGTGCCAGCTTCGCGCCGTCGACCTTTTGGCCCAGAAACACCTCAAGCAGGCCGCGCATTTCGCGTGCGGGCTTGGTCAGCAGATCCTCGTAGCGGATAACCCGGTGCTTGAGCCCCGGCGCGTTCGTCCAGGAATGGACGTGATCGTCCCAGCGACCCAGTACGTCAAAAATGCCACTAGGCGTGCCCATGACGGTATCGGGATCGCACATCCGGTTGATAGCGGTATCGATATCAGCCGATTGATGCCGGGCAACACTAGGCGCCAGATCGAAGGGATTACGCAGCAGGTAGATGCCTCCAGACGTGACCTCGGGCGGAATGATGTCCTGCCCCTCGATCCGGATCGTCTGGCAATGTGTCTTGACGAAATGGTGGTTGGGGCGTGATCCGGCGATGAGGCGCAGAGCCTGAGGCCGTACGCGCATCCAGTCTTTCAGATCGTTGCCATTGTAAGGGCCGCCATTGGCTGCGTCGTAAAAATCCTGTCGCACGTCGGCGGTGGCGAAATTGCGGAGATTGTTGATGTCGGGCGCCTGTCCCGCAGGCATGAAGTAGTGCGCAAGCAGACTGCGCATCCACGTATTGCCCGACTTGGGGTAGGACGCGATCCAGACAATGCGTTTTAATCCGCTCATGTCACAGATACCAAAAGCGTTTCATGGTGGCGCGATGATCGGATCGCATCTTGTCCACCAATTCCTCGCTCAGCGCCTCTTTCCATTTACCCGCTTTGCCAGTCGTAAAGAATGTCTCGCTCTTGCCGGGGTTTTCCTTGAAGCCAGTGGCCTTTTCTTGGCTAGATACCTCGTCGAAGCTTGCGAAACCGATCGCTTTCTTAAGGCGCTCAGTGTCCAGAGGCACGCCAAGATGGCGAACCAGCGAACCGAACGCCTCCTCAGGCTTGTCCAGCATATCCTCATAGCGCAGCACAAGCGTGGGATAAGGCGAATTGCTGGTCCAGCTGCACACATGCTCGGACCACGATCCAAGAAATTGCCAAACGGCAGCGCCATCGGTGGCGTTGGCATTGTCGCTGCGCCCGATCGCCTCGACGGCGGCGGCAGGTTCGATGCCGTAATGGCGCGCGTAGGACAGGACCATGTCCATCGGATTGCGCACGATATAGACGGCCGAGCGGGTATATTGAGCCGGGATAAGCTGTGTGCCGTAGGCGGCACCGCGAATATTGTGAGTCTTGACCAGATTGACGTCGGCATTGTTGCCGATGATGCCGCGCAACACCTTGTCGCGTAGGCGCAGCGTTGTTTCAACGTCGTTCAGGTCGGGTGTCTCTGGAGCGGCGACCATATTGTAGGTCTTGGCGATGGAATCGCCCATACCAAAGCGATGGACCTGATTGATAGACACAGGTTTTTCAGGATTCATCAAATAATTGGCGAGGAATATCCGGGTCCAAGTGTTACCCGACTTCGGATAGGATGCCAGCCAGACGATGCTGGCCTTGGGAGTGCTGGCCTTGGGCGTACTTTTAGCTGGGCCGGTTTTAAGCGCGGCTACGTTCGCCGAGCGCGCGTTGGTGGCACTGTCCAGCGGCGTGCCTTTTTTCTTAGGGATTTTGCTCATCTGTCTCGCCTTGATGCAGCCTGCATTTCAGACATGAAAATAAACGAGCGGGAGGGGTGTTGCCACCCCTCCCGCTTAATTGTCGTATCGACCTGGTCTTAGAAGGACAGGTTGATGCCGGTACCAATGACGGTACCTTCGACTGTACGACGGGCCAATCCGAGGCCACCGTTGTTGGAATTAACATTCACAACATAGATGTCCCAGTCAACGCCTGGTCCCAGATCGCGGCTTGCGCCGATACGGTAGGCTTCGTAGTCGGCCTTGCTCGGGCCCGTGTCAACTTCACCGATATAGGCCAGTGCTTCGACAGCCCACGGACCAGCGATGTCGTAGGTCATGCCAAAGCTGTAGCCTTCGCTATCGCCTGCGCCACCGGCAACGCCGTTGTCGTTGACTGAGTAGCTACCGCCGAACGTGAAGTCAGCAAAGCCAACCTGTCCGCCGAGGCCCCATGTTTCGGGATCGGAGCCGACGAATGCAGAAGGTGCGCTGCCTGTACCGTAACGAGCCGACAGCGTGACGCTGGTCGTACCGAAGGTCTGGCTGTAGTTCGCGCCGATGTCGAAGATGTCCGACAGGACAAGGTTCTTGTTCGGGCCACCGAAGGAGTTGCCAACGTTGATGGCGCCAGTGGGTGCGTAGGACACGCCCAATGTCAGACCGTTGAACGAAGGTGTGAAGTACGTCAGACGCTGAACGTCATTGTTACCGCCAACTTCGGTGTATGTCGACAAGCCAGCCTGACGGAAGCCGCCCGGATATGCCAACGAGAACGGGATGAAGCCCGAGATCGAAGGCGAGTTGATATACATGGAAGTAACGCCGGGCGCGCCAACCATGGATTTGTAACCAGCAGAGTTCTCGGAGCCGATGATGATCTGGCCCAGTGTGTCGGAGCTGATCGTCAGGTAGGATTCGTCAATCTCGCTGCCGCCATTCTCGCCTTCGAGCTGCACATTCACACCAAAGGTCAGGCCGTTATCCAGCGTGATCGAAGGAGTGAAGATGATCTCGGAAGTCGAGTGTAGATCGACGCCGTTAAAATCGCCACCGGCTGTCAGAGCGGAGCCGCTCAGATCTTTAAAGGCGACGTGCTGGCTCATGTAGCCGCCGAACGAAACGTCCCATTCTTGGGCCGCGACAGGTGCTGCCAGTGCGACGACGCCCAGTGCGATTGCGCTGGTGCTAAGCAGATGCTTTTTCAAGGTGTGTCCCTCCTCAGAGTAGCAGGAATTATGTGTGTCATGATCCGCCGCCTCATAAGGATAGACGCGGCATGACGCTTAAGTGCTGCATTTTGCCCTTTCCTGTCAACTAACCCCGCCGGACGGATGTGGATGCTGCCCGGAATGTGACGTTTAAGGCACACAGATTTGTGACCCTCAGGGCAGCCCTCGTCACATACCCATATTTTTATGGTGATTGGGCAAACCGTACCGCATGTCGCCACCACAACGGAAAAATCGATTGTGGCCGGGCAGTCTTGCAGTGTTGGACAGCCATTGAGGCCCAAAAGCCTGCGATAGGCGACTCAGCTGATGATATCGCATCACGTATCTGCGCCCAAATCACTGCCCTATCTGCTCCGGCAGCAATAATGCGCGCCTTGCGCAACTGCCAGCGAATCGCGCAGGCTGAACCATGCGCCGCTTCGACCCCAAACCCGAGGACCCTACGATGACCAGCACAGCCGCCAAACAGCAGACCCATTCCAACATAGAGCATTGGGAGGCGCGCACCCATATGGCGGCCGCCTTTCGCTGGACCGCGCGCCTGAACATGCACGAGGCAGTGGCTAACCATTTCAGCCTCGCCGTGAACGAGGACGGCACCGAATTCCTGATGAACCCCGACCAAGCGCATTTTGCCCGCATTCGCGCGTCGGACCTGCTGCTACTGGATGCGAACGATCCCGATGCGCTGTCGCGCCCCGGTGCGCCTGATGCTACCGCCTGGGGCTTGCACGGCGCCGTGCATCGCCGCTGCCGGCACGCGCGCTGCGTCATGCATATCCACTCGATCCACGCCACGGTGCTGGCCAGCCTCGCTGACAGCCGCCTGCCCCCCATCGACCAGAACTGCGCGACGTTCTGGGATCGCTACGTGATCGATGAGGGATATGGCGGCCTAGCCTTCGAGGCCGAGGGCGAACGCTGTGCGGCACAGCTGCAGGATCCATCAAAAAAGGTGATGATAATGGGAAACCACGGCGTGCTGGTATTGGGTGACAGCGTCGCGGACGCGTTCAACCGCATGTATTATTTCGAGCGCGCCGCCGAAACATACATCCGCGCGCTACAAACAGGCCAGCCCCTGCGCGTACTGCCAGATGCGGTGGCCGAGAAGACAGCCGCAGAGCTGGAGAGCTATGCCGGCCAGTCCGACAGGCACCTGTCAGAGCTTATGGGGATTCTGGACGACGAAGGGTCGAATTACGCTACGTGAGCGCGCGGGGTTAGCTGTGGGATTTGGATATTTAGACCAAGAAAAAACCGGGGCGGCGCGCTTTAGAAATTGGCCAGCGCATCTATCGCCTCGGTGATGGGATAGTGGTGATTGCCGACAAAAAGGCCGTGACGGTCGATGTAGTCAGCATTTTTTAGGTCGCCGTGAATCTCGTAGTCGAAGTATTTCAGAACCTCGTTCTTGGCGAAATTACCACTGACGATGGGGCGCGTCTCGAAGCCTTGCGCGCGCAGCCACGCGACGAAATCGGCGCGGTCGATCCCCGCCTCCTCGCGCAGGACCAGCGAGAAACCGAACCAGCTGCTGTGCCCTGTTTCGCGTTGAATCATGAATTTTGGATGATTGCCGAGGCGCTGTTGCAGCAGCGCGCCGTTGGTGCGGCGGCCCTCGATCAGGCCTGGCAGCTTCGTGAGCTGCGCTTGCCCCAGCGCGCCAGACATTTCCAGTGGGCGCAAGTTGTAGCCAGGGAGCACAAACCGAAAGCTTTCCTCGAAGGGGTCGTCGCTTTTGGTGCCCGTGACATGATTGTGCTTGGGGAGGTTGCGCGTCCAGCCATGGGCACGCAAGCTGAGCATGACGTGATACAGTTCCTCGTCGTCGGTGGCGACGATACCGCCCTCCATAGTGGATATGTGGTGCGAAAAAAACGCCGAGTAGCTGCCCATGACGCCGAAGGTGCCACACTCGCGGCCATTGAGTGTGGCACCCATCGATTCGCAGTTGTCCTCGATCATCACGATGTTCCGGCCATCTGTTAGCCGCGCGATGGCATCGAAATCATTGGGGTTGCCCAGCAGATTGACCACCATCAGCGCGCGGGTGCGGTCTGTAATCGCATCCGCCAACGCGTCTAGATCGTAGTTCAGCGTGGCGAGATCGATATCGACAAACTTCATCCTTAGCCCGTATTGCTGAAGCGGATAGTAGGTAGTCGACCAGCTGACTGCCGGCACGATAATCTCGTCGCCGGGCTGCAGATTCAACGCTGGATTCGACGTATAGCGCAACGCCGCCGTCATCAGCAGGTTCGCGGATGAGCCGGAGTTGACCATCACCGCATAGTTGCAGCCGAACTGGCGCGCGAATTGCTCCTCGAACGTCTTTACCTCGGCACCCATCGAATACATGTCAGACGCGATGACGCGGGCTAGCGCGTCCTGCTCGGCCTGATCCCAGGACGATGTGGCGAGGGGGAATTTGATGCTCATGGCGTGGTCTGCTCCAGATAATGGCGATAGGTGCGCGCGAGCCCATCCGCCAGCGCGGTCTGCGGCTGCCAGCCCCACGCGGTCTGCTTGTCCGTCGCGCACAGCTTTTGCTTCATTCCAGTCGGGCGCGCCAGATCATGCGTGAAGCAGCCCTGCCATCCGACGATATCGGCTGCGGCTGCGTAATAGTCGTTGATGCTGTGGTCGTGGCCCAGCCCGACATTCATCAGGTCCGGCACGGCGCCCATATCGGCAGCGGCGCGTAACACAGCATCGGCCAAATCGCCCGCGAACATGAACTCGCGCCGCGCCGTGCCGTCGCCCCAGATCTCGACCGTGTCCGCGCCGGTCTGCTTGGCGACATGCAGTTTGTGCAAAATTGCCGGCACGAGATGCGACCGCTTGGGATCGAACTTGTCGTTTAGCCCATAGAGATTGCAAGGAATCAGCGTCTTGTAGAGCGCGCTGGAATCTTGCCGCCGGATGTACTCGCACAGGCGTGTCGCCATAATCTTTGCCAGCGCATAACCCTCGTTCGTTGGCTCTAGCGGGGCGGTCAAAATCATGTCCTCGCGCAATGGATTGGACGCGCCCGCCGGATACATGCAGGTGGACGCCAGATTGATCAGCTGCCTCACCCCTGCCCGGTGGGCGCCCTGAATCACGTTCAGCCCCATCGCCGCATTATCCGCCAGAAAGGCGACAGGATGGGCCATGTTGGCATGGATGCCCCCCACCCGTCCGGCAGCATGGATCACCAGATCGGGATGTGCCGCGGCCATATAGGCATAGACAGCGGCGCGGTCCGTCAGATCCAGGTCCGCGCTGGAGGGGGCAAGAATCTCCCACTCGGCCGCGCGGTCGTGCCCGCGAATATTGCGGCCAACCATGCCAGAACCGCCGGTCAGAAGGATGCGACCGCGCATATCTCAATCCTCGCGCAACAGCGGCAGATCATAGCCATGCTCGATCAGGATGCGCTGGCGCCGCGCGCCTTTGAGGTCTTCGGCCACCATTTCAGCACACATTTGCTGCGCGGTGATCTGCGGCTCCCATCCCAGCACTTCGCGGGCCTTAGCCGGATCGCCCAACAGCGTCTCCACCTCGGCCGGGCGGAAGTATCGCGGGTCGATGCGCAGCACGATGTCGCCAACCTTAACCTCCGGCGCCATGTCCGACGTGACAGCCGAAACCGTGCCGACCTCGCTCAGCCCCTCACCAGTGAACTCAAGCTCCAGTCCCAGCTCGGCGGCAGACCAGTGGATGAACTCGCGCACCGAATACTGCTTGCCTGTTGCAATGACAAAATCGTCGGGCGCGTCTTGCTGCAGCATCATCCACTGCATCCGCACGTAATCCTTCGCATGGCCCCAGTCACGCAGCGAATCAATGTTGCCCATATGAAGGCACTCTTCCAGCCCCTGCGCAATATTGGCCAACCCGCGCGTAATCTTGCGTGTGACAAACGTCTCGCCCCGGCGCGGGCTCTCATGGTTAAAGAGGATCCCGTTGCAGGCATACATGCCGTAAGCTTCGCGGTAATTCACCGTGATCCAGTAGGAATAAAGCTTTGCCACCGCGTAGGGACTGCGCGGATGGAAAGGCGTCGTCTCGGTCTGGGGTGTCTCCTGCACCAATCCGTACAGCTCGGATGTGGAGGCCTGATAGAATCGGCAGGTCTTCTCCATCCCCAGAAAACGGATCGCCTCCAGCAGGCGCAGTGTGCCCATGCCGTCGACATCCGCCGTATACTCCGGCGCCTCAAAGCTGACGGCCACATGGCTCTGCGCACCAAGGTTATAAACCTCGTCGGGGCGGATCTCGGACAACAGCCGCGTCAGGTTGGATGTGTCGGTCAGATCGCCGTAATGCAGCTTCAGCCTAGGGCTAGCCTCGTGCGGATCTTGGAATATGTGGTCGATCCGCTGGGTATTGAACGACGATGCGCGGCGCTTGATGCCATGCACCTCATAGCCCTTTTCCAGCAGCAGCTCGGCCAGATAGGATCCGTCTTGTCCGGTGATCCCAGTGATGAGGGCGCGTTTCATTCTAGCTCACTCCCGCTCAGCCCGCGCCTCGGGCGGCGCTCTTTGGCTTCCTAATGGCTGGCGCGCAGCTGGGCAAGGATCGTCTGGACAATCTCATGCGGCTATGGCGGTGTGTACATTCACTGTTCCCGAAATACTCCAGCCGGAGGCTCCGACAATGGCCATGACATGCACCGCCACCCAATTGATCGACAACGCCCGCACGCGCGTCACTCGCTTCGACTTTGAGCCGGGCCAGCAGACGGGCTGGCACACGCACGGGATGGATTACGTCATCACCGCGCTCACCGATTGCCATATGCGGCTCGAACTTCCGGGCGGCGAGGTGAAGGAAAACAACGTTACGGCCGGATCAGTCTACAGCCGGGATGAAGGGATGGAGCATAACGTCATCAATGGCGGTGATACCCCAATGTCGTTCATTGAGGTTGAGCTGAAGTAGACCGATACAAAAGCTGGGCAGATAGACCCCGCAGTAGAACACCAGATCGCTCACCTCGCCCCGGACGCATGTCCGGGGCTTCATACTGCCTATCCGCTCAAACGTTAAACCGTAGCGACAGGCACGACATACCGCCATCCAGCAGCGCGCAATCGGTATTGTCGATATGCCGGATATCATACCCCTCGCGCGTCAGCATCTCTGCCGTCTTGGGAAATCCATCCGGCAACAGCACCACATCGTTAAAGCGGATGGCATTGGCCGCCGCCTCCTCACCCTCAGGCAGGTGCAGCACACGGTAGCCCTCAAAGCAGCCCTCCGCATCCAGCAGCCGGGTCGACAGGATCGTCTCGGGGTCAAGCAGCGAGCAATCCGTCTTGAAATGCAGCACGCCTTCAGGCGTCTGCAACTCGCGCAAAGAATGCCCCCACTCGTCCAGGATCACCCGTAACTCGGCCACGCCGGCGGCATCGGTACGCGCCGAGCGGCCGACCAGTACCTCGCGCCCGGTGAAGAGGATATCACCGCCCTCGATATGGCCCAGCCCAGTAATATCGCGCAGATCACCAAACAGCGCGGCCAGCGTGGGCCGCATCTGCGCTACTTCGCCCATGCGGCTGGCAGCGCCGAGGCGCATCATGATGGCCCCACCCGGCACGCACAGCGCGGTATCTTCGACAAACAGCGCATCGGGATACGCCTCCTCGGCGTCCAGCACGACGACCTCGGCTCCCGTGCTGCGCAGCACGGCGATGTAGGCGTCATGCGCGGCACGCATCCGCGCCAGATCGGGCGCACCACGATCCGCGGCGCGCAGGCCCCGCGTGGCGCTGGCGCCGGGGCGGCGCGCGACGGCGTGGCTGAAATGCGTGGCGGAGTTGGCAACGGGGTTGGTCATTGTGCTGCACTCCGGCTGGCTTTGATGGTGGCGGCATGGGCAACGATGCGGTCGCAGGCGATCTCTAGCGCGGCGTCGGACGTGGTCAGCGCAACGCGCACCCACGTATCCAGCGTCGTACCGAAGGAGGTGCCCGGCATCACCGCGACGCCAGCAGTCTCCAGCAGGTCAAACGCGTAACCCGCTGCATCCATCTCGGTACTGGAGATGTTGATCAATGCAAACATGCCTGCCTGCGGGCGCGAGACACTCAATGCGCTCTCGCTCTCCAGCCGCGTCGCAAGGTAGCCAGCCCGTGCGGCAAAGCGTTTGCGCATTCCCGGCGCGACTGTCGAGGGGACCGATACAGCGGCGGCAGTCGCGTCCGCAAGGAATGGCTGGCTGCCGAACAGCATGGTTTCGGACACAGGCAGCAGACTGGATGTGAACTCCGTGCTGCCAATAGCCCAACCGCTGCGAAATCCGGGCGCGGCATGGCTCTTGGAAATGGACGATACGATTACGGTGCGATCCGCAAGATCCGGCTCTGCCAGCGGCGATGCAAAGGGGACGCCATCAAAAATCATCTCCTCATAAACCTCGTCCGAAATGATCCACAGATCGTGCTTCTTAGCCACGGCGCCGATCTCCCGTACATCCTGTTGCGTCAGAACCGCGCCCGTCGGGTTGTGCGGCGTGTTCAGCAAGATTGCGCGGCTACGCGGGGTAATGCGCGCTTCCAGATCGGCGGCCCGCATCCGAAATCCGTTCTCAGGCGCCAGCGGCACGGGCATCATTGCGGCGCCAGTTGCGCGGATGCAGCCCTCATAGGTGGCATACATCGGGTCGCCCACCAGCACTTCATCGCCCTCCTGAACCAACCCCATCAACGTGGTAAAGAGAGATGTTTGCGTGCCAGGCAGGCACATTACTTGTTCGGGATGAATATCACGGCCCGTTGACGCCGTGTAACGGCTCGCGAGCGCGGCGCGCAGTCCCGGCTCACCCATACCATTGGAATAACCCATGCGTCCGGCGCGCATGGCGGTCGCCGCATCCTCGATCAATGCGGTCTCGGGCGGCACGTCCGGCTCGCCGATGGTCAGCTCGACAATGTCGCGCCCCTCGGCGCGCATCTCGCGGGCGCGCATATGCACGGCCCATTTGGCGCTGCCAAGGCCGGTCAGACGCTCGGTAATGTTGGCGAATTTCATGGTGATGTTCCTTCCAGTGTCATGTCGTTGTCAGCTGTGACGGCATACGGCGTCAAATCCAGATTCAGCATCGCCCCGACCGAAGCCAGCCCGATGGCCGACAATTCGCCGGGGGCGAATCCATCAGGCAACACGCCACCCTCCAGCCACAGCCCGTCGATCACGGCGTTACAGGCGATCGCGTAGCGCCGCAAATCGGCGGGCGTCGCAGCGCGCCCAGCCTCGGCCAGCGCATCCGCGATCAGGCCCTGCAAATGGTCGCGAAACTCCGCATAGGTCTGCGCATGGACGCGCTGCATCTGCCCACTTTGCTGCACATGGGTCAAAAACCCGGCCCAAAGAGATACTGCCTCGGCGCTGACCACAGGCGCGCACAGCCCCGCCTCTACGAATGCGGTGAGGCGCGCAGCCCCGCCAGCGCCCTGCCCCGCACGACACGTGGCGCGCGTCAGGTCTGTCATATGCTGCGCATATGCGGCGCTGAGCAGTGCATCCTTGTCGTCGAAATAGTGCCGTATAAGGCCAGGCGTCACGCCTGCCCGCGCAGCGACGGCGCGGGTGGTCGCGGCTGCGAGTCCCTCTTCGGCGATCACGGCAAGCATCCCAGAGATCATCGATTGACGGCGCAAGTCGGGGCCGATCCGGCGGAATGTCTTGCGATCGGGCGGCATGATGGGTGGGTTCTCTGGTAGGATACGGTGCTGGAATGTAATTATACAGTTGCATAATTAGACAAAATCGGAACTAGTGCAAGGGACAAGGGAGAATATCGCATGAGTTCCGCACAATCCGCGCCAAAAGCGGAGGCGAACGTCGCAGACAATACTGGAAACGCCGAAGAGGCGATCCGCATCGTTGATCTGCACAAGTCCTTCGGCAATCTGGAGGTTTTGAAGGGCGTGTCGCTGACGGCGGCGCGCGGTGACGTGGTGGCTATCATCGGCGGCTCCGGCTCGGGCAAGTCGACAATGTTACGCTGCATCAACTTTCTGGAAACGCCCAGCAGCGGCCGCATCATCGTCGGCGGCGAGGAAGTGGCGGTAAAGCCAGACGGCAGCCCCGCCAAGCCGCGCCAGATCGAGCGTATCCGCACGCGTCTGGCAATGGTATTCCAGTCCTTCAACCTTTGGGCACACCGGACACTGCTGGAGAACGTGATCGAAGTGCCTATCCACGTCTTGAAGGTGCCGAAAAAAGAGGCGATCGCCCGCGCAATGGAGCTTCTGGAGCGTGTCGGACTATCCGAAAAACACGCCAGCTACCCTGCGTTTCTTTCGGGCGGCCAACAGCAGCGTGCGGCAATCGCGCGGGCGCTGGCAGTTGATCCGTCGGTGATGCTGTTCGACGAGCCGACAAGCGCGCTGGACCCAGAGCTGGTAGGCGAAGTGCTGACCGTGATCCGTGATCTAGCCGCCGAAGGGCGCACCATGGTCCTTGTCACGCACGAGATGAAATTCGCCCGGGAGGTCGCCAGCCACGTCATCTACCTTTCGGAGGGCCGCATCGAAGAGGAAGGCCCGCCAGAAGAAGTGTTCGGCAACCCAAAGTCCGATCGCCTGCAACAATTTCTGCGGACCGTCGCCTAAGCGTTCCGCTGAAATCCATAAATCTCAGAATAAAAACAGGGACAACAACCATGAAACTCAAGACAACACTTACAGCAGGCGCCGCCGCACTGGCCCTGATGACCGGCGCGGCAATGGCCGAGACGATCAAGGTCGGCATCGCAGCCGAGCCCTACCCCCCCTTCGCCGCGCCCGACAGCGCCGGTAATTGGAGCGGCTGGGAAGTAGAGATCGCGAACGCCATTTGCGAAGTTCAGGAACTGGATTGCGCGATCACGCCCGTCGCATGGGACGGCATCATCCCCTCGCTTATGGGCGAGCAGATCGACGTCATAATGGCCTCCATGTCGATCACCGAAGATCGTGCCAAGCAGATCGACTTTACCGACCACTATTACAAGACACCCGCCGTGATCGTCACCGCCAAAGGCTCGGGCATCACGCCGGACGATGCAGGCCTCAACGGCAAGATTCTAGGCGTTCAGGCATCGACCACGCATCAGGCTTATGCACAGAAGCATTTTGAGGGCGTCGCCGGTGAAATCCGCGTCTATCAGACTCAGGACGAGGCCAATCAGGATCTCTATTCGGGCCGCATCGATGCTGTTCAGGCCGACAGCATCGCAATGGCTGATTTCGTAGCCAGCGGCATTGGCGATTGCTGCGAGATCGTCGGTGCTGTTGCCGATGATGTCGCAGTCCTTGGCCAAGGTGTCGGCGGCGGCGTGCGCAAGGGCGATGACGCCCTGCGCGAGACGATCAACGAAGGCATCGCCAAGATTCTCGAGAACGGCACCTACGACGAGATCACCAAGAACTACTTCTCGACCACGATCTACAGCAAGTAAGTCAGGGTCTTGGAGCAAACTCTAGAACTGCTCTCACTATCGCCCCCCGGCTGGGGGGCGAACCTTCTGCGCGGTCTGGTCAACTCTATCCAGATCGCGCTGGGGGCCTTTGGCTTTGGCCTGATCATCGGGTTCTTTGGCGCGATGGGCAAACTATACGGCAGCCCTTGGGTCCGCGACCTGCTAGAGGTCTACACCACGGTCGTGCGCGCCGTACCGGAACTGGTGCTGATCCTGATCCTATATTACGCAGGCACCGACATTTTGAATAACATCGCCGGCGCGTTCGGACGCGGCCCGATCCAGATCAATGGCGTCGCCGCCGGCATCTGGGTGCTGGGCATCGTGCAGGGCGCTTATGCCACCGAAATTCTGCGCGGCGCGATCCGCGCCATACCGCCAGGCCAGACCGAGGCGGCGCGCGCCTACGGTATGCCCCGCGACCTGATGGCGCGCCGTGTCACCATCCCCGCAATGACCGCCTTCGCCATCCCCGGCCTTGCAAATCTATGGCTGATCGCGACCAAGGACACCGCCCTGTTGGCCGTCGTTGGATTTAGCGAACTGACGCTGGAGACGCGGCAGGCCGCCCAAACGACGCGCGCCTATTTCACCTTCTTCCTCGCAGCGGGCTTTCTTTATCTGATGGTAACACTCTTTTCCGGCGTCATATTTGGCCGGATCGAAAAATGGGCACGGCGCGGGCAGCCGTCGCATCGCAGCTCATGATCCGCGCGATGCTGATCCCCCGCCGCCTCATCATGCTAGGCCTCTTTGCGGCCTTTGTGGTCTGGTGCGTGGTGACAATGGACTGGAGCTGGCTACCCCGCTACGCGCCTCTTGCGCTCAGTGGGCTTTGGGTCACGATCTGGTTGCTGGTGGTCACGATCATCCTCGGTTTCACGCTGGCCGTGCCGCTGGGGTTGGCGCAAGCTATCGGGCCATGGTATCTGGCTGCGCCCGCGCGTGCATTCTGCACGGTCATTCGCGGCACGCCTTTGCTGCTACAAATCTGGCTGCTCTACTACGGCCTCGGGTCGCTCTTTCCTCAGTTTCCGTGGATACGAGAGTCAGAGCTGTGGCCTTATCTCAGACAGGCATGGCCCTATGCTGTCCTGTCACTGACCCTGTCCTACGCGGGCTACGAGGGCGAGGTGATGCGCGGTGCGTTCGCCTCTGTCCAGAAGGGCCAGATCGAGGCGGCCCGCGCCTTTGGAATGCCGCCGCGCAAGATATTCTTTCGCATCTGGCTGCCACAGGCGATCCGCAGCGCCCTGCCCACTCTGGGCGGCGAGACGATCCTGCAACTGAAGGCGACGCCGCTGGTCGCGACCATTACCATCGTTGAATTATACGCTGTCGCAGGCCGTGTGCGGCAGGATACCTTCATCATCTATGAGCCGCTCCTGCTGCTGGCGGCTGGATATTTGGTGATCGCCGGGGTGATAACGCTGGGTTTTCGTTGGATCGAAGGACGCGGGCCGAACATGTCGCGCTAGGCGTCATACGTGATTGAGTATCGCCTTCGCCGGACTGGCGCCCAACACATATTCCACCACAGATCACGCTTTTGGCAAAAGCGGCTTCAACGCCGCACGCTCATCTTCATCCAGCTGTGCCAGAAGGCCCGTCTCCCACTCTAGATATCGCAGCGCGGCGTCCAGATTACCATCATGACGGTCATGTACGAAAAACAGATGGTCGATGCATTCTGCTTCTGCCGGGCAATCCGGTGTCTGGACAATCTTAAAACCAGCCGCGCGCCACTCATCTGGGCCACTCAAAGCGGCCTGAACCTGCGTGTGCCCCTGCGCAATCAACTCTAGTCGTACCCCCTCAACCAGCGCCGCGTCACGCCCAATGACGGCGATCGGGCCGCGAAAATCAGGCCTTTCGCGGCACAGATGCGCGCGGTTGGCCCATGTCGCGCCGACGACATGCCCCACGCGATAGTGCAGCCCCTTCGACGCATCCAGCAGCGTCGCAGCTTGCGCAACGAGGCCCGCCAGATCTGATGGCGCGGCGGCAGGCTCCGGCGCGGCGAACCCAGACAATGCGCAGCCCTGCAGCACCCAAACGCGATGCCCCATCCCCATCAGCCAGATCGCCGTGGTCGCCGCGCGCAAGGCAGTATCGCAGACCAGTACGATGCGCGCGCCGCGCACGGCTAGCTTTTCATCTGTGGCTTGCACCAGTTGCCCGCCGGGCGCAGAGGTGAAACCAGGGGCGTGCCCGGCGCTATGCTCGGCCTTCGTTCGTACATCAAAGCGAAAAACCGTGTGCGAGCCTGTGTCCCAGCCTTCGACCGTCGCCAGGTCGACCACCGGAATACCGTAGCTGGCGATCAGTTTCTGCGCCCGCGCTTGGGCTGACTGCACGCCATCGGGGAACACCTCCGGCAACGCCTCGGCATCCAGCCCATGATCCAGATCATAGCCCGCCAGCCGCCAGCCTTGAGTGCCGTTGCGCAGCGCATGGACCGGGCCAGACCAACCCGCGAGGCGCAAGGTTTCAGCCCCGATGATAGACCGCGTGCGCCCGGCGCAGTTCACCACGATGGGCGTGCCAGGCGCGGCCATCTGCGCCGCGCGATACCCGAGCTCGGCGTTGGGGCACGACCGCGCGCCCGGGATCGACATCTTGGTAAACTCTGCCGCGCTGCGCCCGTCCAGCACCAGCATATCACACCCTGCCTCCTGCATCTTGTGCAGCTCCTGTGCCGATACAGATGGCGTCTCAAACTGATGCTCGACCAATTCACCAAAAGTCTTGGACGGAAGGTTCACCCCCTTGAATAGTGTATGACCCGCAGCAGCCCAGCCGGGCGCGCCGCCGTCCATAATATGCAGATCGGTGTAGCCCAAAGCTCCCAGCACAGCGGCTGCGCGATCCGCAATTCCGCCCCCATCATCGAACAGGATGCACCGCACCGATCGGCGCGGCATCAGGCGCGGGGCGTCCGCCTCCAGTCTGCTGAACGGGATATTGACCGAAAAAAACGGATGCCCTTCGCCGTATTGCCCAAATTCTCGTATGTCGATCAGCGCGACCTCCACGCCATCCGTCAGAGCCGCCCGAACGCCCACAACGGTGGTGCGGGCGGCGCTCATTTCTTGGTCTTGGCCCCGATATCCATGATCTGGCATGTGCCAGCCTCGATGTCGTAGCTGATGCGCCGGGTCAGACTCTCAAGTGGTTGGCCATAGAAATGCAGGTGCCGGATCACCTCGGTGCCACCGATGACGACGCTATGGATATCGTCGGCCATCATCGCCAGCGCGTTACCGGGGCGCAGATCGACTTTCTCGCGCAGGCGCAGCTCGGCCTTGCCCTCCATAGATCCGTCGTCGACACGTTCGTAGACGGTATTCTGCTCGGCCCCCTCGACGGCGGCGATGCAGGCATAGACAGTGTGATTATGCGGCGGGATCACCTTGCCCGGCTGCATCACATTCAGATAAAGGGTCAGGTCCGTCTCGGCGTCATTCGCAATGAAAAAGCGGTTCTGCTTTTCCTCGACCGAGGGCGCGGGAAAATCATCCTCGCCCCAAAGTTCAGTGCGGGCCGCGATGTCCATCAGGTAGGTCTTGATTCGGTCCAGCCGGGGACGGTCCATCGGCCCCTCGGCCGCGACGGCCTTCGCCTCTGCGATAAAGTGCTGCGTGGCTTCGTTGCGGTGTTCAGCGTTGGCCATGTAATATCCCCTTTGGTTAGACTACGCAGAAGCGAGGCAGGCCTCAGCAAACTCGGCGCGCACCTCGTCAGTATGCTGCCCCAGCGAGGGCACGTCGCCCAAGTCAGGCACGCCACCATTAACCACCACTCCCGGCGCCAGCATCCGCACCGGGCCTGTTGGGCTGCCAACCTCGACAAAGCGGTTCTGCGGATGTTTGGCCAGATCGTCCATCGTGCTGACACGCCCATAAGCGATGCGCGCGCCCTGCAGCCGCTCGACCATCTCATCCCGTGGCACCTGCGCAAAGATCGGCCTCAGCACCTCGTCCAACACCGCGCGGTTGGCGACGCGGTGCGAGTTGGTGTCAAAGCGCGGATCGTTCGGCAGATCAGGTAGGCCCAGAATATCTGCACAAAAACTCCGCCACTCCCGTTCATTCTGGATGGAGAAGAGCACATCCTTGCCGTCCGACCCGGTGTAGGCGCCATAGGGCGCGATAGTTGGATGGTTCAGACCGCCGCGAACCGGCTCTTTGCCGCCATAGACATATTGCAGATAGGGCACGTTCATCCAGTCGGTCAGCGCATGAAACAGCGAAATCGACAGGTGTCGACCCTGCCCAGTGATGCCCCGCCCGATCAGCGCCTGAAGCACGGCCTGATAGGCGGTCATGCCCGCCGCAATATCGCAGACCGACACGCCCACGCGCGTCAGGCTGTCTTTTGTGCCAGTGATCTGCGACAGCCCGCTTTCTGCCTGCACTAAAAGGTCATAGGCCTTGAGATCCTTGAGCGGGCCCTCCTCGCCATAGCCGGAGATCGCGACAGTTATCAGGCTTGGATAGCGCTCGCGCAACTCGGCCTGATCAAAGCCCAGACGCGCAACGGCGCCGGGCGCAAGGTTCTGTATGAACACGTCCGCGCCCGCCAGCATCTGGGTCATCAGCGCGTGATCGCCCGCCTCGCGCAGGTCTAGGCACACCGATTCCTTGCCGCGATTCAACCAGACGAAATACGCGCTTTCGCCATGCACCAAGTCGTCGTAGCCACGCGCGAAATCACCCTCGGGCCGCTCGATCTTGAGAACGCGGGCCCCTGCCTCGGCCAGTTTGCCCGATAAATAAGGCGCGGCGACGGCCTGCTCGATCGAAACTACTACCAGCCCAGCCAGATCACCTGTCATCACGCACGCCCCTTAATTACTCGCCGCGATGATGCCCCATCGCGCGGCCCCCCGGAAATAGCCAAGCGCGAGGGGCGGACATAGGGTTTGCCTATGCCCGGCTGCGCCGGGGGTGGCTGGCGCGGGTGCGCGCGGCGCGATACCATTTGCACTAGCCCACAGCCGGAGACGATCATGCCCGCCTTGCCCCTTCAGATAATCCTACCCCTCTTCGTCCCTGCCGACAGGCCCGACCGTGTGGCCAAGGCCGCAGCGACCGGAGCGGACGCGATCATCGTCGATCTGGAAGATGCCGTCGCACCGGGTGCCCGCGCCGACGCGCGGCACGGTCTGGCCGATGCACTGGCAAGCGTAGGTTGTCCCATTATCTTGCGCATCAACGCGGCTGGCACCCAGTGGCACAAGGATGATCTGGACGCCGCCACTATTCTGCCCCTCGCCGCCGTAATGCTGGCCAAGGCCGAAAGTGGCGAGGCGTGCGCTCATGCCGCACGCACAGCAGGTGTGCCAGTGATCGCGCTGGTCGAGACGGCCCGTGGCATCGCAAACCTAAGCGAGATCGCAGGCGCATCGGCGCGGCTTGCCTTTGGCTCCATCGACTATGCTGCCGATCTGGGCATGGGCCATACGCGGGCATCCTTGGCCTCCGCGCGCGCAGCACTGGTGCTGGCCGCTAGGCTGGCGGGCCAGCCTGCGCCGCTAGACGGGGTGACCATCGCAATCAAGGACACCGCACTAATCGAGGACGATTGCCGCCATGCCACCGAGATGGGAATGGGCGGCAAACTGATCATCCACCCCGCCCAGTTGGGCGCCGCGCGGCGCGGCTTTGCCCCCTCCAAGACGGAGCTGGACTGGGCCGCGCGCGTGCTGGAAGCGTCCAAGGGCGGCGCAGCGGTGCAAATGGACGGCGCCATGATCGACGCGCCGGTGATCGCCCGCGCCAAGGCCCTGATCGCCCGTGCAGGGGGCACAGCATGAGCACGCGCATCACGGAGACGGACCTGATCGGCAGCATCGCAGAGGCACTGCAATACATATCCTACTACCACCCGCCAGATTTCATCGCCGCAATGGCGGATGCCTACACGCGCGAACAAAGCCCATCGGCAAAGGCCGCAATCGCCCAGATCCTGATAAACTCGCGCATGTGCGCCACCGGGCATCGGCCCATCTGCCAAGATACCGGCGTCGCAAATATCTTTGTTGAGATCGGCGTGGAAGCACTCACCGACTGGACGCGCCCCCTGCAGGACATGATCGACGACGCCGTGCGCGCCGCCTGGCTGCTGGAGACGAACCCGCTGCGTGCGTCGGTCGTGGTCGATCCGCTGGACAGCCGCCGCAACAGCGGCGACAATACGCCCGCCATGATCCAGACCCAGATGGTAGCAGGCACAAACGTGCATGTCACCGTGTCGGCCAAGGGCGGCGGGTCCGAAAACAAGACGCAATTTGCGGTGCTGAACCCATCGGCCAGCGTGGTTGATTGGGTGGTGGACCGCGTAGCGCATATGGGCGCAGGCTGGTGCCCGCCCGGCATGTTGGGCATCGGCGTGGGCGGCAGCGTGGACAAGGCGATGGCGATGGCCAAGGCCGCGCTGAACCAGCCTATCGACATCACGGACCTGCGGGCGCGAGGGCCGCAGACCAAGATCGAGGAAATGCGGCTGGAGATCCTCCACCGCGTTAACGGCTTGGGCATCGGAGCTCAGGGGCTGGGCGGGTTAACCACGGCCCTCGACGTCAAGATCGCCACGTTTCCTACCCATGCGGCCTCCATGCCTGTCGCGCTGATCCCCAATTGCGCCGCAACCCGGCATGTGGATTTTACGCTGACCGGCGATGGCCCGGCGGTGTTTACAGCGCCGGACCTGTCGTTGTGGCCGCAGATCGCTGGCCACGGCCCTGTCGGGACGCGGCTGTCGCTGGATGATTTGACCGATGACGTGCTGGCCGCGTTGACACCGGGCGAAACACTGCTGCTGTCCGGCAAACTATATACAGGCCGCGACGCCGCGCATAAGCGCATGATCGAAACGTTGCGCGCCGGCGGCGACCTACCCGTCGATCTGAAGGGGCGCGCGCTCTATTACGTCGGTCCCGTCGATGCGATCCCCGGCGAAGTGATCGGCCCTGCCGGCCCCACGACATCAACCCGCATGGACAAGTTCACCGAAGAGATACTGGCCGCGACCGGCCTCAAGGTGATGATCGGTAAGGCCGAACGCGGTGTAGAGGCAATTCAAGCGATCCGCCGCCATGGGGCGGTCTATATGATCGCCGTCGGCGGCGCGGCATACCTTGTGTCTCAGGCGATCAAATCCGCACGTATCGTAGCCTACGCCGACCTCGGAATGGAGGCGATCCGCGAATTCAAGGTCGAAGATATGCCGGTAACGGTCGCGGTAGACACTCAAGGCAACTCAATTCATGAGACAGGCCCGCGCCAATGGGCACGGGCCTGATTCTCGTACGCTTTGGAATGGCTTAGATGGTGCGGCCGCCATCGACCTCCATCACCACGCCCGTAATGAAATCGGCATCGTCCGACGCCAGATAGAGTGTCGCATTGGCGATATCACGCGCCTCTGACAGCCGCCCCAGCGGCACGGTCGCGATGAATTTCTCGCGATTCTCGGGCGTGTCAGGCATCCCCATAAACTGCTCCAAAAGGCCCGTTGCGCCCATCACCGGCGCTACGCAATTCACACGGATCTTGTCCGGTGCCAGCTCAACAGCGAGCGATTTTGTCATCACGTTCACCGCACCCTTAGAAGAGTTGTACCACGTTAGGCCGGGGCGCGGACGGATGCCCGCAACCGAGCCAATGTTGATCATCACGCCGCCACCCTGATCGCGCCACATCGGCACACAGGCCTTTGTCATGTGAAAGATAGACAGCACGTTGATATCATAAATCTTGCGAAACGTCTCCTCGTCCGTCTCCATCAGCGGGCTGTTCTTGTTGGTCCAGCCCGCATTGTTGACCACGATATCGAGGCTGCCAAACGCCTCGGAGGTCTGCTTGACAGCTGCCGCTACCTGCGCACCATCGGCCACGTCGCAGCGGATGGCGATGGCCGCATCGCCAAGGCTTTCAGCGACAGCTTTGGCACCGTCCTCGTTCAAGTCGACGATTGCCACTTTCGCGCCCTCAGCCACGAAGAGCTCTGCTATCCCCTTGCCAAAGCCCGAGGCCGCACCTGTCACTAGTGCCGTTTTGCCCTTGAGTCTCATATGCGCCTCCTCAGTCATGCTTGTTAATAATCGTCTTGATATGCGAGAATTCTAGTAGGGCCGCCAAGCCCTTTTCGCGACCATGCCCCGATTTGCGCACGCCCCCGAACGGAAGCTCAATCCCGCCACCAGCGCCAAAGCCGTTGATATAGACCTGACCCCCGCGCAGCTTTTTCGCCACGCGCTGCTGACGTGCGCCATCGCGGGTCCAGACTGAGGCCATGAGACCATATTCGGTGTCGTTGGCGATGCGGATTGCGTCCACCTCATCCTTAAACGTCATGGCACACAGGACGGGGCCAAAGACCTCCTCCTGCCCGATCCGTGAATGCGGGTCGACCGGCCCAAAAAGCGCAGGCGCGACATAATAACCACCCTCGGGCGCGCCCTCACGCACAGTTCCGCGCGCAATCAAGGGCGCATCGGCGCCGTCAATAAAAGCCTCAACGCGCTTTTTCTGCTTGGCCGAAATCACTGGGCCCAGCACGGCATCCTCTGTCTGGTCCGATGCCTCTAGCCCCTCAAACCGCTCTTTCAGCCCTGCGATGACCTTGTCATAGACCCCCTCCTGAATGAGGATGCGCGACCCGGCCGAGCAGGTCTGGCCCGCATTGGCGATGATACCGCCCACGAGAAACGGCAGCGCCGCATCGATATCGGCATCATCAAACACGATCTGTGGGGATTTACCGCCCAGCTCCAGCGTGCAGGTGATGTAGTTCTTGGCCGCTGCGATCTGAATCATCTGGCCCACTTCGGGCGAGCCAGTGAAGGCAATGAAATCGACGCCGGGATGCTCTGACAGAGCCTTGCCAGCCACGTCGCCGCGACCGGTCACCACGTTGATCGCACCATCGGGAAAGCCAACTTGGGTGGCCAGTTCCCCCAAACGCAGGCAGGATAAGCACGCATCCTCGGCGGGTTTCAGAACGGTCGAGTTCCCCATCGCCAGCGCAGGCGCCAGCACGCGGGCGAACATCTGCGATGGATAGTTCCACGGGATGATGCAGCCAATGACGCCATAGGGCTCGCGCAGGGTCTGCACGTTGTAGCCAGCCATGAAGGGGATCACCTCGCCATGCACCTTGTCGGCAGCACCGCCGTAGAACTCGAAATAGCGTGCGCAGGCGACCATGTCGGCGCGGGCCTGCTTCAGCGGCTTGCCGTTGTCACGGCTCTCCAGCTGGGCCAGCGCTTCTGCCTCCTCCAGAATACACAGGCTGAATTTCAGCATCAAACGGCCACGCTCGGCTGCGGTCAACTGACCCCATGCGCCAGTGTCGAACGCGGTCCGCGCAGCTTTGACGGCAGCATCTACATCTTCGGATTGCGAGGCCGCGATCGTGGTGAAAACCTCACCATCTAGCGGCGAGCGGACATCCATTTCGTCGCCCGAGACGGCCGGCACCCATGCGCCACCAATCAGATTCAGGGGTTTAGGCAGGGTCATATCGCTTGGCATTATGCATTCTCTTTCTTGTCGTCCAGCGATCCCTCCGCGACGGCGCCGCGCTCGATCACAAAGGTCTGGCTGGCGAAGCCGCGCAGAAGCGCGGGGTTGGATTCAGTGATGATAAGCGTCACGTTCTTGTCGCTGTCGCGCAGGTCGCGCAGCGCGTCGGCATAGCGCTTGGCCAACGCGGGAGCGAGACCCTGAAACGGCTCGTCCAGCATGATCAGCTTGGTGCCTAGCATCAGCGCGCGGCCCAGCGCCACCATCTTGCCCTGCCCGCCCGAGACGTTCCCGGCGGGACGGTCCGCCATCTCGCGCAGCTCAGGCAGAATGTGATAAACGCGGTCGAGACGCTTTTGCGTGGTGGCTGCGTCCAGCTTGGCGACCTGCGCGGGCAGCAGGATATTCTCCTCAACCGTGAAGGCAGAGAAAAGCCGCCTGTCCTCAGGTGCGTATCCGATGCCAAGTCCTGGGCGCTTGGACGGCGTCATGTCCGAGATGTTTTTCCCGTCAAATTGGATCTCTCCAGTGACGTTCGTGAACCCCATGACCGAGCGCAGCAGCGTAGTCTTGCCCGCGCCATTGCGGCCGATCAAGGCAACCGTCCCGGATGCTGGAATAGTGAAATTCAAACCGCGCAAGATGGGTATATTTCCAATCGACGCGTTCGCATTGTGAAAGCTCAGCATCAGGCGACCTCTCCGATTACGTCGCGGATCACGTCGGGATGAGCCAGCACCTCCTCCGGGGTTCCGCGCATTTCAATCTTGCCCATGTTCCAGACCGCAACTTCGTCAGCGTATTTCTCGACGATGCCCATGTCATGTTCTACAAACACAGCGGTGACTTCGGCCTCGGCCAGCGCCTTGTCCAGTATCTCCATCACTCCGAACTTTTCCGAGCTGGCGACGCCAGATGTCGGCTCGTCCATCAGCAGTAGTTTCGGCTTCAGCGCCAATGCGACGGCGATGTCGATCAACTTGCGCTGACCCTCGGACAGCTCGTCCACCTGCCTGTGCGCAACATCGGTGCAGCTTATCATGTCCAGCAGATGCATCATTTCAGCGCGCTGCTGCACATCATTGAGGGCGCGGATCGGATTTTTCAGCCGGTCGCGCGCGGCGACGGCGATCAGTAAGTTTTCCAGCGCCGTATGCTCGGTAAAAAGCTGCGGGATCTGGAACGCACGCGCCACGCCGCGCCGAGTGATCTGGCGCGGCGACAGGGGCGTGACGTCGCGCCCCTCGAAATAGACCTTGCCCTTGGCCGGCTTCAGCCATCCTGTGCAGATGTTCAGGAACGTTGTCTTGCCCGCGCCGTTCGGTCCGATGATCGCCAGGTTCTTGCCCGCATCGATCTGGATCGAAATGTTATCGGCGGCGACGACGCCGCCGAAGCGGATTTCGAGGCCCTTGGTTTCCAGCAGATGGGTCATTCGCCGTCCTCCTTTTTGCCTGCAATGCGGTCCATCACGCTGTTATAGATGCCAGCAATGCCGCCCGGCGCAAACAGGATGATAATCAGCAGGAAGGTGCCAAGCACCATCTGCCAGATATCGCCTGCAAAGGCCGATGCATAGGTGCGCACAATCTCGTAGATGGCAGCGCCAACCAACGCGCCCGGCACGGACCCGGCTCCGCCGAGGACGGCGATGAACACCATCTCGCCCGAGCGGACCCAGAAGGCGTATTCCGGCGTCACGACACCCTGCACCAACCCCATGATGATACCACCGACACCGCACAGCAGCGCCGACAGAACGTAGCCCGTCAGCATGACCCGCTGAGGCGACATGCCTAGATATTGCAGGCGCGTTTCGTTCGTCTTGAGCGTGCGGAACAGCTGCCCGGTCGGCGATTCTAGCCAGCGCATCGAAAACCATCCAAGGCCTAGCGCCATAATGAGGGCCAAGTAAAACATGATGAGTTCATATGGGCCACGCTCAAGCTCCATCCCGAAGACGGTGGGGCGCGGCAGGCGCATCCCGTCGGCGCCGCCAGTGTAATGATAAAACTTCTCTAGGATCGACCAAAAGATCATGGAAAAAGCGAGGTTCAGCATCGCGAAAAAGATGAAGCGATAGCGCGCCACAAAGAGACCGACGGCAACACCCGTCAGGACAGCCGCGGTGATCCCAAACACGAATACGACGACCAGGTCGGCCCCCGGGATTACCATCAGTGTAAATGCCCCGCCATAAGCAGCGACGGCAAAAAAGAGCGCGTGACCGAACGACACTTGGCCACTGCGCAACAGGACGGTGATGCCCATGACGGCAATGCCCTTCGCCAACGCCAGCGTCAGCAAAATCTGCAAGCCAGGTGTGAGGAATGGGACCAACGCCAGAAGGGTCAGAAGGATAATGGGGATGATGATACGGATCGACATGGTTCAGTCCCCCCTCAAATTTTGCGTGCCGACGGGCTGCCGAACAGCCCCTCGGGGCGCACCAACAGCACGGCGACCATAATTACATATGGCACGAGAACTTGGGTTTCAGGCCATACATAGACGGCAAACGACCGCCCCAACCCGATCAGCAGCGCTGTCAGCGCGGCCCCCTCAATTTGGCCCAGACCGGCAGTAGCCACGACGGCGAAGGAGAGCACGATCATATCGGCGCCAATGCCCGGCAGAATGGATGTGGTCGGCGAGGCCAGCGCACCGCCAAGGCCGGCAAGGCCCGCACCAACGATGAACGTCAAAAGGAACACCTTGTCGGCGTCTATGCCGATGGCCTGAGCCGCCTCCCGGTCTTCGGTAGTGGCCGTGATCAGCTTGCCCGACAGGGTTCGCCGAAGGAAAAAGCGCAGCCCAAACAACAACGCCACCGCCACCACCGGCAGCAAGATCAGCTGGTAGACGGTATAATTGACCGAAAACACCCGCACGTTGCCCATCAATTGCAGCGCCGTCGACTGAAAGATCGGCTGCGTACCCCAAATCAGGCGCTGCACGTCCTCAAGGATCATAAAGATCGCGAAAGTGACGAGCAGCTGCAAGACCTCAGGCTTGTGATAGATGCGGCGCAGGAGCAGCCATTCAAGCGGGCCGCCAATGACCACGCCGATCAGGATCGCCGAGACCAGCATGCAAGGAAAGGCAAAGATCGGCGGCAGCCCGGCCGATACGATGAAGGTGGTCAGCGAGGCCGTTAGATACGCCCCCACCGCATATAGCGAGCCATGCGCGACGTTCAGGATGCGCATCACCCCAAAGATCAGCGTCAGGCCGACGGCCACGATAAAGACGAGCGCCGCGTAGGCGATACCGTCGAACAAGGCGAGGAGGAACAAGGTAAGGTTCATATGGATCCACACTGTTTCTTGGCGGTTTTTTGGACGGGGCGAGTTTTTTGGTAAACGAATTCTCGGGCGGGCGGATGTCAGTCAGGCGATGTCAGCATAGTCAGTTTTTCGGCAGTGTGCCCCGGCTATGGCGCGCAGATCAGAACATCTTTGTCAGGGCAGTGTCACGTGCGTGATATGGCAAGCGGAGGGGGTGCGAACGGGGCCTCCGGCTGGCGGAGGCCCCGATGCGTCATGTCAAAGTGATCAGTTCTCGTAGCTGTCGACGGTCAATGTGTCGACCCAGCCTGGCTTCAGTGAGCTAACCCAAGCGACCGACTCTTCGCCGACGGGTGTCGTCAGTTCTGCACCATCAAAGATCATGATGTTCTCAAGCGTAGCGAACGGAAGCTCACCAGTCTGAACGGACATACCCAGAAGCTGCGCCTCGATGCCCTGATGATCCTCGCGGAGTGTAACCGGACGGCCCAGACCCTGAAATTCCAGATCTTCGAAGGCTGCGATCACCTGATCCTCAGACGGCCAGTTGCCGCCATTGGCCGCGGCTGCTTTGTCGTAGGCCGCCTCCAAGGCTGCGAGGCCTTGGCTCATGTGAAAGACCGGGTAGATCGCCTTGTTGCCGGTCTTTTCCTCAAACTTGGCCATGAACAACTTGAAGTCTTCGTCATTGCGCCGCTCGGGGTGGTTCCAGTAGTGATCGCCGCGCGCGCCCACGATGTGGCCGGAAGGCAGCGCTGCACCCAAACGCTCAAGCGAGCTTTCGGCCAGTGGCAGAACGAAGGTCGAAGTGCTGGTCAGGCCGCGCTGCGAGGCCTGCTGCACGAACGTGTCCAGATCACCACCCCAGGATGTCGACAGGATGACGTCGGGCTGGAGCGCCTGCAGACGCGAGATTTCGGTCGAAAAGTCGGGCGAGCCAAACTTGGGGAAGAATTCACCAACGACTTCGACATCGGGGCGCAGTGCCTTGAGTGCGGCGCTGAAGATATCCCAGCTGTCACGGCCCCATGCGTAGTCCTGATTGACGACTGCGATTGTCTTGAAGTCAGGCTTGGTCTTCAGCAGGTAGGCGACGGTTGCCAGCATCTCGGTGCCGGCATGGGCTTGGGTGCGGAAGACGTATTTGTACTGGTTCTCCTCAAAGATCTTTTGCGTGCCGCAGTCCCACATGATGTTGATAACCTGAAGATCTTCGGCCAGCGGCCCGATCGTCTTGCAGTTACCCGACGAAATCGAGGCCAGCATCGCATCGGCGCCATTCTCGACCAGACGGCGATATTCCGTGGTCAGAACCTCGGTACCGGCGCCCTCGTCGATGAAGGTCAGTTCCAAAGGAACACCTTGGATGCCACCAGCCTCGTTGATTTGCTCGGCCATGATCTCGGCCGCGTCCTTTGCAGGCACGCCGAATACAGATGCTGGACCGGTCAGGAATGCCGTCACACCGACCTTGAGCGTCTCAGGCTTGTCTTGCGCGAACACCGCAAGCGGCATCGCTACGCAGGCGACTGTGGCTAAGAGTAGTTTTTTCATTATAGTCTCTCCCCTTTTTCTTGATTTTGACCAACCCGTTGGTTCGGGGCGGCCCACGACACGATCAGCCGATCGCGATCGGATTGATGGTCACCGGAACGGCGCCTTTTACGGGCGCCTGCCCCAAAACGAACATGAGGTCATGGACGCCAAAGCGGGGCGATGCGCGCGCGTCCATGTTTTCAAAAATATGCGTGCTAACGTTAGGTTGTACGCCCTGCGCCTCGGCCGCCAACGTGATGTCTGCGGCCGCAGTGGTGCACAGGCAGGCAGTGAGGTCTGCGATGGTCGTGGTGCGCGGGCTACTCATCATCATTCCTCCTCCCAAAGTTATGATTAGCCAAACATAAGCGGGATCCGCCTCCGGGGGCTAATAGTTTGCGCCTCGGCCTGCCATAGTCAGTGCTCATACCGCTTGGAGCGCGAGGCGCTTTTGTAATACGACTATCTTTGGCAAGACTATCATCACTCGCGCACCGCACATACGCCGGGCACGACATGGGAGAGACAATATGAAAATCACCGCAGCCGTGCTCATGCGCGACGGAATCACATCAGACTTCGCCAAGGAGGCGCCACTGGAGGTGCGCGAGGTCGATCTGGCCCCGCCCGGACGGGGCGAGGTTCTGATCCGCATCGGCGCCGCCGGCGTTTGCCATTCGGATCTGTCAGTCATAAATGGCACGCGCCCCCGCCCTCTACCGATGGCACTGGGTCATGAAGCATCAGGCTATGTCGAGGAAGTTGGCGAAGGCGTCGACGACTTGACGCCGGGCGATCACGTCGTCTGCATCTTTGCACCAGGTTGCCGCATCTGCACCCCCTGCGCCGAAGGTCGGCCAGCCCTCTGCGAGCGCGCAGCCAAACATCACGGCATCGGCGAATTAATGACTGGTCACCGGCGCTTGACGATGGACGGCCAGCCTATCAACCACCATGTGGGCGTGTCGGCCTTCGCCACCCATGCCGTGCTGGACCGCCGATCATTGGTCAAGGTCGAGCATGACCTGCCGGCCCACATATCGGCTTTGTTTTCCTGCGCGATGCTGACAGGCGCGGGCGCTGTGTTTAATACAGCGCATATCCTGCCAGGTCAGACCGTCGCGGTGATCGGATTGGGCGGCGTAGGCCTGTCTGCTGTTCTTGGCGCCGCTGCGGCGGGCGCCGGGCGCGTCATAGCAATCGATCCTTTCGAGACGAAAATGGAGGCCGCGCGCGGCATGGGCGCGACCGATTGCGTCAAGGCGGACGAACACACGATTCAGGCCGTGCGCGACCTGACGAATGGCGGCGTCGACTGCGCGATCGAGCTGGCAGGTTCGGTCAAGGCGCTGGAGACGGCGTATGAGATCACCCGCCGGGGCGGCCTGACCGTCACTGCGGGCCTGCCGCACCCAGATCAGCGCATGGCCCTACCCGCGCTCAAACTGGTGGCCGAAGAGCGCACGCTCAAGGGCAGCTATATCGGCTCCTGCGTGCCGCAGCGCGATTTACCCCGCATGTTCGCACTCTATGAACAGGGCAAACTGCCCGTGGAGAAAATGCTGAGCCACCGTATCAAACTGGAGGATATCAATATCGCGATGGACCGCCTGAACGACGGCACCGCGCTCCGGCAAGTCGTCGATTTCGGAGTGTGACCGAACGCACCGACGCTTGACAATCTATAGGCGCAGCTTCTAGCTGAGACATTTACTCAAAGGGTACGCCTATGGACATCCGCCAGTTGCGCTACTTCATCGCCATCGCCGAAGCACCGTCGCTGTCTGCCGCGGCGGCGGTGTTGGGCGTGGCGCAGCCTTCGCTGTCACAAAACGTCGTCCGAATGGAGGAAGAGCTAGGCGTGCGCCTGGTCGAGCGCAGCCCGCGCGGCACGGTCCTAACCGATGACGGGACGCTGTTCCTGCGCCATGCGCGCACCGTCTGCGCCGCGTTTGAGAACTGCCTAGATGAGATGCGCGACGCCAGCGGTACGCTGCGCGGCAAGGTAAGCTTTGGCATGCCACCTTCGGTTTCGATGGTGATGTCTGTGCCACTGGCAGAAACGGTGCGCGTCGAATTCCCCGATCTGCGCCTGCGTGCTATCGAGGCGATGAGCGGTTATATCAAGACATGGATCGATGACGGCACCGTCGACATTGGCTTTATCTATGACCTACAAAAGGCCGACCATTTTCGCACAGTCCACGTTCTGAACGAGCGGCTCTTCTTCTTTTCTGCACCCGATGCGTGGCCGCTGGACACGCCCCCAGGCACGCCCGTGCGTCTGCGCGATCTAAAAAATCTAGAGTTAATCCTGCCCAGCGCACCCCATGGCCTGCGCAAGACGATCGAGGATTACGCTCAGCCACGCGGTATCCAGCTGAACGTCACGATCGAAATGGACGCGATGACCCAGATCAAGGAACTGGTGGCGCGCGGATCAGGCCACACGATATTCGCCCCCGCCGCCGCCCATGATTTTGTCGCACGCGGTGATCTGGTCAAGGCGCCCATCACAGACCCCGACATGGTGCGCCCAGTTTACTTGGCGACCAACCCGGCCCGCAAAAGCAGCCGTGCCTGCCACGCGATAGCGCAAGTAACGCTGGACGTGGCGCGCGATCTGGTCAAGCGCGGCATCTGGGATGGCCAGCTGGAGGCATAGCGCGCCCCAATGGCCGCCAGACGAACCAGCTATTGGCCCCGCGCGCCGCATTGCTCCAGATATAAGGCCACACCCGAAATGCGAGGCGAGACCATGACATCCTTTCACCCCACTGCTGACTATCAAGATATTCGCGAGGGCGTGGCGAGCGTCTGTGCCGAATTTCCCGGTGCATATTGGCGCGATCTGGACACGCGGCGCGCCTATCCCAAAGACTTTGTTCAGGCGCTGATCCGCGAGGGATACCTTGGCGCGATGATTCCTGAGGAATATGGCGGCCTCGGCCTCAGCCTGACCGCAGGTGCCGTGATCCTTGAAGAAATCCACCGCAGCGGGGGCAATGCCGCGGCCTGCCATGCCCAGATGTATACTATGGGCACGTTGCTGCGCCACGGCAGCGACGCGCAAAAGCAGGCGTATCTGCCCGGAATCGCAGGTGGCAGCCTGCGCCTGCAAGCCTTTGGTGTAACAGAGCCGACCAGTGGCACCGATACCTTGGCGCTAAAAACCACGGCTAAGCGGGACGGCGACGACTACATCGTCAATGGCCAGAAGATCTGGATATCCCGCGCCGAGCATTCCGATCTGATGATCCTCTTAGCCCGCACCACCCCGCGCGACGAGGTGGACTCGAAAACCGGCGGCCTGTCGGTGTTCCTGATCGACCTGCGCGAGTTGGTCGGCAACGGCGTCGAGATCCGGCCCATCCGCACGATGATAAACCACGCCACGACCGAGATATTTTTCGAAAATGCGCGCATTCCCGCCTCATCCCTGATCGGCGAGGAGGGCGAAGGCTTTCGCTATATTCTATCGGGTATGAATTCCGAGCGTATCCTGATCGCCGCCGAGTGCATAGGGGATGCTAAGTGGTTCCTTGAAAAGGGGTCGAACTATGCGCGCGAACGCATCGTTTTCGGCAAACCCATCGGCGCCAATCAGGGCGTTCAGTTCCCGCTGGCGCGCGCCCATGCACATATGATGGCCGCCGAGGCCATCGTTTATCGTGCTGCCGCAATGTATGATGACGGCGATAACCCCGGCGTCGAGGCGAACGCAGCCAAGATGCTGGCCGCCGACGCCAGTTGGGAGGCTGCCGAGGCGTGCCTCCAAACGCATGGCGGCTTCGGCTTTGCCGAGGAATATGACGTGGAGCGTAAGTTCCGAGAGGCGCGCCTCTATCAAGTGGCGCCAATTTCGACCAACCTGATTCTGTGCTTTATCGCCGAAAAAGTGCTGGGTCTGCCCAAGTCCTACGGCGTATGAGCGGGCTGGACGCGCTTCTCGATCTGGCGGAGCTGTCACGCGCCGAAATCCCCGAACAGACGAGGGCCATCGCGCGCCTGTCGCTACTCGATTGGCTGATATGCGGCCGCGCAGGCGTGGCCGAGCCGGTCGCAGGTATCCTAAGGGGCATGGCTGAGGCTGAGGGCGGCACAGCGCAGGCCAGCCTTTTTGGCGGGGGCCGGGCCCCTGCCCGCATCGCCGCGTTGGTCAATGGCGCGACCAGCCACGCGCTGGATTATGACGATACGCATTTTGCCCATGTCGGGCATCTGTCGGTCGGCATCTATCCCGCGGCAGTTGCGGTAGGCGAGGCGTCAGGCGCCAGCGCTACGGATATCTCCGCCGCCTTCGCAATCGGAGGCGAGGCGGCGATCCGTACCGGCATCCTGCTGGGGCGCGCCCATTATGAACGCGGCTTTCACCAGACCGCCACCGCCGGCGCATTTGGCGCGACCATCGCCGCCGGGCGGTTGATGGGGCTGAGCCGCGACCAGATGCGCGCCGCCATTAGCCTTTGCGCAACGCGCGCGACCGGCCTGCGCTGCCAGTTCGGCACGATGGGCAAGCCCTACAACGCAGGCGTCGCGGCCGCCGCCGGGGTGGAATGCGCACAGCTGGCACTGGCGGGCATGACCGCACCTAGCGATGGCCTGCTTGGGCCGAACGGCTATGTCGCCACCCACAGCGATGCGCCGGGCGATGCCATCACAGCGCCCAAAGGTGCATGGCTGCTGAACGATATGAAATACAAACTCCATGCCTGCTGCCACGGTACTCACGCAATGATCGAGGCGCTGACAGGCGCAGGCGTCGCCTTTGGGGATGTCGCGCAGATCCACCTGCGCACAAATCCCCGATGGCTGACCGTCTGCGACGTTAAGGCTCCGCGCACCGGGCTGGAGGTCAAGTTCAGCTATGCGTGGCTGGCCGGCATGGCCCTGCGCGGGGATGCCACCGGCAGCGACCGAACCTACACGGATGCGGCGGCCCGCGACCCGCAACTGGCAGAGTTTGCCGCCCACGTGACCGTCACGAGCGATCCCGCCCTCACAGATACGCAGGCCTCAGGCAAAGTCACCTTACGGAATGGCCACATCCTGCGCTGTGTGCACGACCTTGCCACGCCCATCCCGCTGGACGCGCTGGAACAAAGCCTGCGGACCAAAGCAGCGGCTCTATTTGGTGCCCCCAGTTTCGCGCTTTGTGATGCGCTGGCATCAATGGACACGATGAACGCACGCGCGATTGGCGCATTGATGGGATCACCGACATGACCGATTATTCTGACTGGATCGGCCGCAGCACCGTGCGCGAGGACATCGTCGCGCCCCGTCTGCTGGCTGAATATCGTGCCACGCTGGACGGCACGCTAGCGCCGCTAAACGTACCGCCAGGGGTGGAGTTCTGCCTTGCGCCCGATATCTGCGCACCAAACCTGTTGGGCCGCGACGGGCATCCACGCACCGGGCAGTTTCTGCCTGCTTTGCCGCTGCCCCGCCGTATGTGGGCGGGCGGGCGGATCGACCATGTGGCGCCACTTGCGCCGGGCGATACTATCACGCGCACGTCCACGATCGAGGACGTCGCGTTCAAGACCGGGCGCAGCGGGCAACTGGGCTTTGTCACGGTGCGACACACCTACGCCGTAGCAGGCCAAACGCGCATAAACGAACGGCAGGATATCGTCTATCGCAACGATCCCGCGCCCGGCGCGCCCGCCCCCGACCTGCCACAAGCCGAGACATGGCAGGATGCCGAAGGCTGGAACATCACCACGACCCCGACCCTTCTCTTTCGGTATTCTGCCCTCACTTTCAACGGGCACCGTATCCATTATGACGCGCCCTATGCCAAAGACGTCGAAGGCTATGTCGGCCTTGTCGTCCATGGCCCACTTCAGGCGATCTGGATGCAAAACCTAGCCGCGACTTTCTTTGGCGCTGCGCCCACCCGATTCGACTATCGCGGCATGGCCCCGCTGATCTGCAGCGAGGATGTGCGCGTCGAGGCCCGCCTGACGTCGAGCGGCGCCGATCTGCGCGTGCGCCGTATCGCCGACAACACCGTCACAATGCGGGCCAGCACACTACGTGCATAGCAAAGAAAGCGTGCGCCCTGCCATTTCACCAATGCATCCAAATTATTTTTACGAATGATTATCATTTTACTTGTTTATTGCGAGTGATTCGCATTTACACTAACATATCTTTAACTAATACGACGCCACCCAAGATCCGACTGCTCCGCGCAACGACTGCCGCATTGGCGCTGATCTCAGCCATTTGGCGCCATCGCCGCCGATGACAAGATGAAAGTCGTTACAACCTTCACCATCCTATAGGACATGGCCCAGAACGTCGCCGCAGATGCCACCAAGGTAGTGTCGATCACCAAACCCGGCGCAGAGATTCACGGCTATTAGCCCATTCCGCAGGACATCGTCCGCGCCTCAGGCGAAGATCTTATCCTCTATAACGGCCTGAACCTTGAGCTGTGGTTCGAGCAGTTCCTCGCCAATCTAGGCGATATCCCTTCGGCCACGCTGACGGACGGCATCGACCCCATCTCGATCTCGTCGGGATCATAAGTGGGCAAGGCAAACCCGCACGCGTGGATGGGTCTAGATAATACGCTGATCTATATCGACAATATTGCCGCCGCCTTTGCCCTGCACGACCCGGTCAATGCGAACACCGATAATGCCAACGCAGCCGCCTACAAACAACAGATCACAGACGCGGTGCAGCCGCTGCGCGCGCGCATCGCCCAAATCCCCAAAGAGGACCGCTGGCTAGTCACCTGCGAGGGCGCGTTCAGCTACCTCACCCGTGATTTCGACATGAAAGAGCTATATCTGTGGCCGATAAACGCCGATTAGGTTGGTACGCTGCAACAGGTCCGCAAGGTTATCGATGGCTTGCGAGACAACGACATCCCCGTCGTTTTTTTTTGCGAAAGCACGGTTAACACGGATCCAGCTAAGCAAGTCGCGCAAGAGACTGGCGCGATCTATGCCGGTGTCCTCTATGTCGATAGCCTCAGCGGCCCAGACGGCCCTATACCAACCAATTTGGACCTGCTGCGCATCGACGCAGAAATCATCGCCAACGCATTGGCACCGGCCACAAAGTGAGCCGCCCCGACACAAGGATAGTGACCGATGCTGGATCAGCCCCTGCCCAATACGCATGATACCAGCCCGACCGGCGCCGCGGGCGGCACTATGGCCGAGAATATGACTCTCCTACCGCAACGGGCACACCGCCCTGCGCAATGCGTCCTTTGAAATTCCGCGCGGCACGATCACGGCGCTGGTTGGCGTCAACGGCGCGGCAAATCCACGCTGTTCAAGGCGATCATGGGCTTCGTTCCAACCGCCAGCGCCGAGATCAGCCTGCTGGGCATGTCGGTAAAGGAGGCGCTGGCTGCTAATCTGGTCGCCTATATGCCCCAATCGGAGGAGGTCGACTGGGCCTTTCCCGTACTGGTTGAAGACGTGGTGATGATGGGCCGCTATAGTCACATGGGCTTCCTGCGCAGGCCCCACGCTGCCGATCATGCGGCCGTTGCTCAGGCCCTCGCCCGCGTCGCGATGAGCGATTTCCGCCAGAGCCAGATCGGTGAGTTATCGGGTGGTCAGCGCAAGCGGGTGTTTCTGGCGCGCAGCCTCGCACAGGACGGTCAAGTCATCCTGCTGGATGAGCCGTTCACCGGCGTCGACGTCAAGACAGAAGAGCAGATCGTCACTCTCCTGCGCGAGTTGCGTGATGAGGGCAGAGTCATGCTCGTATCCACTCACAACCTCGGCTCCGTGCCGGAGTTCTGTGACCGCACCGTGCTGGTCAAAGGTACCGTGCTCGGCTACGGGCCGACGGACGAGACGTTTACCCGCGAGAACTTGGAGGAGGCGTTCGGAGGCATGCTGCGCCACTTCACCCTCGGCGGGGAGGAGTTGCATGACGACGATGATCCACGCGAGGTGCGCATCATCACCGATGACGAGCGGCCCTTCGTGCATTACGGTGAGCGCCAGACGAAGCCGAAACCAGCCAAGCCCGATCTGCCAGGCAACGTCGAATGATCGAAACGCTGCTTGAGCGAGAGTGTCCGATCTTCTGTGTATGAGTAATTTGGCCCATGCTTCCAAACTGAAGGAGCATGATGACAATGACGATATCCAAGGAAGTATTAGACGAGCTGCTGAGCGGCGTTGAGAACGCGGA
>Ga0307966_1000166_pt1 | contig 53118 bp, 48 predicted proteins | sample OrgLakmetagen646_FD_203141 | JGI IMG/M metagenome (GOLD analysis project Ga0307966, IMG submission 203141) | Saline water microbial communities from Organic Lake, Antarctica - #646 | ecosystem: Environmental > Aquatic > Non-marine Saline and Alkaline > Saline | place: Antarctica: Organic Lake... | reverse complement strand
ACTCCTCCTTACCCGATTGAATACATCACCATGCACTGTTAGTTTAAAACATGTGCGGATAGCAGGTTATGCACGGTTTAATGCCGATTGCTTCTGTCGGAGGAGACGTTTTTCCAAATAATTTTCAACTCAAGAACTCAGAAAACAATAAATATGACATAGAGTATTCGAAACCGTCTTGACAATATTTCCCATAACAGGGGTCAAACGTTTAAAATAAATGTCTGCTTAGATCGGCTCCCCGGTTTGCAAATGGTAGATCATGTTCCAAATCCGGTCGGCCTCTCCGCGTTCGATGACTTGGAGTGGAGTCGAATTGTCGAAGGCGGGGTTGGCGGCTTTGAGCCATTCGCTGATGTATGCCGTTTCCATAATGTCCGAGAGCGCATCGAATAGGCGCACCAACTCTTTAAGTTGCTTTTCAGCTGCTGCGCTGGGCTTGTCACCAGCTGCCCATTTGGCGACAGCACGAGGTGAATATTGCGTGAGTCGTGTAATATCGTTACGGACCAATCGATAGCGTTTGCAAAACGCGGGAATACTAAAGCTTCTCGGTATTGCCTTGAGTTGTGTTGTGCTAGACATACCTAAAGGATGCACAAGTGCATGCTCTTATGCAAGCCATTGTTTGAGTTCTTCTTCGCCAGATATTGAAATATGGCTATTCGCAAACAATTTATCAGGAAACCAAATTAGGTTGCGCCCTCGCTTGTCTTGAACGGAAGGGACAATCAAGCCTTCGAAGCCTAAGTCATGTATCCCACGTCCGATTGCTTGAGCGATCGTCTCGATACCACTGCAATTGAGCTTAACCCAATCCTCACAAAGCAATTCTTCGACAGTTGGAGAATCAAAAACACCTTCGAGCTTTGTTAAATCAATCACACGCGTTAACTCTGCAGAGATCTCCACACTCACCCGTGGATTCTTCTTTGGCTTCTTGATTCCGTAGTTAGCGTAAGCCCGGCGGGATTCTTTGAGCGCAATCGTTTCCGTGGAGGCGGCATGCACCACACGAGAGTAATTCGGCCGAATCCAACGGCTGCCATGCTGCCGAGTTCCTTCGCCTGAAATCAAATACTCGGGGCGCGCCCAACGCGGTTCAACACAACGGTAAACTGGACCTTTCCATTGAGATTTCAGCTTACCTTCAACTTTCTTCAAATCAGTGAAGAGTCGTTTATAAGCTGGATGGGGTTTCAGGGGTATAGACACAGATCGAAAGAATTAGAACATTGGGGCGGAGACGCTGACGGGCCAAATGCGGAGATTTTTGATCCCGGGTGATCAAAAAAGATCCGCCTTCTTAGGCGGCTCTTTCGTTCAATTTACTGACAAGCTTCACACTCTTCGCCATTCATCATGGCTTCGATGCTACAGGCCTTTTTCTCGGCGGCGGTGAACTCTTTCTTCGGCGCTTCAACTTCGGCTTGGCCGGCGCGGCCGCGGACTTCTTTCTTCACGCTGGTCGTGGCCTTCTCAATGTTGGAGGCACCGAGGGTGCGGAGGTAGTAAGTCGTCTTGAGGCCTTTGCGCCAAGCATCGCGATACATGTGGGAGAGCGTCTTGATGTCGGCTTGCGGCAGGAAGAGATTTACGGATTGCGATTGGTCGATCCACTTCTGGCGGCGCGCGGCGGCGTCGATGAAGTAGCTGTATTCAATACCGAAGGCGGTGGTGTATTTCTCGACGAGGTCTTGAGGAACGCCTTCGATCAAGTTGAGCTCGCCGTCGAAGTATTTCACTTGATCGAGCATTTCTTCGGTCCAGAGGCCGCGCTTCTTCAAGTCGCGGACCAACTCACCGTTGAGCACGATGAAGTCGCCGGAGAGATTGCTCTTCACAAAGAGGTTCTTGTAGGTCGGCTCGATGCACGGTGTGGTCCCCATGATGTTCGAGATCGTCGCGGTTGGCGCGATCGCGAGCACGTTGGAGTTACGCATACCGTGCTTGGCGATTTTTTCGCGGAGTGGTTTCCAGTCCATCTTACCGGCACGGGGCACTTCGATCTCCACGCCACGCTCTTTTTCGAGGATGTCGAGGGTGTCTTGTGGCATCAGGCCGCGATCCCACTTGGAACCTTTGTAGCTGCTGTAGGTGCCGTGCTCGGCTGCGAGCTCGCTGGAGGCTTCGTAGGCGTAGTAAGCAATCGCTTCCATGAACTCGTCGTTGAACTCAACCGCGGCCTGGGAGGCGAAGGCGATGTCCTTCTTATAGAGTGCATTTTGCAGACCCATGATACCGAGGCCGATTGGACGGTGACGGCTGTTCGCTGTCTCGGCGGCTTTGGTTGGGTAGAAGTTGATGTCGATCACGTTATCGAGCGCGCGCACGGCGATGCTGATTGTGTCGCGGAGCTTGGCGTGGTCGAGGTTGCCGTCCTTATCGAGGTGCGAGTCGAGGACGACCGAACCAAGGTTACAGACAGCGGTTTCTTCGTCGCTGGTGTTGAGTGTGATCTCGGTGCAGAGATTCGAGCTGTGGATGACACCACAGTGATCCTGCGGGCTGCGGATGTTACAGGGATCCTTGAAAGTAATCCAAGGGTGGCCGGTCTCAAAGATCATGCGGAGCATAGACTTCCAGAGATCGATCGCAGGGATCTGCTTACCGAAGATTTCGCCCTTCTCGGCCATGGCTTCGTATTCGCAGTAGCGGTCTTCGAAGGCTTTACCGTAGAGGTCGTGGAGATCCGGGCACTCGTTGGAGCGGAACAGAGTCCAGTTCTCACGGCCTTCCATACGCTTCATGAACAAATCGGGAATCCAGTTCGCGGTGTTCATGTCGTGGGTGCGGCGACGGTCGTCTCCGGTATTTTTACGGAGCTCGAGGAAGTCGTGGATGTCGTTGTGCCAGGTTTCCAAATACGCACAGCCGGAACCGCGGCGCTTACCGCCTTGGTTGACCGCGACCAGTTGGTCATTGTGCAATTTAAGGAATGGGATGACGCCCTGCGACTCACCGTTGGTGCCTTTAATAAAGCCACCGGTGCCGCGGACGGCGGTCCAGGAACCACCGAGTCCCCCAGCCCACTTGGAAAGGAAGGCGTTGTCGGCGATACCGCGGTGCATGATCGACTCGATGCTGTCGTCTACCTTGTAGAGGTAGCAGGAAGAGAGCTGTGAGTGGAGTGTGCCCGAGTTAAAGAGGGTTGGTGTGGAGGAGCAGAAACGACGGCTCTTGTAGAGATTGTAGAGGCGGATAGCATAGCCTTCGCGGTCTTCTTTCTCGTGGTGGAAGAGTCCCATCGAGACACGCATCCAGAAGTATTGCGGCACTTCGAGGTGACGGTGCTTCTTGCCGGTCTTATCGACGATCAAGTAGCGGTCATACATGGTTTGCACACCCAGGTAGTCGAAGTCCATATCGGCCGATGGGTCCAAGGCCTCCCCCATTCGCTCAAGATCGAAATCGAGGAGTTTCGGATGGAGACGGTCGATAGAGATAGCACGCTTCAAGTAAGGCTTTAAGCCGCGGCGGTGCGCTTCTTTAAGCTGCTCGACGCCATCGCGGACGATGTCCCAGTCGAGCACTTCTTCGTAAATATATGTAAGTAGGAGGCGACCGGCGAAGCGTGCGAAGTCGGCGTCCTTCTCGATCATGCTTTTAGCATTGAGCACGATGGTTCTTTGTAGATCCGCGCGCTTCATTTCCGGGTAGAGTGAGCGGCGAAGCTCTTTCTCGATCAAGGCGGCATCGATGTTCAAATCGAGTCCGATTTGTGCGAACTCAATCCGGCGCTTCAAATCGACGCCGTCCCAAAATGTGTTTTCACCGTTATCTTCGGTCACCACGATCATGGACTCTTGCTGCGACTCGTCGACCGGTGCGACTTCTTCATCTTCGCGCAGACGTGAGCGGTGTGCGCGGTAGAGAATGTAAGACTCTGCCACCTTGAAGTGACCTAAGCGCATCAACTCTTCCTGAACGGTGTCTTGGACGTCTTCGATATTGATGAAAGACTTGTCTTCGCGGTTCAGACGATCGGTCACCGCAATGGCCACCTCAACGGCTGGACCGGAATCGAGGTGCAAGGACAAGAAAGACTTACGCACTGCGACTTCGATTTTAGACTCGCTCCATGGCACGACTTGACCGTTGCGGCGTATCAAACGGATGGATACAGGCTCGCGCTCGACGGCGCCCTTCTTTTTGCGGCCGAATACGAGGCTCTTAGCCACGTCGTGGGCGTTGTTCTCGATCAATGCTTTTTCAATCAGGAGGTGGATGTCATGGGAAGACAGCTTCAGCTCACGGCCCTGCTCGATTTGCTCGGCCAGGACTGCGCCGACGCTCTCCGCGACACTGGCGACGAACTTCTGATTAACATCTGTGAAAATTTCCTCTTCGTGACGGGAAAGTAATAGGTCGGTCAAGGCCGCACCAATCGTGTCGGCTACTTCAGCGAGATCGAAATCGCGCATGACACCTTCCGCCGAAACTTTAATTTCGGACCGGTTGAAAGAAGCCTCGTTAATTAAACCACGCCAATCGTAGCGTGGTTTCTTGTCTTTAGGTGTGGATGTGTAGCGTTTGAGTTCGAGGTCTTCTTCGAAGGAAATTTTTTGGATCATAGAGTGAGTTAGTTAAGTTGGTTAGTGGGATGTGCGATACGGGGTACGGGTTACGGGTTACGGGATGTGGGTTACGGGATATTTGATGCGAGTTCCAGTCCGGGTGATTCGGAATCGTTGACCGATCCCGTGTTTCCTATCCCGCATCTCGTATCCCGTATCTCATCTCTCGTATCTCGATCAAAGTTCGTCGTCGTCGACCGAAGCCAGTGCAGATGCTTTTTGGTATTCGGTGACGCGGCCTTCGAAGAAGTTTTGCTCCTTCTTAATATCCATCATCTCAGCCAACCATGGGAATGGGTTTTCCACGCCGGGGTTGAGTGTTTTCAGGCCGACACCTTCGAGGCGGCGGTCAGCGATGTAATCGATGTATTGGCAAAATTCGTCCGAGCTGAGTCCGACGGAGTTCACTGGAAGGCAGTCCTTAATGAACTCTTTTTCCAAGTCAACGGCTTCAGTCATCAGTTCGCGAAGGTCTTCGCGGAATTCAGCAGTCCAGATGTCTTCGTTCTCTTCGATCAAATCCATGAAGAGATTACGGAAGACTTCGATGTGGTTCGACTCGTCACGCAGTGTGTAGCGGAACATTTGGCCGATGCCGGGGAACTTGTTCTGGCGGTAGAGCGAAAGCACCATGCCGAAAAGACCGTAAAACTGAGTGCCTTCCATGCACTGACCGAAGAGGAAAAGGTTCTTGGCGAAGGCTTGCTTGTCCGCGGTCGTCTCCAAGTCCATGTCACGACGCATCGCGCGGGAATTGCTCACCACGAAATTCGTTTTCTTTTCGATGGTTGGAATGTCTTCAAACATGGCCTCGCACTCGTGCGGGTTGATTCCGAGCGAGCTGATCATGTAAACCAAAGAGTCGGCGTGGATGTTTTCTTCGTGAGCGTGACGGCCCAAAACCAACTTAAGCTCAGGTGCGGTCACCAACTCGCGGGTCACGTGCTGCACATTATCACCGACGATACCTTCAGCGGCTGAGAAATATCCGATGGCCATCTTGATAATCCAGCGCTCCGCATCGGAAAGTTCACTGCTGCGCCAGAGCTCGACGTCTTTTTGCATTGGGATGTCTTCCGGCTCCCAGTGATTGTTCTTCATGATCTTATACAAATCATAGGCCCAGGTATATTTGAGCGGGAGGATGTTAAAGAACATCGTGTCTTTACCGTTGATAATTTTTTTCGCGCGGAACGCTTCTTCTGCTTTGGCTTCGTCCAGGACGAAGGTTTTGTCGCCGATTGTGTAGGTTTTTTCCATGGTTTAGGTGTTGTTTATTGGGTTGTATTTGAAATTAAAATTTTTGACGCATTATGCGCGTGTGCAAACAGGAGATAAAACAGTTACAAAGACTGTTGTAGATGAGGTAGATAGCCGTTTTTGATCGATATTTGAGTGACTTATCTGGAGATAGGAAAATGACTGATTTCGTTAATGTCAAAAATAATGCCACAATATATCGGATATTTTTCATATTTTATCACTATATATAGTAATTGTGCACATGTTATTCACAATACAGTGTTAGCAAGTCATTCGCCAAAGTTTTAGAAAGCTGTTATTTTGTGCACTTTTTTTCTAAGTTTTGAAAAAATCGAAAAGCGGTTAGATAAAACGACTGATTACAAGTGTTTTTCGCAGATTTTCTGCAACTTTTTCGCCTTCCCAACGATCCTCTGAGCAACTATGCTCACCGCATCCTCAAACTCGGCACAATCACATTGGAATCTCCACCCTTCGATGACCTCTGGAGACACTAAATCTAGTCGCCCCTCCAGCGAGGAGCTAAGCCATGAGAACCTGGTCGAAATCGACTCCATGTGCATGCAGGCAATCGCTAGCGGCGATCGAGCTGCGCTCAGTAGCATCGTGCTGCGCTGGCAAAACCGGTTGATCAATTTCTTCTACAGGTCCACTTCCAATCGCAGCGATGCAGAAGACCTTGCCCAGGAAACTTTCGTCGAGCTCTACAAATCAGCCGAGCGCTACAATCCACAAAACAACTTTCGCACGTTTCTTTTTACGATCGCACGACGCCGCTTAATAGACAGCTACCGCAAAAAATCACGGCGTCCCCTCACCTACATCGATCCGACCGACTTTGCCATGCAGCAACAATCCGAGGAACTCAGTCAAACTTCAGAAATCGAGGAAGCTTTTCAAATCGCGTTGACCGAGCTCCCCGAAAATCACCGCAATGCCATACTGATGCGCCAGCAACAAGAGCTTACCTACGAGGAGATCGCGCACGCACTTGAAACCACAGTCAGTTCAGTTAAGACTTGGATCCACCGCGCACGGCAACATTTACGCGATGCACTTCAAGAGTATCGCCCAACAGACCATTAATTTTAAAACGAATCACATTCCGATGAAGACCACCGACCCTAGAGATCCACTCGATCAAAAAATCGATCAAATGCTGGCCGACCGCCCGATTAAGGCCGACGAACGCTTCCTCGCGAATGTCCTTGAAGCCGTCGAGCAAGCGACCCCCATTGAAAGCGTCGCATCGGCTTCATGGAGTCGTCGCATCGCCATCTATGCGCTGCCCATCGCCGCAGCGATCGCCCTCGCCTTTACCATCAACGCGCTTTGGAAGCAACCAGCCACTCAAGCGGACGCCACGAATCTCAGTCTGATCGAAGCTAAGGAAATATTTGAACTCACAGCAAACACGACCGAGCTTTCCCTCTACGCCGAAGATACTGAAAGCGCCGACTTACAAATCCTGGCCACTTTTGACGCCATCTTTTTTGAAATTGAATCATGATACACACACTCAAATCAACCGCCTTGATCGGGATGGCCGCACTCTTGTTGAACACAAGTTGGGCTGAGCCGGAAAAACCAAAGGGTATGGATCGCCCGCCCCGCGAAACCATGCTGATCAAGCAGCTTCTCGAAATGTCGCCGGAAGAACTCGCCGAGCTCCGCCAGACGATCCAACGCATCGAGCAAATGTCACCGGAGGACAAACAACGCATGCAGGCAAAGCTGGAAGTATTCAATAAAATGGGCAGCGACGAGCGCGACCGCCTCCGCAAGCGATACCAATCCATCCCCCCGGATACTCGGCGGGAAATGCGTCAACGCTGGATCGAAATGACCCCGGAAGCGCGTGCATCTTTACGCAAGCGTCTCGAACAGCTCAACCCCGAGGAGCGTGCAGACCTCATGGAATCCGAAGGGGTCATGCCACCCCCTCCCCGTGGTGATCGCGAAGGCCCCAAGAAAAAGCCGCCGGTCGAAGCTCGCGGAGAATAGCAAAGCAACCACTGCTTGGTTTTGCTGGTGGAGGGTCATGTTCCGTCATGACCGCGTTTGCAACAAGCGCTTACGTTTAACCCAGATGCAGCTCTTCCTGGAAACGCTGCTTTTGGGACCTACGCGGACACGCGGAGCGCGTCCCTCCAGCATGAATTTCATTTAACGCCGATTCATGGCTTAAAGGACGAGGCCTGCAGAGACCGGCTTTATCACGCTCACAAGTAACGGAAGCTTACGGTCAGGACGCGCTCGTTACCGAAGACTTGAATCATTTCCTTGGTCCAGGGGCGGAAGGGAGAGCGTTTAGTAATCGCTGTCTCGCAAATCAACGTGGCCACTTCACTTGCGTTTGAAGAAACGACTTCGGTCCCGACAATTGTGCCATCGGATAAAATCTTGAAACGCACCACGACCCGAGTCGCCGTATCGATTGGTTGGAAAAATTCAATCTCCTGATACCAGCCGGCCTGTAATGCTGCATAGAACTGCTGCTCGTATTCTCCAAATTCACTAAAGGTCGCATCGAGTCCCACCTGACCGCGCTTCGGCGCTGAGCCCTGCGACTTGGCGAGTGGACCATGGATCAAGTCCGGGGATAACCTCGGACGCGCCCGTGGCACCGCATCGGGACTGCCTCCTGAACCGTCACCTTGTTGAGTTTGTGCGGTTGCCGGGCTCGTCTGTGCGGGCGGTTGATACAAATCAATCGGTGCATTCGTATAGGGGTTTTCAAAAAGCTCTTCGGCGGGCCCAACCATCTCGAGCGAACTCCCTGTTCCGTCTTCGGTTTCAGCTTCCTGCTGTAAGAAATCAGGAGCTGGACGGGCGACGGGTGCCACGAGGGCTTCAGCCACAGCTTGCGCGCCCGCTTTTCCTCCTTCGGTCCCCTCGCCTTCGCCTGGCTTGGCCTGCGTCGTGTAGACACCTTCGGGAAGTGGCGGTGTTGGTTCAACCGCACCTTGCACGATCTTGTTAGAATCTTCTAACTCGCCATCAATATTAGGCGCCTCCAATAACACCGAAGATTCCTCGGTATTTGCCGCTTGTTGATCGCGGAAGGAATACTGGTTCGTCTCATCCGGCGTGTTCTCAGGTGCCTCGGGGTTGACTTCCACATATTGCATCTCCTCTGGGGGCAAAGTTTCCGACGGCAGCAACGTCAACTCGACAGCAGATTCCTCCGTCTCGGACAAATCAATCCCCGGCATCAATTGATCCGGAATGATCAGGAAGAGACCCAGATGAATCAAGAGCGCCAGCAAGAGTGGCACAAGCCAGTCACGGCGCTCTGGTGGCGACGCCCAATCTTCTGACCAACTCTGTTCCAAATGCTGCAATGTAAACTACCTTAGTGCTTAAAATCAAAACCGTGTTCCGAAAACTTAGCGGCTAAAGCTTGGATCGGCAAGCCCATCACATTCTCGACCGAGCCGTCGACCGACTCAATGATCAGCTCCCGCCCAGCTTGTATGCCATAGGCACCTGCCTTATCCAAAGGATTCACGATCGTGAAATACGCATCGATGGTCGCTGCATCCAGTGCTTTAAACTTCACCAAACTCGTTTCGACGAACGTCACTGAAAAGGAACGGTCCTCACAACGCAGAGCGACAGCGGTGTAAACCGTATGTGTCTTTCCCGATAAATTTCGAAGCATCGCGCGCGCCTCCTCTAAATCAGCTGGCTTACTCAATACTTGATCCCCCAAAGCAACCGTTGTGTCCGAGCCCAGCACCAAAGACTCTGGATACAGCGCGGTCAGGGCGTCCGCTTTTAAAGCAGCATTCTTCAGCACCATCTGCTCGGGACCCTCACTGCCCGAATCATCTTCCTCCACCGCTGCCACCTGCACCACAAACTGCAAGCCCATCCGAGCCAAAAGCTCCCGTCGTCGCGGTGATGCCGATGCCAAAATAAGTTTTAATCCCTCCGAATCCATCCGAACAAAAAACGGTGACACGCCTTTCCACGCAAATCCAAACTACCAAGTGATCAAAGCTAGACCAGTAAAGCTAGGAAAATTCAGCCACGAAAAAGCACAAAAATACACAAAAAAATACTCAGCGATTAGGTCCTCAGACTTCATTTATTTATAGAGTCCGTGTATTAAAACTGCCCACTCTGCTTTGCAATCTCACTATCCTCCGCCCTTTTTGTGTATTTTTGTGCCTTTTCGTGGCAAATACATTCAGCTTCATAGTTTCCTGTATTCTTGCATTCCTTACCCAAACTCAGCGCCATTCATGCTTTGGGTAACGACCCGCGAGCTCTTTGCGGACATGCGCATACGCTCCATTCCAGAAACCATCTAGATCATCGGTCAAATGGGCAGGTCGTTGATTCGGGGCTAACAGCTCGACCAAGAGCCGCACTTTGCCGTTCGCCACGACCAGGTCTTTGCCCGGCACATCATAGAAATCCTGTAGTTTCGACGCGATAAAGGCGCGGCCATCCGTTTCGTAGCGAATCTTGGCCGGGCGATTTTTACGGGGCAATTCCATCTCCGCAGGTGCATAGGTATCGATATAGTAGTGCTGTTCCGGGCTAATCCACTCCCGCACGGTCGCCAACACAGGGCGGTCTTTAATGTCTTTGTAACTGAGCGCCCCCTGACAGATCTGTTCAGTCAGGAGCTGCCGTGCCTCCGCGTCGATAGACGGGATCTCCGTCTCCGGGCAGTGCATGGCCACAAAGTTGACCCGCTGTATCCAGTTTTCGACGACAGTATCCCATTGCTTTAAATTCAAATTCCCAGCGACGACCTCGGCCGCCAAAAGTTCGGCTGCTTGATTCGCATCCGGCTCGCCCGTTTCTTTAGTTGAAAGGACCAAATCCCGAAAGCGTCGCTCCGTCCGGCAGACCACTCGGCGTGTCGACGCATCGTAAAAAGTAAACACACCTTCCTCGAATTGATCGGGAAACAGTTCTTCTAACCAAGCTACCTCGACCGCCGTCGCCATCCCCAACATCACCGTGACCTCACCACGTAGTTCGCGCTCTTCGATTTCGGCAGCCACCAAGAGCTCACTCTCGACCACACTCTCCCGCCGGAGCTCACCGGAGCGTGCGTGCACCATCCGGCAACGCCGTGTGCCCCGATCGTTGCGCTTAGCTAAATGGTCAGCGAAGCCCGCCAATAAACACTTTTGAATCTGCACCTCTGCGGAGTCAGATCCACTGGCTGAGTCGGCAGAGTCTTCCAAGTGCCGTTCGGCCAGGCGTAAGAGTTGATTCGCAGTATCCGCGGCCTGTCGTGCGGCGACTCCGTGTATCCCCAATGATTCACAGGCATCGCGTTGAAAGCGACCGGCCTGCGCGATCTTCCAAGCCCGTAGATGCACAAAAAAATCCGAGCCTTCACCAACTGTGTCTTCAATCTCTCGCAACTGCGCTTGACGCACCCGGTTATCGCGCGAAGCCCGATACAATCCGCGGCCCTGGCTGAGCCCGGCAATCAAAGCGACCTCCTGCAAAACACCTCTGCGTTTAGCCTCAATCAGCATACGCGCGTAACGTGGATGCAGTGGAAAACCCGCCATCTTCTGGCCCATTAAAGTAATCGCACCCTGCTGATCAACCGCACCGAGCCCCGCGAGCAACTCCTCGGCACGAGCCAGTGCTTTCGCTTCGGGTGCTTCATACCAATTAAAGCCAGCGAGCGAAACCTGCTTGGATGCTAAGAGCAGTAGAGTCTCCGAGAGATCGACTCGCTTTACCTCGGCTTCATCCCGCGCCGGCCGCGCGGCATGCTCGGCCTCACTCCAAAGTCGTAAACACTGCCCCGGCCCCGTCCGTCCAGCCCGACCAGCACGCTGCTCGGCCGAGGCTTGGCTGATGCCTTCGATCAAAATAGAATTGATCCCCCGCTTCGGATCGTAACGAGCGATCCGCGCCAGCCCACCATCAATGACTACCCGCACCCCATCAATCGTGATCGATGTTTCGGCTACGTTGGTCGAGACAATCACCTTCGGACCGCCTCCGGAGGAAACGGCTCGGTCCTGCGCCTCAGGCGGTAACTCACCATGTAAAGGCAAGACCTCGTAGCCGCGCGATTCGGAAAGGGCCTCAATCGCTTCGATCGTTTTGCGAATCTCAAAGGCACCCGGCATAAAGATCAAAAAGTCTCCGGTTTCCCCACCACTCCGTGCGACTTCGCGAAAAGCCTGCGCCGCCCGCACCCACACGGGTGCCGCATCCCGGTTTAAAGCCGCGCCCATGTAGCGCGTTTCGACGGGATACATTCGCCCGCTGGCCTCGACCCGTGCGCATGGCTGCAAATAGCTCTCCAAACCTTCGATGTCTAAAGTCGCCGACATTACAACCAACTTCATATCAGGACGCGCCGAAGTGACCGATTCTATGGCCCGTGCCAGACTTAAATCGCTGGTTAAATGACGCTCGTGAAACTCATCGAAGACAATCGCACCGACCGCTTTCAGTGTTGGGTCCTCCAATATCTGGCGTAGCAAAATCGCTTCCGTGACAAAGCGGATTCGCGTTTTCGAACTGACTACATTTTCGAAACGTATCTGGTAGCCGACCTCTTCGCCGAGCTTACCGCCACGCTCTGAGGCCACGCGCTTAGCCAGCATCCGCGTCGCCAAGCGACGCGGTTGCAAGACGACTACTTCACCTTGGACGCCCGCTTGATCGATCAGGATTTGTGGCACTTGGGTCGACTTACCGGACCCGGTCGGCGCACTCAATACGACCCGACCCGACTGAGCGAGCCCCTCAACAATCGCAGCCGCGACCGAGTGTATTGGTAAGCTGGGCACGCTCGAAGCCATGCAATCGATTACACGTTACGCTCCGGACGCGGGAAAAGAATGACTTTTTCACCAAGCACTTGACCGGCAAGGGTATCACCCCAAACGAGCTGACCTTCAATACGATCAAATGGTTTCGCTCCGACCAGACCGCGAATCTTCTCGGAGATCTCAGGCATGACGGGTGTCAGCATGGCCACGGCGAGGCGTAGACTCTCTGCCATGTAAGCAAGTGAGGTTTCAAGGCGGGCCTTGTCCTCGGGCGCTTCCGACTTGGCAAGTTTCCAGGGCGCGCGCGTTTCCGCGTAGCGATTGATGCCCGAAATAAAGCTGAAGATGCGGTCGAGGGCCTTGTGAAATTGGAAGGCTTCGAAGAGTTCGATAATTTCACCGGAGACAGCGTCCCATTCGGCACGAAGCGCTTTTTCCGGATCATCGACCACCGATGCAGTCGGCACTTTGCCTTCGGTGTAGCGTCCACCCATGTTGAGCAGACGGCTGACCAAATTACCCAAATCATTTGCGAGGTCGCTGTTGTAGCGGCTCATGAATAAATCGATTGAGAACTCACTGTCCTGCCCCACGTTCATCTCACGAGTCACAAAATAGCGAAACGCATCCGCGCCAAACTGATCGATCAAATCCAATGGATTGACCACCTCGCCGGAGCTCTTCGACATTTTCGAACCGGAACTCAACCACCAGCCATGCACGAGAAAGTGTTTGGGCAATGCGATATCGAGTGCCTTCAACATGATCGGCCAGTAGATTGCGTGCGGCGGCACCAGGATATCTTTACCGATGACATGATAATCAGCCGGCCAGTATTTATCGAAGTCATCGGTGCCGTAGCCCGCTGCTGTGATGTAGTTTGTCAGCGCATCAAACCAAACGTAAGTCACGAAGTCGGAGTCAAACGGTAGTTCAACCCCCCATGCCAAGCGCTCTTTCGGGCGAGAAATACACAGGTCGTTCAAGGGCTCTTTCAAAAACTGCAGGGCATCCGCACTTCGAAAACGTGGATAGATCATGCTCTCATTGGTCTTGATCGTTTCGATCAACCAATCCTGATAACTCGCCAGCTTGAAGAAGTAATTACTTTCAGTGACTTCGACCACGTCACCGTAAATTTCCGGCCACTTGCCTTCGACTTTTTCCTTCTCGGTTACGAACTGCTCCTGGCGCACGCTGTAAAAACCATTGTAGTTGGCCTTATAGATTTCACCCTTGTCGTAAAGTTTCTGCAGAATTTCCTGCACCACTGCTTTATGACGGGTTTCCGTGGTTCGGATGTAGTCGTCGTTGGAGATATGCAGTGCCTTGCATAAGCCCTGAAATTCCGCAGCCAAACGATCACAGATCTCGATGGGCTCAACGCCTTGTTTTTCCGCTGACATCTGCACCTTTTGCCCGTGTTCGTCGAGGCCGGTCAAAAACTTGACCTCGTCGCCCATTAAACGGCGGAAGCGCGCTACGATGTCGGTCAGGACCTTTTCGTAGGCATGCCCAAGGTGCGGCGAGCCGTTTGCATAATCGATTGCGGTGGTGATGTAGAAGTGCTTATCCATGAGAAACGGTCCAACTTGTGAGAAATCCGAGTGAGGGCAAGTTCCTTGTCTGCCGACGACAGAGCGCGGGTGTAATTAAATGTGCGGGGCACGCCCCTCAGACTCTAACGAACACGCGGGAGAGGCTGTCTCAAAAATGTCATAAAACAGGGCAGGATGCCCTGAGTCCTGGTCCTCGAGATCAGTTTTCAACGGAACAAGGGCATCCTGCCCTTGATTAGCATGCAAAAGTTAGCTCCTAGTCTGTAAATAAATGCTTTTTAGACAGTTTCGGAAGCACGTCGCTCCATAATACAGAAGTGGAGGGGCACGCACCCGCGTGACCACGATGGTCAAACTACACTAGAATTGCCCCATTGAGATAAATGCACCCACGCAACGCCTTATTCGACGATGCCTTCTACCACAAACTGCCGATCCTCTTTCCACCAGCCAGGTTTAACCACGAGTTGAACGACCGCATTCCGTTGCACATCCAATAATTTTTGGTAAATGGCTTTGTCGGGAACGTAAGCATCCCACCGCTTGGATCCTATTTTCAAAGTCAATGGATCCTTGTCAGATATAGTCGCATCGACCTGATATAATCGACCAATGTATGGGCCGAGATCGCTATCTCTAATTTCGTTGAGAAACTCGCCATTGGATAATTCGAGCGGACCATCGGTTGCATAAGTGAGGGGCAATTCAACACTCAACCCATCCACTCCAAGGCTGAATGGAGCCGTCGCAACGAACGGTGCCACCGCAAAACGGGCCATGACCGGTAGGTGATCTGAAGCTCCGCCGCCGGTATCGCCAACTGCGTTCCAATCCAATGGTCGGCCGAGCGCATCGGCGTTAATTCCGGGTAGAGAAAGCACTTTGAAACTACCATCCAAATAACTGATCCCCTCCGCGTCATAAAGCCCACGGCTCGCGACAAGGTGCATTAAAGAACCTCGGTTGTTGCGATACACTTCGGTAAATCTTTTTTCAACTGGAAGCTCATACCAAAGATTGTAAAGGAGCGGACCGGAGTTTTCCAAGAGCGCCGATTCGTTACCTTGTGAGCCGAGGATGTCGTTGATCCCGGTCTCTATTTCGGGAAACAAGAGAGAATGATTGTAATGCGAATTGAGGTCGCCCCCGATCAAAAAATCTGTATACGGATCGTTTTCTGCATGGGCATCAATCAGCTCTTTCAATACCTTCGCATTTTCCACGCGAATCGATTCGCTGCTTGGATTCGAAGCACCGGACTTCCAATGATTGCTATAAACCGTGAAAGGCTCTCCATAGACGTCCAAGGTGACTTCAAGGATATCTCTGGCGCGATACAAAGGATGTGATTCAACTCGTATAATTGGAAACTTGCTGAAAACGGCGCAGGTATGTGCGGTTTGTTCATCGAGAGACTTCGTCGGCGAAACAACGACATGATACCCTTTCAATCCGGCATCATCCAAGGCTTTCAATAACCATTCAGCCGATGAAGCGTCCGCTAATCTACGCGGTAAGCGTATCGAAGTATTGAGGAGTTCCGCAATTGTAGTGTGTGCCTGCTCGGTCAGGAATTCTTGATAGTCCACGCTACCCTTACGAGACGGGGTAAAGTCTGCTTCCAGTTCCTGAAATAAAATAATTTCAGGCCCCTCCCCCTCATTTATATTCGAAAGCACTTTGCCGATCAGCTCTAGCTTGGTTAGAAACTTAGCTGGGGTGTAGGCCAGCATTTGGTCGTCCACGTCCCGCGAATAATCGTCAAATTCCGCGACGTCGTCCATATCAAATAGATTCTCAACGTTATATGCGACGACGGTAAAGGATTCCTTCGCAGTGCTCACTTGGAGCAAGCCTGCGAAGAAAGTATATAATAAAATAGCTAAATGGGATGTGTGTAGTAGACGCATGGATACAATGATTTAATGGAAGTTAATACGCAGCAGCAAGTGTAGTCACTCAAAATGAGCAAGCTAATCGTGAAATATGGATTATTCGATACTCGGTAGATTAGGATCTACCTCTACACGCAATGGAAAGTTTTTGATACCCCGCTCCACGGAAGCCTGAATGCGCCATTCAGCCAACTCAATCGCTTCAAATAAATTCGGGAGTTTCTTTTCCCAAAAAAGAGCGTCGTCCGCAGCATTGTAGGCTTGTAGTGTGAGATGCCAACGAACAGCGAAATTGCCACCAGGGTCATCCGCACGGTTTAATTCTACACGCGGCCCATTGATCGAATCGGTCACATTAGGACTAAACGAAGCGCTTTTATCCCATATAACGACCCAATAAAAATCTGACTTTGCGGAGACTCGGTTAAATCCACGTTCTGAAAGTTCTGACTCCAGGACGATTTGCGAAAGCGTCTCAAGCTCTTCAGCATTTGCAGCTTTCACGTCATTTCCGGTGATCTGCACTTCTTTAATGTTATAATCCGCTAAACCTGAGAAGTTTATAGATTTGGTGAACTCATTATATTTAGCAGACGAAAGACAGCCTACAAATGATGATAATAAAATGAGGAACAAGAGGGCTTGGGGAAAAAGCTTAGTTATCATAAAGTTATCTTATTGGCTAATTCAGAAGATTCAAACCTTGTCCCACTATCAAATACTAGCAAGTTACAAACATGCGCCTAACCCGACAAGAACGCGTGAGCTTAAGTATAGTTCTTTTGATACTCGTGCTATCCATAATCGGCTACTGGCTTTATTAGTTAAAAAGCGAATCTCTAAGAGCGCATCCCCATGAAGTGGCGAGGCTTTTTACTCGGGTCCGTATTAATCACGGCTGTAGCTTTTTTCTTTTTATTCCGACGACGGGGTTTGGCTGCTTTAATCACGCGATCACTTTGAATGTCCATGGGATCACGATGTGTGAGTCGAGCATAAGCCAACAGAATACAGAATAGACCTGAGCCACCGAATAATAAACCCAGTGCTGTGCCACAGGAAATGTAACCAAACTTTACCCAAAATAAGAAGACTGCGGAATCATACTCTTTGACTAATACATTTATATTTTCCGGCACATATTTCGAAGTCTCTTCAACCAATGGAGAGGTTAAGCCAAACGCATTCACCAGCTCTTGAAATACATTGTATTCCATGCCGGTCTCAGCAATCACTTCTGCTTCAGTAGGCATCGTAAAACGGACCTCATGCTCCTCAAGTCCGCGCACAGCAATAGTGGTCGCGATCGGCACAACAACCAAACCGAGAAATAACAAAACGAAGCCTAAAATCATTGTTTTGAAGTTCTTCTGCATAACAAACTAACCAACAATTGAACTACTTCCTTTTTCTAGGCAATCCTTTCGCATTATAAACTGCTTTGCGCTTTTTCTTAGGTTTCGACTTCGCACTGGCCTGACTACCGCCACCGTGCGCGCCGGATTGGAGCGTTTCAATTTGATCGCGGATCATCGCCGCCTTTTCGAATTGTAGTTGTTGAGCCGCTTCAAGCATCTCCGATTCCATCTCAGCAATCACATCGGCTACATCCCGATCCGAAGACTCGGCGACCATCAAGTCTTCTGACTCGACCTCATCGTAGCGCTTTCCGGGTGCGTGCAGACCATCTTCGATATCACGGCGGACACTTCTCGGCGTGATCCCGTGCTCGAGATTATATTCCATTTGCTTCTCACGTCGATAGGCGGTCGTCTCCAAAGTCTTGCGAATCGATTCCGTAATCACATCCGCATACAAAACAACGCGGCCCTTCTCATGGCGAGCCGCTCTTCCAGCCGTCTGTATCAAACTCGTAGCACTCCGGAGAAAGCCTTCCTTGTCCGCGTCGAGAATCGCGACGAGGGCGACTTCTGGAAGATCCAAGCCCTCCCGCAATAAGTTCACGCCGACAAGCACATCAAAATCACCCAAGCGCAATCGGCGTAGAATTTCTACCCGTTCGATCGCATCAATATCCGAGTGCAAATACTCTACCTTCAAACCTGCTTCCCGAATATAGTCAGTCAAATCCTCTGACATGCGCTTGGTTAAAGTAGTCGCCAAAGCGCGTTCGCCGACCTCAGCTGCTTTCTTAACTTCACTGATTAAATCCTCCACTTGCCCCTTGATCGGCTTGATCTCGATTTCAGGATCCAGGAGCCCTGTTGGACGGATCACTTGCTCCGCAATTACCTGTGATACTTCAAACTCGTGCGCGGCAGGAGTCGCCGAGACATAAACGGTTTGCTTTGTGATTTGCTCAAACTCTTCCAGTTTCTGCGGACGATTATCCATCGCAGATGGTAAACGAAAACCATACTGAACCAAGCGTTCTTTCCGCGCTCGATCACCGTTATACATGGCACGGACCTGTGGCAAGGTCACGTGACTCTCATCGACAAACAATAGAAAATCCTCGGGAAAGAAATCGATCAAACAAAACGGTCGCTCGCCATGCTTACGGCCTGAAAGATAGCGCGAGTAGTTTTCAATTCCCGTGCAAAACCCCATCTCCTGCAAGAGCTCGATATCATACTCAGTCCGCATACGGATGCGCTGCGCTTCCAACAACAGATTCTGCGACTCAAACCATGCTACTCGCTCGTCAAGCTCATCACGTATCTGGCCGATTGCTTTATCGATTTTGCCCTTTGGAGTTACGTATTGCGTCGCAGGATACAGATTAAAGATCTCGAGCGTGCCGCCCGTCTCGCCGCTCACTGGGTCCAGTTCGCGAATTGATTCCAACTCATCCCCCCAGAACTCCACACGAATAGCCGTTTCCATGTAAGCGGGGAAAATATCGACTACATCGCCCCGCACCCGAAAGGTGCCACGCTTAAAGGCCACGTCGTTGCGCTCATAAAGAATCGTGACAAGGCCTTCAAGAAAGTCATCCCGAGAGCACTCCATCCCTGCTTTTAAAGGGATCATCATTTCTTTAAAATCTTCAGGTGAGCCCAAGCCGTAAATACAAGATACACTGGCTACAACGATCACATCCTTTCGGCTGATGAGCGAGGAGGACGCCGAGATCCGTAAGCGCTCGATTTCGTCATTTATCGAAGAGTCCTTCTCAATGTAAGTATCCGTCTGCGGGATATACGCCTCAGGCTGATAGTAGTCGTAATAACTGACAAAATACTCGACTGCATTATCCGGGAAAAAGGCTTTAAACTCTGCGTAAAGCTGTGCCGCCAATGTCTTATTATGCGAAATGATTAAGGCAGGCCGCTGCAGATCATTGATCACATTGGCCATGCTGAACGTTTTTCCTGAACCAGTCACCCCAAGTAGCGTTTGATAGCGATTCCCCGCTCGCAGCGAATCCGTCAAGGCACGAATAGCCGTGGGCTGATCACCCTCTGGAGAATATGCACTGCTCAAACGAAAATCCATGCTGCAGACAAAGTCAGAAGGCTCCAAAATCGCAAGTGAAAGTCGTGACTCGTGGCGGTGCTGGGTGCAATTATTTCAACGGGTTCATCCCAGCGTTGCTTGACCATCGTAGTCACGCGGGAGCGTGCCCCTCCAGTTCTATACCATGGAGGGACGCGCTCCGCGTGTCTGTCTCGCAACTTTCAGAAATTGAGACAATTCAGAGCCAGGTAGGGCGGTTTCGCTGAAACCGCCGTGCGCCGGTAGGCTGCTTTATGCCCGAGAACGAAGGAGATGGGCAGACGTGTTCGCCTGCAGGACGGACGCCTCGGCGATGCGTCCCTACCCAAAGGACCTAACTCAATGTAGTTTTGAGACAACCTCTTCCGCGCTCCCGCGCGTTCGCCGGATCTGCGTGGCATGCCCCGCACTAATAATTGCACCCGCGGTGCTAGACACTAAACTGAATTATAGAAGCAATGAACTGGGATTTAAGCAACGAGGGCTTAGTGCAATCGATCTATTAATGGCCAGCAAAATTCATCGAAATGAGTTTGCAGATATGAAGCAAGGCCTTGAGCATACAGCCATGAACGCACCAGTTTACAATTTTGATCAATGCCCGGACCGCAAGGGTTATGGGAGCCTAAAGTGGGATAAGTATGCCGACCGCGACGTGTTACCGCTCTGGGTGGCCGACATGGATTTTGTCAGCGCGCCTGAGATCATCGATGCGCTCCGAGCTCGCCTCGACCATGGTATCTTTGGCTACACGGTTCCCTACGAAGCGCCTGTTCAAGCGGTGCTCAATTACCTGCAAAATAGCCACAACTACGTCGCCAAAACACAATGGCTCAACTTTTTACCGGGCCTTGTCCCCGCGATTAACCTTTGTTGCCACACATTCACAAAGCCCGGCGAGTCCGTGATGACGGCATCTCCAGTCTACCCGCCCTTCCTGACAGCTCCCGGATATGCCGAGCGAGATTTGATTAAGGTGCCTCTTTGCCTAGACCAGGAAGCGCGCTGGACACTCGACTTCGATGCGATGGAAGCATCCGTCCGTCCGGATACCAAGATCTTCATTCTCTGCAATCCACACAACCCGGTCGGTCGTGTATTTAACCCTGAAGAGCTCGTCAAACTCGGCGCTTTTTGTGAACGTCACAATCTGGTCCTGATCTCGGACGAAATACACTGCGATCTCGTATTTGATTCTGATGCGAAGCACATCGTTACCGCGACACTTAGCCCCGAATTGGCTGCACGCACAGTGACCCTCATGGCACCGAGCAAGACCTACAATTTGCCTGGGCTGGCCTGCGCTTTCTCCATCATAGAAAACAGTGCCTTGCGCATGCAGTTTCAAAAAACTATCCGGGGTATTATAACCGAGGTGAATTGCTTCGGTTATGCTGGGTGCGAGGCGGCCTACACACATGGCGAACCATGGCGCCAAGCCCTACTCCAATACCTGCGTGGGAACTATGAACTCGTTTATAAATTTATCGCCGATGAGATCCCGGAAATCACCTTCCGCCCGATGGAAGCGACCTACTTGGCATGGTTCGATGTCAGCCAGCTCGAACTGAAGAATCCGGCTCAATTCTTTGAATCGCACGGTGTTGGGCTCTCTGACGGCACCCCATTTGATGGACCGAATCACGTTCGCCTCAACTTCGGATGTCCGAGAGACCGGTTAGTCGAAGGACTCGAAAAAATGGCCGTCGCCGTGCGCGCCCGTTAACTAATGGAGTTTGCAAGGATCGATAAATGGCTGTGGGCTGTCCGTATCTATAAGACACGTGCTGAGGCTACCGACGCGTGCCGGGGCTCAGCAGTTCGGCACAATGGAAATATCGCAAAAGCTTCATCTAAAGTGCGTCTAGGGGACACTATCGTCGCTCGCACCAAAGCGCTGACTCGGACTCTACACGTTATCGGGCTCATAGAAAAGCGGGTCGGCGCCCCACTCACTGTAGAATATTTTGAGGATCAGACACCGGAAAGTGAATTGGACGCAGCCCGCGAAAAGCGTGCAAATGCGCGTCGCTTCGTTTTTAAAGGTGAAAGCGGTGGTCGACCGACCAAGAAAAATCGCCGTGATATCGAGCGCCTCCTCTCGCCGGAGGAATAAAGGGAGTCATGGCCTACGAACAACTCAACTATACCTTCGAAACGGTAGCCATTCCAGAGAAGATTCGGTCCTTTATCGACGAAGCAGATCGCCGATGTGATGCATTCTACGATGCGCAGCTAAACAAACGCTTCCCTCGCTATGTCCCGAGTGAACCTGAACAAGTGTTTGCGGCCTTAAAACATCTCACTGATGCTAACCTCCCGCTGGGTAAAAACTTTATCGAATGGGGCAGCGGCTTCGGTGTGGCTACTGGAATCGCCAGCCTGCTTGGCTACGATGCAACGGGGATCGAAATAGAAGAAACGCTCGTGGAGATGGCTGAATCATTGATCAAAGACCGTGCAATCGATGCCGAGTTTCTAGCGACGAGCTTTGTGCCCGAAGGATATCTCCTCTATGAAGCCGTCAGTGGCTACGATCTCGTTCCTGACGATAGCTTCGGTAACCGTCCCGATGGCAATCCGCGTTATGAAGGGATGGACATCGATTTAAATGAGGTCGACCTCTTCTTCGCCTACCCTTGGCCAGGTGAACAAGAAATGACGCTTAAATTATTTGATGCGGTGGCCGGTGAAGGCGCGCTATTAGTCGCTTACTTTGGAGACAGGGATCTTTGTATCTATCGGAAACTAGATGACTAGCCCACATTTCTGACCATGACCGTCGCGTGCCTAACTGCTCGCTTCTGAGAATTTAGAGCTAAAGACCTTTCTCACGAAGGACATCTTCAAGCTTAGTTTGGAAGACCTGAATATCCTCTGGATCGGGACGATAATTAGGATCATCGCCGGGAATGAGTCCCAGTTGTCCACTGCTGGCAAGTTGCCAGCCCAGCGAAACGCCATCAGTAAATTTTACTGTGCCACTAACCAGAGCCCCCGGACGCACGATGGCATCCACCTCAACTGAAACCTCACCGGGTGCGTCCATGACTTCAGGCTCGATTGCTTCGACTTCGGCATCCTGTGCAGTTTCCTCAGCTTCTGGTTCGGCAAATGTTATTTCCAGATCGTCGATCAAAAAACGGACGTCCATGTAAGTCATCGAGAGCGAAAATTCCTCTCGCAGCATGCGTTGCACTTCGGCTAGTGTCTTCCCGTCTTGTATCCAAGCAGTGACTGTTGTTTTTTGAGAGTCAGATAAATTCATATTAGCAGTGGAACATATAACTGAGGCCAGTAAAACGCTAACCTAAACTATTGATCTAATAAAATTTATTAAACCCGGCTTTGTGAAAGCTGCTTAATCAAATAGTCCACGCCGCGTTTTACACTGCTGTCCTGCTCCATCATATTTTCGACCTGCTTACAGGCATGAATGACAGTGCCATGGTCGCGGCCTCCAAACGCGTCGCCAATCGACTTTAAAGGATCGCTGGTCAAAGTCCGGCTAATAAACATAGCTACTTGGCGTGGGAAAACGATGGCACTGGTTCGACGACGCCCGACCAACTCGCTGTGTCGAATCTGGTAATACTCGGAAACTTTTTTCTGGATCTGCTCGACCGTAACTTTACTGACGGCTTCTTCATGCAACAAATCGCTCAACAAGCGCTCAACTGCATTCAAATCCAGCTTTTGCCCGATTAAAGAACTGTAACTGGCGATACGTGTCAGCGCACCTTCCATGCGGCGCACATTGCGGGAAACGCGCTCCGCCAAGAAGTCCATAATTTGATCTTCCAAGCGGATATCCATCGCGAATGCCTTCTTCCTGAGAATAGCCACTCGTGTCTCAAAATCGGGCGCTTGAATATCAGTCACTAACCCCCATTGAAAGCGAGAGATCAAGCGATTCTCAAGCCGCTCAATTTCGTTCGCCGGACGGTCGCTGGCTAAGAAAATCTGCTTACCGGATTCGAATAGATCATTAAAAGTGTGGAAAAACTCTTCTTGGGTGCTCTCTTTACCTGATAAAAAATGGATGTCATCGATGAGCAGCGCATCTAAATTACGGTAATACTTACGAAACTTGGTCAGCTTATTTTCACGAATGGCGTGAATGAACTCGTTCGTGAATTTCTCCGTAGAGATATAAGCAATGCGCGCGTTTGGATTGTTGATCAACATTTGATGCGCCACAGAGTGCATCAGGTGTGTTTTACCTAGGCCGGTTTCACCGAAGACGAAGAGTGGGTTATATGCACGCCCAGGAGCGTTGGCCACTGCGATGCCGGCAGCATGTGCGAGTTGATTGCCGGAACCGACTACGAAATTTTCAAATGTATTACGCGGATTTAGGAAAGTGCGATGCGGCACAGATGTATCCGAACGCGAAATCGGTAGATTTGAGGAACGAGCAGCGCGCCCATCTTCGTCTTCCAAGCGATTTCCAAGTTCCACACCGGATTCGCGTCTAGCACTCGCTAATTCAACACCTCTGACTTCCACAGATACATTGACCGGGGTTCCAGTCAGACCTCGTGCTTGCTGGACGAGAATGTCTAGATAGTTGTTCTCGATCCAAATGGCATTGAATTCGTTGGGTGCCGATAAGGTTAAATTGTTGCCGATTTCTGAAACGCACTGGAGGTCCTCAAACCACATTGCATAGAGGTCTTCCGGGAATAAATTTTTGAGTTCAATGACTATGCTTTCCCATAGAGTGGGATTAGTGGAAATTTCGGACATTATAGTAGTTGTAAGAGAATTATTAACAGTAACTTGTAACATCGCCGTGACACGAGCACAGAGTGAGTTGCGAAGTATGTTTAAAAAAGAGTATAAAATTTAGGATTAAAACACCCGTTAGTGCCTTAAGTTTTGTAAATTGTTGTTATTAATATACTTAAGATTTTTATTAGTCGTTAAATATATAGTTATAAAGAGAAAATCGTAGAGGCTCTGAACGTTACTTAATTGGTAATTTATGAGCAAGGTGATAGAAAAGCTGATCGGATACTAACTTGGCAAGGTCAACTTCTGCACAAGTTATTAACATTTTATTCTGAAAAACTTTTTTAAGTATTTTTTGCCCTAAATATGCGGTATGGCGAATTCCATTAACTCTTGGAAAAGTGACATTTCCGCAATTTAAGAGCCGTGAATACTGCGTGAAGTTTTCTGAATATTCGGTGACGAAAAAAAATTGGCACGCAATTTTTTTTACGAATCACCTTTAGACATGTGAGCGATCAAGCGCTCATTAAATTCAACAGCTGAATCGTGACCAATAAGTTTGAGGGCACGAACCATTGCAGCCACTTCAACTAAGCGAGCCATATCTCTGCCCGGACGCACAGGAATCTCCATAAGCGGAACTTTCATATCGAGCACCTCCATGTGGTTCTCCTCTAGACCGGTGCGCTCTTCATGCATACCAGAGGTCCAATTCACAAAGTGAATGATCAAATCTATGCGCTTCTCTAAACGAATAGATCTCACTCCAAAGAGCTCTGCTATATTAATGATTCCAAGACCGCGGCACTCCATGTAGCCACGACTCAACTCTGATGACGTGCCCATGAGTTCGCGGTCACTCAAGCGTTTCACATAGGTCAAATCATCCGCGACCAAACTATGCCCACGTTCGATCAATGCGAGTGCACACTCGCTCTTACCGACGCCACTTTCTCCACAGATTAGTGTGCCCATGCCCCTGATATCCAAAAGCGTTCCGTGAATATGCGTGCGAGGCGCGAATTTATCCTCTAGGAGAATCGTCGCTTCCGTGCTTAATGTCTTTGTGGTTAAGGTGGAACGTATTAAGGGGGTCTGAAATTCGTCCGCCAGCGTGCGCATTAATTTAGTCGGCGCCAAGTTTCTAGAAATGATAATACAGGGCACATTTTTATTCAAAATGGATGTCATAATCTCGCGCTCCTCATCATCTGGATGATCGCGCAGATAGGCCATTTCTCCAGCACCGAGTAATTGAATTCGTTTATTGGCAAAGTATTTGAAAAACCCGGTCATAGCCAATGCGGGACGATTTAAACTACGTTCGCGAATGGTCTTATCCAAACCCTTTTCGCCGGCGACTAGCTCCAGCTCCAAAGCGTCTTTAAATGATTCGTAGAAGTCTCGGACCGGAACAGAAGTGATAATCTTTGTCGAATTTCTTTGGCTAATAGGCATACAGTTTACGGTCCTTACAGATTAAAATTTTCACCGAGATAGAATTCTCGGCTCTGCGGGTCTTTAATTAAGAAATCACTGGTGCCTTCACTCAGTATCTTGCCTTGGTGGAGTAAATAAGCGCGGTCAACAATCTGGAGCGTCTCCCGAACATTATGATCCGTTATTAAAACACCGATCCCTCGCTCCTTAAGCCTTAAAATAATCTTTTGCACTTCACTCACACTGATCGGATCGACCCCACTGAAGGGTTCATCCATGAGCAGAAACTTCGGCTCCATAACGAGTGCCCGGGATATCTCCAATCGTCTACGCTCACCACCACTTAAAGTGTATGCCTTTTGTTTAGCTAAGTGAGTCAAGCCAAGCTCTTCCAAATGAAATTCGATACGCTGCTCCCGTTCCGCTTTCTTAAGAGGCAGTGTCTCGGCAACGGCACGAATGTTCTGCTCAACCGTCATCTTACGAAAGACAGACGCTTCCTGCGGCAAATAACCAATTCCATGCCTCGCTCGACGATACATGGGCAATGGAGTTAAGTTCTCCTCACCTAAATAGACTTTGCCCGAAGTCGCCTTAATCAGTCCAACGACCATGTAAAAAGTCGTGGTTTTGCCGGCACCATTTGGACCGAGCAGACCCACGATTTCGCCACTATTGACACTGATACTGACCCTATCGACAACCCGGCGTTTGCCGAAGTCCTTAACCAATTCGCGTGTTTCGATTTTTACTATAGGGGCAGTCGCTTGCATATATAGTTCAACTAAAGGAATCCAATCGCATGGGGGCAATCCGCAAACCGCAAACTCCTCGATTATTCTGTGGATTGAGGAAAGCTCGGCAATGTGATTTTAGCACGTTTACCATCTTGACCCCCTTCGATCAGAGCCCGCCGTTCACCGCGAAAGAGAGTCAACTTTTCACCCGTTACCGTGCCCCGGCCGTCGGCGACCTCGGCAGAGCCTTCCAGAAGCAATTTACCTTCTTCCGGCAAAATTGTTAATTTGTCGGCCTTGGCAACTCGACCCAATTGCTCTACGCGGATTGAATCATAGGCCACAATCCGATCGAGTCCGGTAACGCCTTCCGGATCAGAGCCATCCTTAGTGAAGACCTCCATTCGCTCGCAATTAGCGATCAAGTTTGTAGCCAGCACTTCAACCGAACCTTTAAATTCAAACAAACTTCCAGCATTCATCTCGGTCATTTTCAAATACTCGCTCCGTATCACCGTCTTTCGATCTACGATTTCGACAGGTTCAGATACAGTTTCCGCTGTGGCCTCGACTCCATCTGTAGCACCTTCCGAAGCTTCCGGACTAGTCAGCGTGGCAACTTCCGGGCTTGGCTCTGGGCCAACTTTCAGGCTTGGCTCCGGCGTGACCTCAACAGGATCCGATTCCAATTCGCTATTTGGATCGAATCCAAGATTCGGAATTGCAGGTAGGCTGACGACCAACGGCTCCGATTCACTCCCAAAGATCTCTGCGCCGTTGACCACCAGATCCATACGCTGCCCATCAACGACTGCCTCTTGACTAGAGATGCGCGGTGAGCCGGTGAGCAGTGCTCGTTGTTCACTTGGAAAGAATTCCACCCTTTCGGCGGTCGCTATTTGATCGAGCTTGCGGACCTTAACAACACCCTCAGCAACCATGGTTTTCACGGCACCTAGTTCGACTCCTTTTCCGGACCCAGTATTTGCAGCTTCCTGGGCAGCTTTTCTTGTTAAGATGACTAGATTATCCGACTCGAGCTGTATACTTCCTGAAAGCACCTCGACCGATCCGGAAAAATCAAATTGGTTCGTATCGACCATTTCTTTTAGGACGATCGAATCAGCCAGCGCAATCGTCTCCGAAGCCATGGCTGCATCGCCACCTATGCCCAAACCTCCTGTCTCATAGAGTATCATCTGCGAACGACCATTCGTGGGAGAACCCGTCAGGGTGAGTAAACCGTCGACACTTTCGATCCGGTCACCACTCAAGTATGCACTCTCCAGCTCAATCTCGGCCCCACCGCTCAACACAGCTTTTTGCTCGCGCGGAAAAAATTCAGCAACTTGAGAGCGCACTATTCGGCCTTCATCCTGAATAATGACCTCGCGCTTGGCCTCGAGCTTACGAATCGCGTTCAGTTTACCGAGCCCCGTATCCGAGCCATCTACGCCCCTACCTTCAGGTGCATCCGCTTCTGAATACAAAAACTCACTCTGCAGTGTCATCGTCCCGGAAGCCACTCGAACTCGATCAGTGAAGGTAAAGAAATAGGCTTCCTTGGTAGTTTCCAGTAAGAGTCGGTCGCTTCGAATATTCGTCGTCATGCCCCCTTTCTGTGGCTTCCCAGATAGTGCAGCATTGAAGCCCTGTTCGAATTTCACCTCTACTTCAGACAACACTTCAATTAATTTGTTGGTGCCATCCCAGGTCCATCCCACGCCGGAAATCTCGAAATTTTCGCCTTCAATCCGAATCGAAGTATCAGAAAATGCTCGGTTTTCCAAGATGCGCAGCGTCGCCGCAGGACTTTCCATACTTAATTCTTTAGCCAAACGCGCATCACCGGAATACACTCTCAGCGCCATCGCTTCCACTCGGACTTGTTCCTCGCTATCATAGATACCCGTTCCTCCCGTCAATACCCACTGAGTGAAGCCATCCTCACTAAAACGAGGCATACGGAAATCACGAACCGGCGCATTTGGAGTCATTTGCGCCCAGAGCCAAGTAGCCATCGGCAAGAGGAGAAAAGCTAAGACTAATGATTTAAAATGCATATTTTCGCACTCCGCTATCGGAGGACTTCTCTAAGACACTGAATAATGAGTTCAGTCGCATCAAACGGAATCCTCGAAAAAGATCATATATAAAAGAACCCGAGCCATCCGCTGGGGTTCCATTTAATAGAATGATCCTGCTAAGCCTTGCTATCGGATGCGTCTTTACTCGGTAGAACTGCCTTGATGTGGAGATCACGCAACTGCTTCTCGGTCGCGATACCGGGGCTGGCCGTCATCATTTCCTGCCCTTTTTGATTCTTAGGAAAGGCAATCACATCGCGTATACTCGTTCGCTGAGTCAGAATAGTGACCATGCGATCCAATCCGAAAGCAACTCCACCATGCGGCGGTGCACCATACTCGAACGCCTTCAACATGTAGCCGAAACGACTCTCTACCACGTCCGCAGGGATCTTTAAGACTTCTTCAAAGACTTTCTTCTGCAGCGCAGGTTGATGAATCCGAATACTACCACCGCCCAGTTCGACCCCGTTTAAAACAAGGTCATAATGCTGTCCACGGACCGCCTTCGGATCTGTGTCCAAGAGCGGGATATCTTCGATGACAGGTGCGGTAAATGGATGGTGTGAAGATACGTAGCGCCCCGCTTCTTCATCGTAAGCCATTAATGGAAACTCGATCACCCAGAGGAATTTGTAATCTGTAGGATCAATCGTCAGTTTCTCACGCTTCACGAGTAATTGCGCAGCATCCAGACGCACCCGACCGAGAATCGTGCAGGCACGCTCCCACTCACTCGCAGCAAAAAAGACGATGTCGCCCTCTTCGATTTTAAGTAGCTCTGTAAGTTGGGCTTTCTCTTCTTCCGAGAAAAACTTCACAATCGGCGATTTCCATTCACCACCTTCGCATTTGATAAAGGCTAGACCCTTTGCACCGAGTGACTTTGCCGTGTCTTCGAGCGTGCGTAGTTCACCTTGTGTCAGGTCAGCCAAGCCTTTGATATTTACCGCTTTGACCGAACCGCCTGACTTGATCGCTCCGGAAAAGACTTTGAATCCAGAATCTTTAAAGATCTCCGCACAGTCCTCTAGTTCCATGCCAAAGCGCATATCCGGCTTATCGACTCCGAAACGATTCATCGCATCAAAGTAACTCATCCGCAAAAAGGGCGTCTCAATATCAACCCCAATCACACTTTTCCACACCTGCTTCATCAACCCCTCGATCAAGGCATACATATCTTCGCGATCGATGAAAGATAACTCAATGTCTAGCTGCGTGAACTCAGGCTGGCGGTCCGCTCGTAAGTCCTCATCGCGGAAACAGCGAGCAAGTTGGTAGTAGCGCTCAACGCCCCCCACCATCAGCATTTGCTTATACTGTTGAGGCGACTGTGGCAGTGCATAAAATGCGCCGGGATTCATCCGACTGGGCACTAGAAATTCACGGGCCCCTTCTGGTGTGCTCTTAAAAAGCATCGGTGTTTCCACCTCTATAAATGCCTCTGCATCCATGTAGTCGCGGATGGCGCGAGTCGTAGCGTGGCGCATCCGCAGCATCTTGATATTGGTCGCGCGGCGAAGGTCCAAATAACGATACGTCATCCGCAGGTCCTCACCGACTTTATCGGCAGAATCATCCATCGGGAAAGGCGGTGTCTTCGATACGTTGAGCACTTCGAGCTCAACCGCATGAACTTCAATCCCGCCCGTGGCCAATTTATCATTAACCGTATTTCCAAGTCGCGCTTCTACCTTGCCGGACACAGCGAGCACGGACTCCGGCTTGATTTGGTGAAACTGGGCTTCTAAGCCGGGGTTAGATGGGTCTAGGACGATTTGGGTGAGGCCTTCGCGGTCTCGTAAATCGACAAAGAGAATGCCTCCGTGGTCACGAACCGAATCAACCCATCCACAAAGCGTGGCGGTCGAACCGGTGTCAGATGGACGAAGTTGTGAGCAATGGTGAGTGCGCTTCATAAAGTTGTGCGATGAAAACACCTTCCCTTTACGAAACAAGCAAGAAAAGCCAAATCTTATGCTTGCAGCTTAACTGAAGCGTCTGCCACTCAAAGACGGGCTAGTTATGATCCACTTCGTATTCCTCCATGTCAGGAGGAACTGAGCCGAGCGCTTCTTCCATCGTGGTTAGGCCCTCTTTCACCTTGAGCATACTGTCCTGATGTAAGGTCATCATACCATTGCGCATCGCAATACGCTTAAGAACTGCCGACTCGTCTTCAGCATTTATGGATTTAATCAGCTCCTCGCTCGTAGCCATTAATTCATGAATACCGACTCGGCCCTTGTAGCCATTTCCGCCACAAGTCGGACACCCGTCGACATTCGCACGTGGCACTTTACCTGACCAGGAAAGTGCCTTTGACATGATTTTTGCCTCATTCCCCTCTTGCACATACATCTGTTTGCAGGACTTGCAGACTCGCCGCATCAAACGCTGTGCACAGACACAGACAAGCGAAGCAGAGATCATAAACGGCTCGACTCCCATCTCGGTCAAACGAGACACCGTCGTCGGTGCGTCATTCGTATGCAGCGTGCTGAACAGCATGTGCCCAGTCAGCGCGGCCTCAACCGCGATACCTGCAGTTTCACGGTCACGGATTTCCCCAACTAGAATCACGTCGGGATCCTGACGCAAAAATGCCCGTAAGGCGGCCGCAAAGGTCAAGCCGATCTTGCGTTGCATCTGCATCTGCAAGAGGCCGGGTAAAGTATACTCAATCGGATCTTCCGCAGTCCGAATACACACATCCGGTGTGTTGATTTCATTAAGAGCCGAATACAGGGTCATCGATTTACCAGAACCAGTCGGGCCGCAGTGTAAAATCATACCATAAGGGCGCTTAATCAGCTCGCGATACAAACCCAAGTTCCTCTCTGAAAAGCCAAGCGCAGGCAGCGGCAGCGTGCTCTTCTGCTTATCCAAAATCCGCATGACGACCCCTTCACCGTGATTCAGTGGTGCAGTCGATATCCGTAAATCAACGTCGATCCCCTTTTTATTATATTGTTTGAAAATGATACGCCCATCTTGAGGCAAACGCTTTTCAGCGATATCCAACTGTGCCATAACCTTTAAGCGCGCGAGTAAGGCACCGGAAGCTGCTGGCGGTATGGTCAGGCGGCTCTCTAAAACGCCGTCCACGCGCACCCGCACTCGAGTCTCCTTCTCGAACGGTTCGATGTGAATATCACTGCCACCTGAGTAGTAAGCCTCTTCGATAATACGACTAGCGAGTTTGATGATCGGAGCCGATTCTTCGTCGGAAAACTCATCCTCCATGTCCTCATCACTCTCGTAATCCATACCGAGCGCTTCGACAACATCGCCAAACCCAACGGCTTGGTGTTTATCGTTTTTATCTTCGAGGGCTGCTTTTAGCTGGTCTTCAAGGCCAAGTAAAACAGACACAGGCATGCCTGAAAGCTTTTGCACCTTTTGGATGACTTGGACATCGAAGGGGTTACTAATCGCTACAACAATATATTTACCGACATAACCTAGCGGAAGCACTAGGTGTTTCCGGCAAAATTCGGGCTCTAATTTAGAGAACGAGGTCTCGTCGACCACGCATCGCTTGATATTTATCGGCGAGAGATTGAAGGCCTTGCCTTTCGCAATCAACAGCTGGAAGTGCGATACTTTATATTCTTCAAGTAATAGCTTATCGAGAGCAACTCCTGAGAGTTCATCCTCCGATTCCGAAAGTGCTTTATGCTGTGGACTACTGATCCGCTGATCATCCAGTAGATTTTTTACTATAGAAGCCTGGATTCGTGCTAAAGCCATCGGTTGTTAGATTACTTGAAAATATAGAACTCAATTCGAAGCTGTAGAGCCTACAACTAAAGGCAGACTCGCCAAGTCGGCGGACTGACTGAGACCATCGGTAAGCTGCAACTGATCCATCATCTGTTCGATCGTATCACCACTTTGCGAAGCTTTTAGGCGGATGCAATAGGCTTGATACTTCCGCATAAGGGCAGACAACCGTTCTCCAGGGTGAGGCAGTAGCTTTTCGTCAAGACCTACCGCATTGTTAACGCTTTTCGCATCGAGATCGACGGCTGCAGCTGAGACCAATGCGGGGATAACCTCTTGAACCTCTTTGTAGTTTTCTGGCCAGTCATAGCTGAGAATCGTGTAGATCGCCTCGGGACTACGTTTAATTTTTCGCGGTTCCACAAGCTGGCTTTCACCCTTGCGAATAAAACGGCTTACATAGTGTGCAAGGTCCAACGGGCGTGCTTTAAGAGGAGCCAGAGTCACCCCCTGAATTCCCGCCGCTTCCATGAATGCGCCTTCCGTAGCACTCGCATGTTTCAAGATAAATACAAAAAACAATCCGTGATTTTCCGGCAATGCTTCGACTATTCGTTCAAAATGCCGTCTGGACTGAGCCACCTCTCCAAGCTCATTCAGCTCTACAGCAACCACCTTACTATTGGTTACTTCTTCAAGAACCGTCTTCGACAAATCCTCACCTTTCTCAAAAAATTCCTGTGCGGTGAACACTTTAATCGGCAGATCTTTATGACCTTTCCATGAGGAAACATCTTTTAGAGCAGCCATCACATCACTTCCTTCCGGAGCATGCACGAAGGCTGGGCGCCCAGCATTACAGCAGCTCCACAGCCCCTTCAAAGTCTTCTCAGAACAAGGGCTAAGCGCACTGAAGAATTTCGGAGCTTCAGGCCAATCAGCAGTTCCCACCGGGTCTTCTCCATTATCGGACGGACGGTAATGAGATTTCTCATCATTCGTCATCGGAACCGCAAATTGAGCGACACTGGATAAGAATTTTGCAGTATCCAGTGGCTTTTCAAAAACAAGTGTCACACCCATGTTAGCCACTTTAACTAACTCAGGTGTGTTCATCAGCCCGGAAACCAAAATAACCGGCAAATTAGGATACAACTCCCGAGAACGCTTTAGAAAATCTGCCCCATCCATGACCGGCATCTTATAATCCGAAATCACTAAATCATAAGGAACCTCTTCGAGCTGCGTGATGGCTAATTCAGGCTTGGTCGACATGTCTACCTGATAACTATGTTGACGTAGCAAATCCTGCAGCATCGCCGCATAATTTTGTTCATCATCTAATACTAAAATTCTTCCTGGCATATCTTTTCGTTTACTAATTTAGTCTTTGCTCAATCGCTTCAATGTCGGTTCCAAAGAGTTCAGCTACAAGTGACGTGTCTTTATCTAAAAGTGACCACGCTGCCTGTATCGCTTGATCTCCAAAAAGCTCGATTTCTTTTTGAAAGATCTCTCGCTGAGTCAACTGGATCGCGGGCCCTTTACCAGTTAATACATCCAGCGTAATGACACTACCTGAAATACGCTCCATCGCTTTGCGCACAGTTAGGCTTAATTCAGTGTAATTTTCAGGCCATGGTTGCTTCTGCAGATAGTCCTTCGCTTCTTTATCAAAAGTAGGCACCGAATCTTTACCCAGCTCCCTGAAACTATCAACCGCCAGCTTCTGGGCAAGCACCGGAATATCTTTGGCGCACTCTCGCAGAGCAGGGACCGGCACTTCGGCAGTTCCCATAAGAATGTAGAGATGTTCATCGATGAGGCCTTCGTCAAAGAGCGTATCAATATCGCCGCAGAGGCAGAAAATTAATCGTATGGAAACTGAAGTCGCCTCAAAAACTCCTTCATGTTTTGCCAATTGAACTAGCAAAACTTTTTGAGCATCATTTAAAGTATCCGCTCCCAGAATCACACATGTAATCCGTTCACACTCTGTCTGCACAGCGCGCTGCAGCGAAGCTAAAATGGTCGCTTGATCCAGAGAATCTTTATCAAAGTAAAAAAAGTGCTCGTAGTTACGCTCGTAGAATCCAGCAATGTCTTCACAGATAGCTCGAAAATGCATTCCGTTTTCCCCGGTCAGCGTGAGTGTCGATCTAAAATCTTTCAGCCCATAAAGGCGCTCGGCAAACTTTCGGGATTTTTCAGCCAAACAGGGATAGGAACGAAAGGTAAACTCCAAGCCATGACTCGGTTGAATAAAGGCACCTGCAGACTCCGAAACAGAATTACTTCCCGATGAGGCCTCTTGATTACGCGTCTCTTCAATAAGTTCAGATGTGCGCTCTAGAAGCGAAAATATATTAAGCGGTTTTAAAAAAACACCCCCGACACCGTCACTTAGTAAATCTCTAATGGCATCATTCTCCAGATACCCGGATACCATAATAATGGGTGTTTCTGGGCTAATCACCTTAATCCGCTTCATAAATTCTGTCCCGGTCATGTCCGGCATTTTATGGTCGGTCACCACTAAGTCGAAATTACCGTCGCTGAATAATTCCAGGGCCTGCAAGGGATCCAAAAGCGAAGTCACTTCATAGTCTGCTTGCTCAAAGACATCTGTGAGCAGACTGTTAAAATCTGCGTCGTCATCTAATATGAGAACTTTACTATTCATTCTTAAGTGTTTGCCTCTCAATATTCAAATAAACAGTTAATTAGAAGGTGTATTCGGGTCAGTCGCAATCTTGGATTTGGCTAATAATTCAGCAGCAGCAATGCCTGCCTTTTCTTCAGCCAGATCTTCTGCGGCAGCTTCTTCAAGTGCACGATCTTCTGCGTCATGGAGGTCCTGTATTATGCCCATAGAACGAATCATACTAGCCATTGGCGTCGCATACCAGATTATGTTACCTTTCAACTTTTCATCCCAATACCTAAGCACTGGAGCGCTTAAATAATAACAGGTAGCCATCAAGTAAGTCCCTTCGATATGGTCAAAGGGCAAACACCAGGTAGCCATGCATTCGGATAGCTCCACTCCCATGGGTCGAAGGGAATTCGGTTGAATTTGCGTTAAATCGATAAGTGCTATCTTGTGCTCATCGATAAGGAATTCTATGAGCTTCGATTCATCTAAAGACTTCAACTCATACAGCAAAGTATACAAGACCGAAGCCTTTTCCATACTATCGACCGATTGGATCAACTCCATGAACTTCTCATTGGCAGCTTCGAGATCTGCCGCCTTAATTAACTCTTTATCAACTAAGGCAGAACCGAGAAAACGATTGCTGCGTAGTATAAGTGCGCGATGTTGCTGCATAGGAAAAGAATTCGTTTAAAGTGCCTCGTGGTAAAGATTCAATACGTAAATCTAATTCAATACCTAAAAGCCTGTGAAGTCAGTCCGCAAGGACAAGTAATACATCAGCTTAAGCGTCGATGACTTTCTTGAAAAGCAAGACTGCATTGTGACCACCAAAACCTGAGTTATTGCAGATAGCCACATCCACATTAGCCGTCTGCATGGTGTTCGGCACGTAGTTCAAATCACAGTTTTCGTCTGGGTTTTCGTAATTAATTGTCGGCGGAACCTTACTCTCTTTGATCGCTTTAGCACAGATTGCAGATTCGATTCCTCCCGCAGCACCCAGCAAGTGCCCCGTCATCGACTTGGTGGAACTGATCAGCGTTTTGTAAGCATGGTCACCCAGCGCCCGCTTGATCGCAGCGGTTTCAAAACGATCATTGTAGGGAGTCGATGTGCCGTGTGCATTGATGTAGTCAACTGCTTCAACCGTCAGATCTGAATCACTGATCACCTTTTCAATCGCTTTACTCAATGCCTTTCCTTCCGGATCAGGAGACGTAATATGAAACGCATCACAGGTTGCTGCGTAACCACTCACTTCACAGTAAATAGTCGCACCACGCGCTTGTGCATGCTCCAAAGTTTCCAGTAATAAGACACCCGCGCCTTCGCCCATCACGAAGCCATCGCGACCCGAATCAAAAGGGCGACTGGCCTTCGTGGGTGTATCGTTGTAGCTCGTGCTCATCGCTTTCATCGAGCAAAAACCAGCATATCCGAGCTCCGTAATTGCAGCCTCACTACCACCAGCCAGCATCACATCTGCTTCACCGTCACGCAAGATACGAAAGGATTCGCCGATTGTGTGTGTCGCGGTTGAACATGCGCTGACGATACCATAATTGGGACCCCGTGCGCCGACCTCAATTGCAATCACCCCACTCGCAATATTAGCGATCAAAGATGGAATCATAAAAGGCGAAACTTTTCGCGGACCTCCATCGTATAAACGGCGACTCTGGGTTTGGATCGTTTCCATCCCGCCAATACCGGAACCCACGAGAACACCAAAACGTTCGGGGTCTAATTTCGTCGTGTCAACCTTCGCGTCCGACAAGGCCAGCTTGCTTGCAGCGACCGCAAAATGCGTGTATCGATCATTACGCCGGGCCTCCTTCGGGTCCATAAAATCAGCGGCGTTAAAGTCCTTAGCCTCAGCTCCAACTTTGGAAGGATAATCCGTCGTATCAAAAGACGTGATCGAATCAATGCCGCTCTTACCAGCCAACATAGCCTCCCAAAAAGGCTCTATACCATTGCCGAATGAAGTGACTGTCCCGATGCCGGTCACCACTACCCGATTGTTCGTGCGCATTTTTTCCATCTGAATAAAAGTAGTTCTCGTTAAAGTAAAAAAACTAAGCCGCAAATTGCTTGCGGCTTAGTGTAACAAACTGTCGATAAGCTTATCCAGCCTTTTCAGTAATGTATTTTACGACGTCGCCAACAGTCTGTAGCTTTTCAGCATCAGCCTCCGGGATTTCGCCGTCGATTTCATCGCTAAATTCCTCTTCAAATGCCATGATCAGCTCGACTGTGTCGAGTGAATCAGCACCTAAATCGTCGAGAAACGATGCTTCGGGTGTCACCTGCTCTTCATTTACGTTGAGCTGGTCGACGATGATTGTCTTTACGCGTTGTTCGATAGTTTGTTCGGCCATAATATATTTAGTTAAAAGTTACCTATCTGAGCATCACATGACCATACCACCGTCAACTGTAAAAACTTGACCCGTGATATAGCCCGCTGCTTCAGATGCGAGAAATGTTGTAGTGTGTGCGATATCCTCCGGCGTGCCCATCCGTTTCATTGGAATCATACCAACGATCGCCTTCTGCTGATCCTCATTCAACTCGGCTGTCATATCCGTAGCAATAAAGCCCGGTGCCACCGCATTCACAGTAACATTCCTCGCCGCAAATTCCTTCGCTAAACTCTTGGTAAGTCCCAGCATTCCGGCTTTCGTAGCCGCGTAGTTAGCCTGCCCCGCATTACCCGTCAGTCCGATCACCGAAGAAATATTTATAATACGGCCCCAGCGTTTACGTGTCATCGGGCGGGCCAGCTCTTTGATAAAGGTAAAGCAACTCGTCAAATTCGTCGCGAGCACATCATCCCAGTCATCATCACTCATACGAAAGAGCAAACCATCGCGCGTGATACCCGCATTGTTGACTAATATGTCGATATTCCCATGCGCCTCTAACAGCTGTGTGCAAGCCGCTTTAACTGCCGCTTTGTCCGCCACATCCACGGCCAGTGATTCCGCTGAACCACCCGACGCATTAATCGAATCTGCCACTCCACCGCAAGAGCTCGCCGAGCGACTGATGCAAATCACGTGGTGGCCTTGTTCAGCCAGTGACTCCGCTATACATTTACCGATGCCACGTCCCGCTCCGGTTACCAGTGCTATTCTTTTCTCTTTTGCTTCAGTCATTCAAACTCGTATTTAGGTTAATAAAAATGCAGATGCGTGGAGTCTCTTAAATAATTTTGATCCGGCGCAAGCTTCAATGTCACTTCCATGCAACATTGACACTCGCACAGCATTGCGACTCTAGTTCTACGCATGTCGGACAACGAACAACAGCGCATTCAAAAACTAATCGCCGCATCAGGGCTCTGCTCACGACGCGAAGCAGAGCGATACATCGAGGAAGGTGGCGTCCGCGTAAATGGTAAGATCGCTACCCTCGGCGATAAAGCGCTCCCCGATGCCGCTATCTTTGTGAATAACAAGCCGATCAAGCGGGTCACCGAAAAGCCGATCACGCTCGTCATGAACAAGCCAAAAGGCGTCCACTGCACGAATTCAGATCCACATGCTGAGCGCACAGTCTTTGACCTGCTTTCGCCCAACCTTTTACGCCACCGCCTATTCTGCGCAGGCCGTCTCGATAAGGACAGTGAAGGCCTCCTCATCCTCACCAACGACGGCGATCTCGCCCATCGACTGACCCACCCCAGCACGGAGATCGTTAAGCGCTATCGAGTGGTCCTCAATAAAGATTTCCGTAAAGAAGATATTCCGAAACTCCTCAGCGGCGTCAAAGATGAGGGCGAACTACTTAAGGCAGAGAAAGTCATCCCGGCCCCACAGGTCGGCGAAGGCCACCTCCGACGACTCGAAGTGCATCTCCACCACGGTAAAAAACGTGAAGTCCGTCGCCTCTTTGAAGCGAATCGCTACTACGTCAAAAAACTCGTCCGTGTTCAAATCGGTGGAATGATCTTAAAAAATATTCCCAAAGGTGGTATTAAAATTCTGACTAAAAAAGAAATCGAGCGGCTCTTTGCTTGAAGCTCGTAAACTTGGCCACACTCAATTATACAATCAGTATGTCTAGACACATCCACATTCTAATCGCCAGCCTTTGCTTAAGCGTCCTCAACGGTCTCCATGGGGATGATGTCATTCTTCGGCTCGCCCCAAATACAGCAGCTCAGATTGTTGGCAGCATCTCCGCTCAAGATCCTGTAGTGACGAACGCTGCACCTGTCCTCGATCAAGCCTCTGCAGCCGAAGGTTGGCAGTGGTCTGAATATGTAACCAACACACTCGGCTACATTCCCGAAAGTATGCTCGGCAAGAATTTCGCCGTCAATCCGGACACGTTCGTCCGCGCCGCACCTAGCTCCAGCGCCGCCATCCTGACAACTTCTACAGCAGCCGACACATACGAATACGTCAGCACCGATGGAAACTGGGCCACGGTTCGCTTTAACAAAGCCATTCCCGTTTATTTTCTAGGAACTGCCGGCGCGAGCGCATTGCCAGCTACATCCGGTCAAGGCGGCATTACCGTCACTTACGACTCTGAACCCACTGAAGTCAGCGAGCCAGCGGTCCTTGAGATTGAACAGCCCACCATTGAAAGCCAACCGACAGAATCCATCATCGTGGCTCAACCAGTCGAAGCACCCATTGCCAGCACACCACGCAGACCTACCCCAACCGAAGGCATCCCAACCCGTATTCTTACGGGTAAGCTCATTCGCGAAAACACAAATTACGGTCCACGCTATCCCATGCGCATATTAGGCAAGTCTGGCGATCGTCTCGCCTACGTAGATATGTCACAAATCTTCATCAGCGACCTCCGGCCCTACCTAAACAAGGAAGTCTTTATTCGCGGCGAAGTCCGCCCTCTCATGCCCAATAGTAAAGATCTAGTGATTATCGCACGGACCATTCAAATCGCTTCAAATTAAATTTTTAAGTAGTTTATTATGCAAATTATAGACGGCAATGCCATTGCAGCATTCATAGTTGACGAGCTCACAACTGAAGTCAGTCAGTTGACTGGCGACAAGCCGACCGTTGCGTTTATTCGTGTTGGAGAAGATCCCGCGTCAATCTCCTACGTTCGAAAAAAAGAAAAGACCGCGGCCAGCATAGGCATCGAAAGCCGCCTCTATTTGCTACCCGACGACGTCACTAAAGAAGCTCTCTTTGCACAGATAGACGCACTCAATGCGGACCCCTCTGTGAACGGAATTCTCGTGCAAGCACCGCTTCCAAAGCACATCAACGAAACTGAAACCTTCAACCGCGTCCTACCGAGTAAAGACGTCGACGGCTTCAACACTTTAAACGTGGGTAAACTGTGCCAGGAAGATACATCCGGCTTCGTCGCGTGCACCCCTGCTGGCATTGTCGAATTAATCGAGCGCAGCCAGATCGAAACGGAAGGTAAACACGTAGTCGTCCTCGGACGCAGTCAGATTGTCGGCAAGCCCGCCGCCCTACTCATGATGCGCAAAGCCATACCTGGTAATGCCACTGTTACCGTTTGCCACTCGCGCACAAAAGATTTGGCTTCGATCACGCAACAAGCGGATATCCTGATCGCCGCCATCGGTAGCCCAAATTTCGTCACCGCTGATATGGTCCAGGAAGGCGTTGTCATCATCGATGTCGGTGTCAACCGCGTCCCCGATTCGAGCAAAAAGTCCGGCTACCGTCTCGTAGGTGATGTCGAATTTGCAGGAGTATCCCCCAAGGCCAGTAAGATCACTCCAGTGCCAGGCGGCGTGGGACCGATGACAGTCGCCATGCTCATGAAAAACACTGTGCGCGCCCATAAAGCCGCAACACACGCTTAGGTATGTCTTCCAAAGAGCCTAAAAAGGACCCGAAAGATCGGGACTCCACACTGTCGACCGTTGAAAGCCGCGATGTCCTCGACTCAATTTTCTCCGAAAAGGGTCCCATGCCCGCCGCAAAAATTGGCATCCGGACCCTCGCTTTTGCTTTAGACTTTATTCTCATCACAGCGATTGCTTCTTTGATTATCTGGAAAATTGCCATGCCACAATCTCATCCGGGCACTTTCAGCGAATTGCAGGCCTGGTCCGAAAGTCTCGTCAATGCCTACCAAGACAGGCCAGCAGATGATGCGTTTGAAATACCCGAAATTAGTAATAACCTAGCCGAAGGACTTGCTTATGCGCGGGACCTACAAATTATTATTTTTTGGCTCTATTTTGCCATTGGAGAAGCCTTCTTTAAAGGTAGCAGCCTTGGAAAACGATCATGCCGCCTGCGCACGGTTAGCACGATCACCTTGGGAACTCCACCCGTTTTCGCGGGGATCCTTCGCGGAGGCCTTAAGACTATAACCTTGTTCTACCCAATCGCACTCATAGCAACCATCCTTGCCCGTTTCTTTAATAAACGACAGCAACTCGGTCATGACATGCTCAGCAAAACAGCCGTCATTGATGAAAAATTTGTAAGTAATTCAACAAGTAAACAATCTAGTCGCACATAAGGTGTTTCACTGTCCATTAATAGTTTACAGTAAAAGAGCATCCTGCATACATACGTAACAGCTGACTATCTTGTTTAACCAACGCGAAAATTGAGCATAAAGAATCAACCAAAAATATTAGTCGTTGATGATCAACCGATCAACGTGAAGCTCTTGCAGCGAAAGTTGGAACGGCAAGGCATGGAAATAACCGTAGCCTTTAATGGCAAAGAGTGTATCGCCAAAGTGCATGAGTCACAACCGGACCTCATCCTTCTTGACGTCATGATGCCGGAAATGGATGGGATCGAAACCTGCCACCGCCTTAAAGCGAACCCTATCACAGAGCACATCCCGATAATTTTCATTACTGCGAAAACATCTCGCGAAGGAAAAGTCGAAGGCCTCGATGCCGGCGCGGTCGATTACATCACCAAACCAATCGATCTAGACGAGACTTTAGCTCGGGTCCGCACCCAACTTAGACTTCAGGAAATGCATAAAGAGAACATCTCTCTACAAGAGCGCCTGGCAGAATCCCGAAAGACCGCCGCCATTGGTGCCATCACGAAAGGACTGGCCCATAATTTAAATAACCTACTCGGAGTGACCGTTGGATATCTGGATCTGATAAAGCATAGCCACGACAACGCAGACCTTGTTAAGCGCAGCATAAAATTAATGGATAACGCCACCATTCGTATGGTGGAGATTGTCAGCCAGCTTGGCAGCATTGCCACGCAAGATAACATTCAAATGGCGACCACTCCGATTCATAGACTGATCGAAACCAGTATCGACCGTTTTTTGCAAGAATCCGGTGTCGACCCCGCTACGGTCGAGACAATGTTGATGTTTGATGATAAAGAAAAAATGTCTGCCAACAACGAAATCTTCGAAAACACTTTAATTTCACTACTGAAAAACGCTAGGGAAAGTTACCTTACAGGCACAGCACCAGAGCTGCGCATGATTTCAGTCCAAGCATCCATTACTGAGAATGAAAACGCACCTGCGCTCATCATAAAAATCAGCGATCAAGGAGCGGGCATAGCCAAAGAAATTGAAAATGTAGTCTTCGAACCATTCACAACTACGAAGACATCGGTCGGCAGAGGTATGGGCCTAACTATCGCGCGTCATGCAGTTCGGAATCTCGACGGAGACGTCACACTCAAGCCCAATCCAGAAGGCGGAGTCACCGCAACACTCATTCATCCACTCTAAAAATGCCCATAAAAATCGCTTTCATAGGCGCTGGCCGCATGGCCTCAGCGATCGTTAGAGGTTTGCTCGAGCAAAAGCATTATCTTCCCTCAGAAATAGCCTGCACCTGCGGGAACGATCCCAGCGGCCCACAACTCGCTGCCGATACGGGGATTAGCTATTTCCAGGATATTGTGCCCGCAGCCAAAGAAGCCGATGCCATCTTACTGGCCTGCAAACCGCAACAATTTGATCAAATCGATGCGGCACTCGTTGCCGCAAGCCAAGGCAGCTTGATTCTTTCGATTCTCGCCGGCACCACCCTTAAACGACTCGAAAGTAAGTTCACCGGAGCTCGTAACATTGTTCGGACCATGCCAAACACTCCTGGCCAAATCGGTGCCGGCGTGACTGCTTACGCGCCGATCAATACCCTCGAACCAAAAGACCTGACCATCGTCGAAAAGACACTCAGCTCACTCGGCAAATACCACCTCGTCAATGAGTCAGATCTCGATGCAGTGACCGCTTTAAGCGGCAGTGGCCCGGCCTATGTTTTTGAATTCTGTGCTGCCCTTCGCGAGGCAGGCATACAAGCAGGCCTCAGCCCTGAACTCTCACTCGACTTAGCCATTCAAACCCTACTCGGATCCAGTAAATTACTCGCCGCCTCAGACCTTTCAGCAGAAGAACTACGCATAGCCGTGACCTCACCGGGTGGAACGACCGCAGCCGCTTTGAATACGTTCGAACAAGGTGACTTACGCGGCTTGGTTAATCAAGCGATCCAAGCAGCCAAGGCACGCTCGATCGAGCTCGGTCAGGGCTAAGACTAGAAGCGTGGCACCAGCCACAATGCTTGATACGGCTTCAGTTTGATTCCCTTTTTCCCGGAACCCAGTGTGCGTCCACTTAAAATATCATAAAAGTGCTTCGTCTTCTTAAGCAGTTCACTATCCGCTGGATTGACTATGCTTTTTTCCTTTCCGGAAAAGTTGTAAATACAGAAAATCGTCTCATCGCCATCGATTGAAATTCGGCTATGCACAAATAATTCAGGGTCGATTTCGAAAACATGCTGAGCCGCATCCGGATGAAATGCCGGGTGGATCGAACGGCGCCGAAGCATCTTGATATATCGACTAAACACAATGCCCGCCACTTCTTCTCCTAAATGTTTTTTCAGCTCTTTTGATTCCCATTTGCGACGATTAATCGTGCGATTCTGTCCCGTTGCTTTAACACCCTTTAAGTAGTTTTCTGTAGCGGTTAAGCTGTGAAAGTAAATCCCGGGAACACCTCTTAAGGAAAGTGCTAAAGCCTGCGTGCAGAGGAAACGCTCCACGCTGAGAAGCGGATTCTTCTTATCCGCGCAGGCAGAGAAATATGTAATGTTGAGCTCATACGGAGACTTCGATCCATCCGGCATCGTCCGCCAATTGATTTTACCGCCCGCCTTCTCGACGTGCTTGATCAACTTCATCTTCTCAGGCTCCGGCAAAATTCCCTCAATCGGGCGCACCCCAATACCATCATGGCTTGCTGTAAAATTAAAGAAAGTGCACCCTTCAGGTGGTGGTGCCAGCTCCTTCGCCCACTTCGTTAGAAAGCTCGCATTGCCGGTCGCTAGCGCATGCATCGTCAACGGCGGCAGACTGAATTGATAGACCATATGTGCCTCGTCGCCCCGACCGAAATAACTAACATTCTCGGCATGTGGCACATTCGTCTCGGTCAGTATGATTGTCTGAGGCGCCACGATTTCGACCACATCCCGGAACAGCTTCACCATCTCATGGGTTTCCGGAAGATGCAGGCAATTCGTCCCCAATGTCTTCCATAAAAATGCCACTGCGTCCAACCGCGCGATGCGCATACCCTTGGAAATATATAAAAATAAAATATCCAAAAACTCGAAGAAAACCTCCGGGTTCTGCCAATTCAGGTCGACTTGGTCCGATGAAAACGTCGTCCACACGTGCGCTTCCCCACCTCGGGTGCGCGTCTTCGTCAGTAAAGGACTCGTCCGGGGGCGCACTACTTCACTGTAATCCAGATTCGGATCCATCGATAAAAAATAGTGCCGCGCCGGATCAATACCCGCTACAAAATCCTTAAACCATGCACTTTTTGAAGAACAGTGATTCAAGACGAAATCAAACATCAGATCGAAGCTTTTACCCAACCGTTCAACATCATTCCAATCACCACAATTTGCATCCACCGCACGATAATCCACGACAGAAAACCCGTCATCCGAGGTCCAAGGATAAAACGGTAACAAATGAATCGTGCGTATGGCACCTTTCAGATGCTTCTTCGAGAAAGTATCCAGAGCGTTCAAAGGAGTGCCATTATCGGGATCGCTCAAAGTGTCGCCATAGGTAATCAAAACACTGTCCCGCTCGTCCCAAAGCGATTTCGGCTGGACGGCGTCTTTGCCCACACCATAGCGCCCAATCATCATGTAGATGCGTTCCATCAACTTCTCAGCTTCATTACCATAAAGCAGGGTCAGGCGTTTACGCACTAAACGTAATTGATCTTTTGATACAGACTTTATCATGAGTTTTCGGGTAAAAATTGACTAGGTGGTTTTCTTCTTTTTGCGCGGTATACTGTGAGCTTCCCCGGTCAACATAGCAATGTGGTGGCGCAATACCCGGCGAAGCACAGTGTAGCTGTAGTAGCGCGTCGCCACCTTGTAATTATGCTCCACCATGGCGTCGCGATATTCCTTATCTTCGACAACCCGGCGCACCTCTTTAAGCATTTTAGGCGTGATAAATCCATCCATCTCGACCAATCGAAAGCCTTTCGGTTCGATATCCTGAACATAAATCGAATAGCGGTTTATCAAAACAGGAACCTTGAAGTAAATAGCTTCAAGGAGTGCATTACCAAAGCCCTCATACGTGCTCGGATACGTCATTAAGTCGGCGTGCTTATAAATATCCCAAAGTGTATAAATCTTGTTCCCATCATGATCGACCTGTCTGACTTCACCAATTCGGGCGGCAAAAAAGCGCAGGTCTACACCCTCCTGCTCAGCCATCGCGACCAATTGATTCTTGTAATCCAGGCCCTCGTCTCCCGCATCATGCGAAATCACCAATTTAAAGCGGCTGTCATTGAGCATCCCTACTAGCTTGATCGCATGCTCAATTCCCTTCCGAGGTACAATCCGCGTAGGTTGCAGTATCAAAATATCATCCTGAGTGATACCGATCTGCTCACGAATGTCATCCGTGTAAGTGTCTCGATTCAGATTAGGTGGATTATCAAAATCAAATACATTTGGCATGAGCGTCGACGTCACTCCCTTGCGCAGAGCCAGTTGCTCCAGCGCCGCTTGATTGATGCCAATATGATGCAAGTGCGGTAAGCTCGGCGGAAACGCCATGTCTAAATAGTCCTTGACCGCTCCCACCGAAAAACGCGTCCGCTCCCAATAAAAGTCGTGGTGATGCGCGATCGCAGGCATACCCGTTTCTGCAAGAAATTCCGTCACCGCGATCCCCAGTGGCACATGCATCGGTATCGCCAAAACGTTTTGCGGCACCAGAATATCAATTTTGTAATAATCGACGAAATCGTAGAGGGTCCGCTTTAAATAGTCCGCCATCTCCTGGATCCGAGAAGTCACATCCGGATTGCGCCGGGGATGCCCCCAAATACGCCCATTGATCCACTCGTTTTCAGGGTGCCCGAAGTAAGCTTCCGGAATACAGTAACTACAGCCCGAGTCGCGATCGTTTCGACCACTATACCAATAGCTCACATGCCCATCATCCCAGAGCACCTCAGCCCATTTTGCACTTTCCAGTGAGACACCGTCCGAACCAGCGAAACGAGTAGAAATGAAACCGATGTTTTTAGGCATTATTTAAAGGGACGAAAAATTACAAAGCAGTCCAAACAGAATCTAATATCAGATCTGTCGATGCAACAAACTTAGCTATGATCATGCCAAAACAAATCCCCTCTTCATTTAGAAAGGGTGGTCCCGCTCAGCGCATGTGCGTGAATTTAAGGAATTTGCAGAATCATTGGACGGCAGAATCATTTAAATACCAGTTTACGGAGTGTTTTTATCTGTGGTGGATCCTAATACACATGCTTCTGAGACCCGTCATAGTGAAATAAGCTGAGCGGCTCGAAGACGTCACCATCTCAGGACTTCGGCGAACTCAGTCGATTCGCGAACCTCCGTCTATGTCAAAATGATTCTGCCGCTAAATGATTCTGCCTGAAAAAGCAACTTAGGTTACGCACATGCGCCAAGCGGGATCGGGGTGATTATTCAAACTCAGATCTTTAACGCTGCTTCGATCTCGGGTGATACAGCGCATGTTCATCCGCGAGGCGAGCCGACTGGACCGAGGTATAAATCTGCGTTGTCGAAATATCTGAATGCCCGAGTAGCTCCTGAATCACCCGGAGATCAGCGCCGCCTTCCAAAAGATGTGTCGCAAAGGAATGCCTCAATAAGTGCGGCTTAATCGGTTTTTGAATGCCCGCTTTCAAGGCATGTTGCTTAATCATCACCCACACCATTTTCCGTGAAATGGCCACGCCACGCTGGCTCAAAAATAAAGCACTACCTGTCTTTGAATTTACAAACTGGGGCCGCGCCACGGTCACATACTTTTCAACCGCTCGCACCGCAGCACCGCCGATCGGCGCAATCCGTTCCTTCGACCCCTTACCCGTCACCCGCACGAAACCTTCATCCAAATTAATACTCTGCAAAAGTATCCCGCACAATTCCGAGACTCGCAGCCCACTGCTATAAAAAAGCTCCAAAATAGCCCGATCACGCACGCCATGCGGCGACAACTCAGAAGGGGCATTCAATAGGCGCTCCACCTCTTCACGCGTCAACACATCCGGCAGTTTTCGCGACAGCTTCGGCGCACTGAGTAGTTCCGTAAAATCATCCGCGCGTAAATCCTCCCGCACTAAGTGCCGAGCCAACATCCGCACCGCCGAAAGCTTACGCGACTGGCTACTCCGCGCATACTCAGCGCGGCTGAGCGACGCCGTCCATGCACTCACTGCGGCACCATCGACTTGTGTCCAACTCGCCACCCCTCGCGTCTGCAAAAACTCCGCAAACTGAACTAAATCCTTACCATACGACTGCAGAGTATTCGTAGCTAAACCACGCTCCAATTCCAGCCAAGCCAGGAACCCCTCTGCCGCTTCTGCGAAACTCTCGGGGATACCTGTCAAATATTCGCTCATCGATGGTCTAGCTTCGCGCCCGGCTCAACATAATCTGGTTGCCATCCGTATCTTCGCACATCGCCAAATGCGGCGCTTCCCCATCTTCTGGCTGCGGCTCACGAGCACATTTGCCGCCGAGCCGGATGACCTCTGCCGCACCTGCAACCACATCAGCCACCTGGAAACTCAATCCGGTCCAAGTCGTTTTACCTTCGCCACCACCATGAATCGCAATCAATCCACCTGCTACGGAGAGCTCTATAATATGCGGGTTTTGCCGGACCACTTCAGCCCCAAACGCCTCCTTATAAAAGTTCGCGGCACGCGCTGAATCCGCTGCCCAAATCGTGTATTTTAACTTCTCAACTTGCATCGCTGACTCCCTCCTTAGCACGGGGCACCCGCACGCCCGGTTTAGCCAAGACCTCTAAGTAACAGTTTTCAGCATCCGTAGCCGCCACTGCATCGATTGCCTCAGTCAGCGCAGCCACGTGCGCAGGCTCAGCCGCTTCGGCACTCGCACCACAACGACAATCAAAATCCCAAAAATCGACCCCCTCCGGTAAACGCTTCTTCCGCTCACGCTTCAAATACTTCCGTAGTTCCCCCTTCACACCTTCGACCATTCGGTCGCGATGAATCTTCGGGTCATTTAAGCTAAATGTTTTTCTCATTATGGAAAGATCGTCGAGCAACCCCTACATTGGCAACCGGATAAGCGGCAAAGGATCAATTAAAAGTGCATGAAAATGCAGCTGGCCAATCGAGCCACGAATCTAACCATCGGCGACCACTTATTATAATTAGCTGCCCAATGCCTTACCTAAAATCTCTTTAGCTCGATCCGAATAGGTTAAACTCATTGCTGCGGCATGGCCCCGCTCACTCATCTTAGTCCACGTTTTTTGTAAAATGCGGATCACCTTAGCTGCCTCCCATTCGTCTAAATACCCTTCGAATTGCGTTTCCAAAAAGACCAAACAAAGCGCGTCCTCGATCTGCTGGACTTCCGGATTTGTCTTCAGGTGCTCCTTCAAATTGATAGTCCTCACCCGCTCAATCATGGCGGCTTCGTATCCAACCGATTCTAAAACCGTAGCGCTTTTTTCAGCATGAAACTGCTTTAAATAAGTCCTCCATTGATGGTAGCTCGCTCGTCCTTCGGGATAGCTATCACGGGGCACTTCCCATCGACACAGATGCTGACACCGTGCCGCCAGGTGCACCGCCTCATTCGCCTCGGGATACATCGTTTCGATCCAACGTGTCATCGCCCACGCATCCTGCAACTCCTTACCTATTTCACGGCTCCCCACGCGCACGCGGTTCGGGTCCATCGCATTCAAGGTATCAAATGCTTCGATCGCCGCTTGAAAACGCGTTGTTTCTTTAAAATCCATAGTTCAGTCATCGCGAAAAACAACCCTCGCCTCAAGCACCTTTAGAATGAAACGGATAATAAAGATCACAATTAAGTGTAGCGTATAACTTGCATTAATGAATCCCACGTTAAGCTGAAACCTTCACCTTCTACTTTCGTAAGATTGACTCTCCAACTTCTGCGTATTGCATAACAAAGATTATGGGTAATAGCTTTGGCACACTTTTTAAAATTTCGACATGGGGCGAGAGCCATGGTGGAGGCATCGGCGTCGTTATCGACGGTTGCCCACCACGCCTCCCACTGAGCGAAGACGATATTCAATTCGAGCTCGATCGCCGCCGCCCCGGCCAAAGCGATATCACGACACCGCGCAAAGAAAGCGACACAGCCCAAATCGTCTCCGGCGTCTACGAAGGCCTGACCCTCGGCACACCGATCGCGATCTACGTGCCCAACGGTGACCATCGTCCCTCAGCTTACTCGGAAATGAAGGATAAGTTCCGCCCTTCGCATGCAGACTTCACTTACCAGACCAAATTCGGGATCCGTAATCATGAAGGTGGCGGACGCTCCTCGGCACGTGAGACCATCGGCCGTGTGGCCGCTGGCGCCATTGCCAAAAAGATTTTAAAGCTCAGTGGCGATGTCGATGTGCGTGCTTACATCACAAAAGTGCACGACATTGAAATGCCACCGATGGAGAAATTTCCATTACACGAAGATGTTGAAGCCAGTCCCGTGCGATGCCCACATCCCGAGACAGCTGAAAAAATGGTCGAGCGCATAAAAGCAGTCCGTAAAGACGGCGACTCGGTCGGTGGTGTCATTGAATGTCGTATTCGCAATTTGCCAGTTGGGCTCGGCGTGCCCGTTTTTGATCGCCTCGAAGCTGACCTCGCCAAAGCGATGCTCTCTCTACCTGCTACTAAAGGGTTTGAAATCGGTAGCGGTTTTGCAGGTGCCTTGATTAAAGGCTCCGAGCACAACGATGTGTTCGTCAATAAAGAAGGGAAAGTCGGCACAGCCACCAATCGCTCCGGCGGCGTTCAAGGCGGTATCAGCAATGGCGAAGAGCTAGTTTTTCGCGTCGCCTTCAAACCTACAGCCACCATTATACAAAATCAAAATACAGTCGATAAAGACGGCACAGAAACCGAACTCATGGGCCGCGGACGCCACGACCCCTGCGTCGTGCCACGCGCCGTGCCCATAGTCGAGTCCATGGCCGCTCTCGTCATTATCGATCACTGGATGCGCTTCCAAGCACAGTGCAAAACCTTTAATTTCTAGGGAATCCGGAACACCCAACACTCAACGTCAAACTTAGAATATCGTATCCTCCAAGCGTGTTTACTCACAATAATCACTCATCATCGGAGGTTCGACGTTCCCTCCCCTGCTCCTAACCATGTCCGATAAAGCTCCACTCGTTTACATAATTTTTGGCGCCCAAGGCGCTGGCCGACGCGAAGTCATCTTCGACCTGATCGAAGGCGGCGTCGATACCACTACGGCCGTGCTCTACTTTCGTTCCGATAGCGAGCCAGCTTGCCCCTTTGACGAACAAATCGAAGCGCTCGAAAACGTCAGCGTAGTCACTTGGAAACTGGATGGTGCCAAGGCCACTCACGGCAAAATTTCGGCAGCTCCTGAAAATATTTTTTTTCTCGCACCCGGCAACGGCAACCCAGCCGATGTTGCCGAAGCGGTGAAAACATGGACAGACCACAATCACTGTGAAATTGGCCGTATAATTACAGTCGTCCACTGCGCACTACTTTCAGAAAACCCAGGCGCTCAAGCTTGGTATGATGCTTGTATCCATTTTTCTGATATGGTGCTGCTCAACCGTCGCGAAAACGTAAATAATAAGTTAGTCAAAGCACTTGAAGACCGCTTTACGAAAGAACGCTATCCATGCCGCTTCGCCTTAGTCAAAAAAGGCCGCGTAGCGAATCCCGCTGAAGTCCTCGAACCGGAAGCTCGTCGCCTGTCCCTTTATTTCGACGAACTCATCCCGATCGAAGATGATGAATTCGACGATGAAGAAAAACCCAAGGACACTCAACCTGATAAATACATCGAACGCCTCGAAAGCGGTCACCGCGCCTATCCAATTCCCGATATTCAAAAATATCTTCAGAAGGAGTAGTATCAAAGTTTAACTAAAACTGGTAAAACGATCATACCCTTAAGATGTGTTGTAGGACCGGCTTCTCGCAGAGAGCCGGTGCCATCTAGCTTCAACCAACGCGCTCCCTTCGGAAAGCCCGTCCTACACAGATCCACTAAAATTGGGATAATGGCAGATGTAGTCACGCGTTGGTATTAAAGCTACGCGGCCGCCCCGACGAGTTAAGAAGAATCAGTTCTCAACTGAGGCGTCATAGTTGTGCGATCATAAATTGAGAGACTCTACTTGGTGAATGTCTCTGACGACATTGCACACGCAAACTAACCATCAGCGCTAATCAATGCTTCAGCAAGCTGCTTCCCTGAAGTCACCGCTCCCTCGATCGAAGCGCTAGTCACATGATCTCCGCAAATCCACACGCCATTATGCTGTGCGTAACCATCTACATGCGTGGGCGCATTCTGTGGTAATTGTTCGGGCAATGCATGTGGAATGCGGTCCGTCCTCAAATGCTGCCATCCAGCAGCCTCCGCTCCAAACCAATCGACTAACTCTTTCTGGACAGTTTCAACTAACTTTTCCATCTCGGGCATACCGAGCAAAGATACTGAAAGCAAAGCCTTGCCTTTGGGTGCGTATTCCGGGGCAGCATCGGTAAGGACGCATACATTATTTATTGAGCCAGCATTCGATCCATTGAGGCAAATGATCGCCTCTTTAATCGGCGAGCTATCGGCCGAGAAGTATAGATTCGTGACCGATCGCCAGGCACGTTTCGGTAACTTCCAGTTAAGCAGCAATTGTTCTAAGGTATTGGCATCTGTTGCTAGAACGACCGCCCTTCCCTTGTGTTCCGAGCCATCACTTAAAGTAACGGAATGTGAACGGACCTCGCGCACCGGACTCTCTAATTTCAAGGTGCCTTGAGTTAACTTGCTCGCGAGTTGCTTGGGGATCGCACCCATGCCCTGAGCGGGCACCGTCGCACGACCCAGCGTAAACATCTTAAAAGTAAATTCGAACATACGACTAGAAGTGTGCAGTGCCCGTTCTAGAAAAATCCCGCCGTAAAAAGAACGAAAAAACCGGTCTATAATCTCATCCGAAAATCCAAAACGTTTCAAATAAACCTCGGTGCTCATATCCTCTCTGCCAGCAATTGCCTGCAGCGAGCTGCCCAAAATTTTAAAGCGTAAAACACCCACGCGCAGTTTATCGAAGAGCGTTCCAACCGGGGCAAAAAGGCTCGAAAACGCATAGCTTGGACAACGAAAGACATCCATTAAACGATGGAGTTGACCTTCCCGATAAACCAGCGCGCCCGGCTCGAATCCCCTCAAATCAAGCGCTTTGAGATCGAGTAGCTTACCTGTTTCCGGATACGCATCCAGGTAGACCTGAAAACCACGATCTAGTTGATACCCGTCAACATAATCAGTACGCACGCGCCCTCCAACGCCATCACTTGCCTCAAAAACACGGACCGGAATACCTGCAGCCTCCAAGTGCAGTGCACATGACAAGCCTGCCATACCCGCGCCAACGATTAATACGGGCGCTTCGCTTGTTTCATTGGTTATAGACATAGCTCAACCGGTAATTTGCTTCTCCGATTCTATCAAGTTCGCATAACCAGAAATAAACATTCTAAAAGATGACATGGGAGGAGTTGCAGACGGTGACGGATCACTAATACTGCCACTTCGCTTATGAAACGTAATAAAAAACTCACTCCCACATCACATCAACAGACTGACGCCACCGCCGAAGTCATCA